>Ga0172373_10001831_pt1 | contig 33730 bp, 60 predicted proteins | sample Lak10m_2_FD_114546 | JGI IMG/M metagenome (GOLD analysis project Ga0172373, IMG submission 114546) | Freshwater microbial communities from Kabuno Bay, South-Kivu, Congo - kab_092012_10m | ecosystem: Environmental > Aquatic > Freshwater > Lake | place: Democratic Republic of the Congo...
AAAGATAACGAGACAAAGTATGGAGCGTACACCAAGGCTAATTTTCAACCTTGGTGTGGATCGTTTGTGAACTGGTGTGCAAACGAAGCAGGAGTCAAAGTTCCAAACACAGTCTACACTCCAGGTGGAGCAGCAGCATTTAAGAAATCAAATTCATGGATTGATGGTGATGTTGCTGATCCTGAGCCAGGAGATATTGCTTATTTTGATTTCCCCTCAGATGGCGTTGATCGTATATCTCATGTCGGAATTGTCGTTAAAGATAATGGCGATGGCACAGTTTGGTGCGTTGAAGGCAATACTTCTGGAGATGCAAAAGGAAGCCAAAGAAATGGTGGAGAGGTTTGTAAAAAACTTCGTGCATATAAGAAAAATAAAAAAGGTGTAATGATTTCAATTGTAGGATTTGGTAGACCTAAATTTGGATCATCCCTTAAGCAAACACCTTTAAAAACTAAAAATGTTAATAACAATAAAAAAGTTTGTAAAACTTGTGGACAGACAATAGAATAATTTATTTTTAGAAAGATTATAATGAATAGTCAGATATTTAAAACAAATATTGTTTTTGGCTCCACGCCTATTGGAAATCCATATGACATTTCTTTAAATAATATAATGCATATCAATAATGCCGATATTATTTTAATAGAACATCAACGGGAGTTTGATTTTTTTATTAATAACTATAATAAAATTAAACAAAATAATTTTTATTTTCCAGAAATTAATGTTAAAGCAAAAATATATGAATATAACTTAGAAGATGATTATTTTTATCGTCAAAAAATATGTAAGGAATTAATAAAAAAATCTGAAGATAAAAAAATATTATGCATTTCAGATGAAGGATCTTCTATATTTTTAGAACCAGCAAGTCTGTTTAAACATTTATGTGTAAAAGAAAATAAAAATTTTTCAGTTCTTTCTGGACCAAACTCTGTTATTTCTGCAGTAACAAATTCTATTTATAATTTTACTAGTTTTACTTTTTTAGGTACATTTGATGATATAGTTTATGATGAATTTAAAAAATTTAACATAATTAAAATGTTAGATCCTGATATCTTAATAGATCGAGCACATGCTTATATTTTTTTAATTAATGGTCCACAAATGCTGAATGGAATAAAATTTTTATATGATAATTTTAATAATGACTGGTTAATTGATTTTGCAATTAATTTAACAACAAATACTGAAACCCATATATATTCCACTATTGAAAAATTTTATTCTATGGTAAAAAATAATAATAATAAAACATTTTTTGAGAATAAAATATATGAAAATAGATTTGCTATCACACTAATTTCAAAATCATATGATTATTTACCAGATCCAGAAAAATTTTATAACTTAAATAAATCTGATATTTTAGTTTTTGAGCACAAAAATATACATGAATTGTAATTTTTTATGTTTAATGATATACTAGATAAAGCATATTGGAGATAAAAAAATGACATGCATTGCTGTAGTCAAACAAGATAATAAAATTTTTATGGCTGGTGATCGTGGGGCATCAGATGATGATAATATTATGGCTATTGTTGCTCCTAAAGTTTGGAAAACTGGACCTTATCTTTTTGGTTATGCAGGAACAATGGATGGAGAAAGAATTCGTCATAATTTTAAACCACCAATGCCAGAAGGAAATTTAGATAAATTTATGTATACTAAATTTGTAAAATCACTTAGAACTTTTTATGAAAATTGGTGGGTAGATACAACTAAAGATGCAGATTTTGGAATGATTATTTGTATTCGTGGCAGAATATATGAACATAATGCAATAGATATGTCATTAACACAATATCAACAGCCATATTTATGCATGGGGTCTGGGGCAGCATATGCTTATGGATCTCTATATTCAACACAAAAACAAAAAAACGCAAGAAATAGAGTAAGGCAGGCAGTTGCTGCAGCAATTGAGTATTCTCCCTCTTGCAAGGGGCCAATAGATACGGTAAGTATATAATAAATGGTTAATACAGATAAATACTTTAATATTTGGTATAAGTCTTTTACAGAGTCTTTTATAAATATTAATCAAAACTCTAATATTCGTCCAGACTGGTTAGAATATATATATGTTTTACAGGGTGAATATGCTAATTCTATTATTAAACCAATTAATCATTATGTAGAAAAATTATATATTAAACCAAAATTAATTAGTATTAATAATAATAAAGTAGTATTGCAACAAAAAAATCATGCAGAAATTTTTTTATTAAAAATGAATTTTGAGAATAAATTAAAGGCATTGGACAGACCACATATGAGACAATTTTATATGTCAGATCAAAAAAAAGATATTCCTGGTAATAGGTTTCATCAAGTCTATAGATTTTATATACCTTGGTTTTTAGATGAAGATAACATTATAATTAAGATAAAGCAACCAGAAAATTCTCCATTTATTATTGAAGAAAAAGAATATACAACTAAAAAATATAATATTGACAATAAATATGTAGATCCTGAAATGGTTTTTTTTAATTTTTCAAGTTTTGGATCACACATGATAGATGAAGAATACGGTAGAATTAAAAGGCTATCTCCAATGTTTAATTTAGAGTTTGAGGTTGATGATATAATTGTAAACAAGATAAGGGAGTTTTATGTCAACAATTAAATTTTATCCATTTAACAAAGATACAGACTTTGCTCCAATTCCAGAGCCAGCATCAAAGGTTGTTCCAGAATGGTATAAAAAACAACCAGCATATATAAATGAAGAAGAGGCATTAAAAAAAGGATTTTCTGCATCAACAGTTAAAAGGTGTATGCCTATATTTGATTCAATGACTGCTGGATATATTATTAAAATGCCATGTGATGTCTATGTTGATGCAACTAATCCAGAAAAATTAGAAATTTCTTTACCACAACAAATTAAATTTATGACTAAAGATATTATATCAACTCATAGTCCAGAACAAGTAAGCCATTATCCTATAGATAAAAGTAAATATCATTCTCAATTATTTAGAGTTCTCCCACTTTATTCTGTTGGCACTGAAAAAGGATATAGTTGTCTATTTGTTCACCCAATGCACAGAGATGACACTCCATTTAGAGCAGTTCCTGGATTAATTGACACAGATGGTTTTATTTCTGATGGTCATTTTTCTTTTCATATTGAAAAAAACTTTAAAGGAATTATTGAAAAAGGTACTCCAATAGTTCAAGTGATTCCATTTAAAAGAGATTATTATCAAATGGAAATGGTGTCTGCAGAAGAATCTTCTAAAGTATTACAAAAACAAAGAATGTGGCTTAGAACATTTTTTAAAAATGGGTATAGGAATTATATGAGATCCCATAAGGAATATAAATGAATAAAGAAGATAAACCACTAGAGATTACCTTTACTCCTGTATTTACTCCATATGAAAATAAATTATTGCCACCAGAGCCTGCTGTTAAGCATTTACCAGAGTGGTATAGAACATTGGCAAAGTTTGGCACGACTAACGATGAAAAAAATTTAAATCCAGTTAATCATATAGGATCAGATGGAGCGCTTGTTGCTACTAAAATGTGCATGCCATATTTTGATGCACTAACTGCAGGATATATGTATGTTCTAGAAGATGACTTATTAGTAGAATTAAATGAAGATGGCTTTCCTATACTATCTTGGAAAGGAAATGTTTTATTATTAGACAAAAGGCCAACATTAGAAATTGTCCTTCCCAATAACACCCACCCACTTCATTTTGGATTTAGAATGAATTGGTTTTATGAAACACCTCCTGGATATTCTGTATTAATTACTCATCCAATGAATAGGTTTGATCTGCCATTTTATACAATGTCTGGCATAGTAGAATCCGATATTTGGGGTCTACCAGTATTTATTGCATTCTTTTTACAAAAAGGTTTTCAAGGAGTAATTCCCAAGGGAACTCCAATTATGCAAATAATTCCTTTTAAGAGAGACAATTGGGTAATGAAAGTTGATGATTCTTCAAAAACTTTAGATAAGCATGAAATGGCTGCAGAAAATAGAAGATCTTTGCTTTATGGATATTATAAAAAACATGCATGGAGAAGAAAAATTTTTAATAAAACTGGTGAAAATAAAGTTGTAAATCATGACGATGAATGAAATAACGGTAGGAATTTATTCTTATAAAGGTAAAAAATTGTTTGATACAGTTGACTCTTTATTAAATAATAAAAGTAATAATACAAAAATTATAATTAATATTAAAGATCAACATCCAATGGATAGAAGTGATTCTTTTAAAGAAATTATAAATAAATATAATGCTGCAGGATCTTATCATCATGTATTTTGGGATTGGATAACTAGTCCAATAATTCATAAAGAAGAAATTTTAAGAATTGCTAAAACTGAATATTATCTTTTTTTATCAGACAACATAATCTTTACAAAAGATTGGGATATCAAATTCATAAATTTTATTAAAGATAAAAATATTGTGTTATCTGGAAATAAAGAATTAAAATTAAATTATAAAAATTTATTTTATATAAATAAACAAGAAATTAATATTAATGATTTTACTGAAACAAATTATATTAATAGAGACGTTATTTTTGGAAGAACCAGTAGATTTAAACAAATTGGTTTACCAAAATATATTAAGTATGACGGAGAAGAAGAAATTCTTTCAATGAAATATTTTATTAATAATATAAATATATATGCAATTCCTACAGAGATATATTCATATTCTTGTGAAACTTCTATTAAAAATTTGTATACTCCGTTTCAAACTGGACATAAATATAACGAAGTAATTGATTTAATTAAAAGGGGGCAGAATTCTTTTGAATCTTTAGAAGTTGATAAAATAAAAGATTTTTGGCAATATCATAATATAGATATAAATAAAATAAAAAAAATACCATTTGAAACTGATGATGTTGCATATGATCCAAACTCATCAAAGTATGATAAAATTGATGGTAGAAGATTTATTGATAAACAAAATACAATCAATTAGGAGAAAAATGCATAGAATAACAGTGATAGATAATTTTATTACACCAGAAGACTCTATAACTTTAATTAATGAAATGGACCGTCCTTCTGAAATTAATCCATATCCAGAATACTATAAAGAAAGATTTGGCGGTACTGCATTTCCATATAATAAAACTGTGCAAAAATTATTGATTAAATATGGTAATAAATCAAATGAAATGCATCAAGCATTAAATGGTTTTTTATCTCCAATTTATGTTTTTAAAGCGTTTGGTTCTCATTGGACAGAAGGTACTGAAGGTAATTTGCATATTGATGCACAAGGGCCAGAGCCATTTATTGAGTGGAGTACAATTATGTATTTAAATTCTCCTTCTGACTATAATGGTGGAGAAATTTATTTTCCAAATCAAAAGTTTATCTATAAACCAAAACAATATTCTGCCGTATTTTTTCCAAGTGCTGGCACAGAGTATATTCATGGAATAACAAAAATAAAGTCTGGTCATAGATATACTGCTTTGTATATGCATACAAGTCAAAAAGATAACGCAGACCCAGATTTTTTATAAAAAATATTGGTCCATAACTCAGATGGTAGAGTGCCGAACTGTTAATTCGGATGTCCCAGGATCGAAACCTGGTGGACCAGCAAAAGGTCCTGTAGTTCAGTTGGTTAGAACGCTACCCTGTCACGGTAGAGGTCGACGGTTCAAGTCCGTTCAGGATCGCATGGCATCATCGTCTAGTGGCCTAGGACACCGCCCTTTCACGGCGGTAACACGGGTTCAAATCCCGTTGGTGTCACAATTAATGAAAGTGGTATAATGAATAATATGGATAATAATGTTTTTATTTGTGGAATAGATATTGGCAACGAATGGGACTTTCCTTTAAGAACAAAACATTATTTAGAAAATTCCGACTGTATTGTTGTAGAGCATATTGCAGAATTTAATAAAAGAATTAGGCCACAATTAAATTTACAAAAAAATATTGAACTTTTAGAACTTAATTTTAGTACAAGTCGTACAAAGCCAATTGTAGACAGGGTTATAGAATTATCAAAACAAAATAAAATAGTTTCAGTTATTGCTAATTCAGGAATGCCAACAATCTATGATCCAGGAACTGAAATTATTCATGGACTACAAGAAGAAAAATTAAAATATACAGTTGTTCCAGGTCCATCTGCTATTATTAATGCTTTAGTTGCTTCTGGATTTAATTTAAATTCTTTTATGTTTGAAGGTGATTGCAATGGTGGAAAAGAAAGATTAGAAAAATTTAATAAGATTAAAGAAAATTTAAAAGAAAATAAAACAGTTGTATTTTTTGAGGTGGTACACGAAGCAATTTACCATACAATACAAGATATGCATGACGCCTTTGGTCCAAAAAGTATGGTATCAATATGTATTGATTTAACAAAACCAGATGAAACAATTTTTACTGGTAATTTAAAAGAAGCAACAGATTGGGCTAAAAAGTACTCAGAAGATAGAGATCCAAATAATCTTAATGTTAATATTACATATGTTTGTTATATAGTTTTATGATATTTGATATAATTAGTATATAGAAAGGTTAAAATAAATGAATCATAAAATATTAGCCCCAGGAATGGTTTATTACACTAATGCAATTTCTAATCCAGGCGAAACAATTAATATTATAGAATTAATGCAAAATAAACTTTCTACTGGAATTATTTCAGCAGCACAACCATGGCATGAATGGAATGGCGCCAATCCAAATACTGAAAAATTTTGTATTAGACATTTTATTGTAGATCCTGAAAAAACAAATTCAAATGATCCTTTATATAATGAAATATGTTTTGTATATAGAAATATTTTTGACGGCATAGATAATGCATTTAAACATTACTCTAATGAAATTTATCCAGCAGCAAATAGAAATATAAAGTCGTCAGAAGGAATGCTTAGTATTTTAAAATATTCAAAGGCTGGCTATTTACCGCCACATCAAGATCAAGGGGTTAGCAGTAGAGTTTTATCTACAGTGGGATATTTAAATGATAATTACGATGGAGGAGAAATTTATTTTCCATATGTAAATATTACAGTAAAACCAGAGGCTGGAAGTGTCATCTTTTTCCCATCTAATTTTATATATGTTCATGAGGTTAGGCCAATGATGAATGGAATAAGATATGCGGTGCCACAATGGTATCATAGTCTTTCAACTCCTAGGATGTCAACTGGTGAAGAATAATAAATATTTAGAATTTTTGTTATCAGAAGAAGATACAAATTTTTTTAAAGATAAATTTATATTAAATAAATTTTTTAAAAATTTTATTAATAACGCTGTATATCATGATATAAAAAAAGAAGTATTTTACGAGAATTATGATAAAAACATTAATGCAGATATGATAGAATACAAAATAAATAGATATGGCTTTAGATGTGATAATTTTAATAAAAAAATAAAAACAGATATTTTATTTGCTGGCTGTTCAGAAACTTTTGGCCAAGGCGGTTCTTTAGAGCAGGCTTGGCCGTTTATGTTAAACAAACATTTAAATATTAACAATTATTTTAATTTAGGATTGCCAGGTGCTGGATATCAACAAATAATTCATAATTGCTTACATTATATTGAATATTTTAATATTCCTAAAAATTTATTTATTGTATTTCCAAATATTGAAAGACATATTATTTATAATTATTTACCAAAAGAAAAAATAAAAAATGATGCATCTACAGATTTTATTTTTGATTTAGACAAAAATCCTGGATATTATCCATGGCCACTTTATAGTACTTATGAACAAGATCACTCTCCATATCCGCCTGAATTTAACAATAATGTATTTTCTTATAAGACAAAAGTTTTTGAGTTTTCTCAGTCATTAATAATGTTAGAACAAATTACCAAATTGTTAGGAATTAATTTTTGGTGGACTATGACTTTAGAAATTGATAGAAAAAATATAAATTCAATTAATTTGTTTAATTGTTTTGCTGACTATTCTTTTGATGAGTTAGCAAACTTTGTTACTAAATATAAACTAAAAAATAAAAATATTAAAAATATTGAGCGTAAACCAGATGCTCATTTTGGAATTGCTGTACACGAGTTTTGGAAGAGTTTATTTTTAGAAAAAGTATTGTTATGATTATATTAGGAATAAATGAAACATCTCATGATGCATCTATTTCATTAATAGAAAACAATAAAATTTTGTTTGCTGGTCATGCTGAAAGATATAGCAAAACAAAAAATGATTGGTATGTTAATAGCAATTTAATTTCTGATGCTTTGCTATACGGAAAGCCAGACTATATTGCTTATTACGAAAAACCTTTTTTAAAGGCTTCTAGACTAATGCTAAAGGGTGGGCTAGGAGAATGGAAGCCACGTTTTCATTTAAACAATATACCCAGAATATCATTTAAACATCATTATTCTCATGCAGCAGCAGGGTATTATACAAGTAAATTTGATGATGCCGTCATAGTAGTATTAGATTCGATAGGAGAATACAATACCTCTACTATTTGGGTTGGAGAAGGTTCTTCTATTACACTAAAAGAAAAAATAAATTATCCCTTTAGTTTTGGATTATTTTATTCTGCATTTACTCAATTAATTGGATTAATGCCAAATCAAGAAGAATATATTATGTTGGGAATGGCTGCTTATGGAGATTGGAAAAAATATTATCAAAAAGTTTTATCGTATTTTCCCTCAATACATTATCAGTCTTATAATTTTCATAAAGGAATTTTTGATTGGGGTCAAGAAATATTAGAACAAGATAAGTTTGATATAGCAGCAGCAGTACAAAAGATTTATGAATTAAGATTATTTGATTTTATGGTTCATGCTAAAAAAATTACAGGAAAACATGAATTAGTATTTATGGGCGGATGTGCATTAAATTGTTCAGCCAATACAATGCTGTGGGATATATTTGATGATGTTTGGATTATGCCAAATCCTGGTGATGCTGGATCATCTTTGGGCGCAGCAGCAGCATTGTATGGCAAGCACTTAGATTGGCAAACCCCGTATCTTGGATTTGATTTGGGTGGTCAATATCCTGTAGATCAAATATTACAAGAATTACTTACTAATGAAATTGCAGCGGTAGCAACAGGAAAAGCAGAATATGGTCCAAGAGCATTAGGAAATAGAAGCATTTTAGCAGACCCAAGAGATCCAAACATTAAAGATAAAGTTAATTTAATTAAAAAGCGTGAATTATTTAGACCCTTTGCCCCAGTAGTTATGGCAGAATATGCAGATAAATGGTTTGATATGGATTTTGATTCTCCATATATGCAGTATGCTGTAAAATGTTTGCAACCAGAAAAAATACCATCAGTTGTCCATGCGGACGGAACATCAAGAGTTCAAACAGTAACTAGGGAGCAGCATCAAGGATTATATGATGTTTTAGAAAAATTTTATAAAGCAACTGGTGTTCCCATATTGCTCAATACAAGTTTAAATATAAAAGGGCAACCACTTCTTAATGATAAAAATGATATAATGGTTTGGGAAAAAACATATAAAACTAAAATTATTACAGGAAAGGTTTTATAAAATGGAAGAAGATAAATATTTTATAGGTAAAGATAGTTATTTATCAATATCTATAGGAACAACCTTTTTAGAAAAAAATTTCAACATATTGTCAAATGATCAATATAAAACCTTACATTTATCGGAAATTGTTAGAAACGCTAAAGATAATGGCCTAATAAATTACAATTATAATGAATTTGGATATAGATGTGATAATTTTATAAAAGAAAAAGATAGCAATAAAATTAGAATAGTCTTTTCTGGTTGTTCTGAAACCGAAGGAGTTGGTAATAATATAGAAGATACTTGGTCATTTTTATTTTATAGATATTTATCAAATAATTATAATACTGATGGGTATTTTAATTTAGGTTTATCTGGAAGTGGATATCAAAAAATAATTAGTAACTTATTAAATTTTATAAAAATATATGACGGGGTTGACTATATATTTATATTATTGCCAAATATAGCAAGGTGGATTGAATGGATAGATGATTCTTCTGGCTATAAAGAAATTGGATTAGACCCATGGCACAATAAGCCAAAAAGAAAAAATGATACTACTATAAAAAATCAAAGAGATATCTTAATTAATTTTATTTTAACAATAAGACTTTTTGAATCTTATTGTGAAGAAAAAAATATTAAATTGTTATGGGCCACTTGGGATCAAAAAGATGAAGATAATTATGATTTTTTATTAAAAAAGAGAGTTTTTAAAAATTTTATTAGAATAGAAAATGATAAAATTTTAGAATCTTTATTAATAGATAAAACTAATAATACTAAAAAATTATTAGCAAGGGACGGGCACCTTGGTTTTGGATTTCACGAATTATGGGCAGATGCTTTTATTGATAATTTTATTAAACAAAAATTAGGAGAAAATAATGCCAAGATATGATTTTTATTGTTCAAAATGTAATAATACAGTTGAAATATATTTAAATATTAATGATGCATCAAAAGAAAAAAGTTGTGGAATATGCAAAAATAGATTAACTAAAATTTTTAGTTCAGTATCAGCAATTTTTAATGGCTCTGGATTTTATAGTACAGACAATAGGAAAACAAAATGAGTTTTATAGGTCAAGAATGTCAGGCATTTGATCCAATAATGATTTTGCCAGAAAAGGCAGCAAACATAACAGATCCAATGAAAATGAGCACTTCCTGTGTTGCTCCAGCATATGTATATTTAGAAGGGTCCAGAGGTAAAAGATTTTTATGTGACTATCACTATTTTTTTGAAAAAGATGTAACAATGTGTAGAACGCCACATTTATGGCCAGATATATCTAACTATATGATTGAAAGACTTGAATCTATTAAGCAAACTTTTGAGAAATCGGATGGTAATCAAGAAATTAAAAATGACATCACATGCTGGTGTAAAAAACAAGCCTATGTTCGAGTAACTAGTAATAGTTTACATAGTGTATATTTTTGTAATTTTCATTATAGAAAATCTTACTATAGGCATGTAAGCAACAATATTATTTTTGAAAATGTTTATTCTATAAGGGATGAACGGCATAGATTAGAATTAAGCATTATAGAAGAAATGGAACAGTTGACAGTAGTCTAATAACACGGTATAATTATAGAATGAACCAGACAATATCATTATCAAAATCAGAAGACGTTTTAAAAGTTACAGATAGGTGTGATACGTGTCAGGCCAAAGCGCTAGTTCTTGTAAAAGGAGTTACTGGAATACTTATGTTTTGTGGTCATCATTATAATAAAATAATGGATAACGCTGTAGGCTATGATAAAATGATGAAATTTGCTTATGAAATTTTAGACAATAGAGATAAAACAAATGAATAATAATAAAATTTTTGTATCAATTGCTGCTCTTGAAGACCCATCCCTAACAGACACAATTCGCAACTGTTTAAATAAGGCAAAAAAACCACAAAATATTGTTTTTGGAATTTCTTTACAATATGAAGTTAGCCCATATTTAGACAATTTTATTAATCAATGTAGGATTATTAAGCATGACCTTCCAGATTTTGAAAATAATTCTGGTATAGGAATAATTGAAATTAGAAATGCTATAAAAAAATTACATAAAGATGAAGATTATTTTTTACAAATTGATGCACATACAGATTTTGCTGAAAATTGGGATGATATTTTAATTCATGATATAAATGAGTTTGACAATAAGACAATTATTTCTAAGCAAATTTGTGAAAAAGAAAGAAAAGATGAACTTATTACAAAATTTTCTTTTTCTGAAACAACTCCAATTTTATGTGCTTTTCCAGAAACTGATATTGAGCAAATACAAAAAAACTTAATTAATAAAAATTATTTTTTAAGTTATCATTTAGCAGGAGGTTTTATATTTACAAAATCAGATTGGCTTTATAATGTTCCATTAAATAACTATCATAAACAGATATATGAAGAACAAGAGCAGACTATTATTTCTTATTGTCACGGATATAATATTGTTAATCCACTTTTAAAAAGACAGGTTATTTTTTCTGGAACCGATAGTAAATGTATTGGCGATTTTGATGAGAAATGGTGGAAATTAAACAAAGTAGATTTAGAAAATCCTGATTCATGGACATATACAAAAAAATGGATTGAAGACTCTAAAGAAATAATCAATGAAGTTGAAAATTTATTGATTAATGGTCAAAATAGTTTTATGAATATTAACAACTGTGCACGTAGTGTTGTTGATTTTTATTCTGCAATTGAATTAGGCAAAGAGTATAAACAATACTTTGCTAAAGTTAAAGGCGGAGCACATAAAAATACAACATGGGTTGTTGGCCATAATACAAAAGATAGTCTACTAAAATATAGAGAAAAAAAATCAGATAAATACTTTAAAGGAGATATAGAAAAAGATGGATTCTAATAAAAAAAGTGTTATTAAAACCTTAAGTTGGGAAACATTCCATCTTATTGGTGTTGCTGGAATAATTGCAATTGTAACTTACATAATGACTGGACAAGTTGAATACGAATATGCTACATTAGGTGCACTAGGCTATATTGCCTGGGAGTCAATAGGCTATTACATTCATGAAAGAGTCTGGGCTAAATTTGGAAAGGAGGTAAAATAATGTATGAGTATTATACAAAAATTGATAAAGTTGTTGATGGTGATACTGTCGACGTTTTTATTGATCTTGGATTCAGCGTTTGGCACAAGGAACGCATTCGTTTGGCAGGAATTGATACAGCAGAAAAAAATACTCCGCTAGGAAAAGCACTTAAAACATTTTTAATTGCAAACCTTGAAGGAAAAACTATTAAACTTCAAGTAAGCAAGCCAGATAAATATGGTCGGTATTTAGGAAAAATATTTTTAGGTAAAGATTCTACAGTTAGCATCAATGATCAATTAATTAAAAGTGGTTTGGCAAAATCATATGACGGAGAATCAAAAGTGGGGCTTTGGACCGAACAAGAACTGTCAAAAACAACTATAGATCTAAAACTAGTATAGGAGAAAAATGAGTACAGAAGAAGAAATTATTCTTGAGTTAGTTGAAAAAGGGGCCTTAGAGGTCACTGGAACTGATGCTGAAACTGGTGAGATTATATATAAAGTTACTAGCAAAATGAAAAATATCAACCCTTTGTTATTTAAAGAGCATCAAGATCATGTTCACGATGAGACTATGTTCTTATGGGAACAGGGATTTTTGGACATTAATGTAACAGAGGCCAATCCTATAGTTAAGTTAACTCCAAAAGCCTTTAATCCAGATGCCATAATTTCTTTACCATTATTAAAAAGGCTGGCGCTGGAAGATATAAAGGCAATTCTTTTAAAGAAGTGATATAATAGAAAAATGCCATATCATGTAGGTGAAAAAGGTTCTCACGGATGCTCAGGATATCCTGCTTTAAAGGATGATGGAAAAATAATGGGATGCCATAAAACAAAAGCAAAAGCAAGAGCACAAATTTATGCTATTAATATTTCTGAAGGAAACATAGGAAAAGCAATGCCAGATCTTAAAGAAGGAGATTGGGCGCTAACATCACATGGCGGAGATGAAGAATTTCATATTGGACAAGTTGTTCACGTAATGAGAGAAGGAATGCTTGGTGTTGAGGGCGGAGAATATACATTAGAGGCCAGTGCCGAAAATCCAGCGGTATTGATTCAATTATACGAACAAGAAGAAGACGGGTTTTGGGAAGCAACAAGAGAATACTCTGCATGTATGATGTCTTTAATGATTCAAATAGATCCACTTCCACAAGAACCAGAACTAGAAGAGATAGATAAAATTGATGCATGTTGTCCAGAAACTAAATCAGATTCTGATTGGGAAACAGTAAAACCAAATAAAGAAAATCCAGAACTAGGAAAGCAAGCACCGAGTTGGGATGGATATGTGCAGCGTGGAATGAAAATTAAAAATGGTAAAAAAGTTCCTAACTGTGTTCCTGCACAAAAAGCAGAAGACCTTTGGGAAGATGACGATAGTGTTACATATGAAACTGATGGAATTGTTAAGGCAGAAGGATATTCACCACCTGCAGGTGCAAGATCTGCAGCACGTAGAGCAATTAAATTTAAAGAAGATGGCAAGGCAAAAGGTGCTGGAACTTCAGTTGGATGGACTCGTGCTGGTCAATTAGCAAGAGGAGAAACATTATCTTTAGATACAGTAAAAAGAATGTATTCTTATTTTTCTCGTCATGAAGTAGATAAAAAAGGAAAAGACTGGGCAAACCAAGCAAATCCGTCAAATGGATATATTATGTGGCTAGCCTGGGGAGGCGATGCAGGATTCTCTTGGTCAAGAAGAATTGTTAATGCACAAAAAGATAAAGGTTTGTTTGCAGATTTTGGAAAAGATTATTCTGCAAATACTAAGATATCTGAAATTTTTAAAGAGAAATAATAATGTCATCAGGACAATATAAAAGACATGATGGTTTTAATCCATGGCAAATAAAAAATGGTTATATTGCCTACGTTAGAAAAGATGGAAGAATTAGAGATTATTATGACAAAAAAACAAAAACTCCTGTTTCACGGGAAATAGCCAAAAAACTAAATAGTAAATAGGGGCTAAAATGCTTCCAATTAATTTAAATAGTATTATAGATGCTAAAACAAATAATAAAATATGTATAGGTAAAAATGTATTTAAAAATACTTTGAATTGGCAAGATTTTTATAAAATTTTTCTTATGGCTTATATGAAAAAAAGAATTGATTTTATTTCTTTTGCATCAATGAATATTGATAGATGCGATGATTTAGGAGAAAATTTTAATCCTATAATTAAAAAATTATCTGAGATTCATCCAGGAAAATATATAAGTGTTTTATCAATAATACATATGATATCTAAAAATAATATTATAATAGAAAATGAATATTATGAAAAATTTTATAAAAATTTTATTAAAGTTAATCCAAATAAAAAACCAGGGGCTGAAAACATTGATGATCCATTTACCCCTACTATCCATAAAGATGAAGTTGACGGATTTTTTATTCAATGTGAAGGACAAACAAAATGGAATATTTATTATCAGGAAATACCAGAAACACATATATTAGATAAGGGTGATTTAATTTTTATACCACATGGCATTTCTCATAGTGTGCTTTCTCTATCACCTAGGGCTGCTTTGTCTATTTCGTTTAGCGATGGGGATGAATAATGGATATTTTAATTATACCCCTAATAGTTTTTAATATAGGCTTGACATCTATTCTTGGATCATATATACTATATAAGTTGTTAAAAATAGATAAAAAGAATAGGCGTAAGAAGTTGTTAGGCTATATGCCAAAATATAGACAAAGCACATTACATCTTAATCTTAAAGAATTTTTACCAACAAACGATCAAATAAAAAAAATTGCCAAGGTTATGCGGGATCATCCAACACAGTCAAGGCAAAAGTATAGCGAAGAAAGAATAAAGGTTGTGGTTGTTGATCAAAATGCTTATTGGGTACAAGACAATAAGTTTTATGAAACAGTTATAACTGAAGATGGAGAAATAGATGCTGCAAATGCAAAAGTTATTGATACAGCAAATCTTTCTCCAGAAGATCTTGAAAAACTTTTACGCATACTAGACGATTTAAAGAAAGGTGAAGAGCAATGATGATAGCCATTCAGGGAACTCCTGATTTTAAAGATTATAATATATTTTTACGTGCTATGGGTGTTGCCCTTTCAAATATAAACGATGAAGATCCATACTTTTATTTATATACAGCAGGACCAGCAAATATAAATAACTTTGTTCTAGAGTTTACTAACTTATCAGAACGTGGAATGAAGTCTAGAGGTAAAAAAATTAAATTTTATAAGGTTGCTCCAAAATGGATAGAGGAAAATCTTAATCAATTTAATTATTTTGCTTTTTTGAATAATCCAAAACAACCAGTTTCTACATTAGCCAAAAAGGCACAAGATTTTGGTATAGAATTGGGAATTTTTCAATACTAAGGAGAATAATGATAATAAATACTTTAGAAGAAGCAGAAAAAATTGTCAATAATTTTGATGATTTATATTGGGATGGGTGGAATATTGTTTCAATAACTAATAATGACAACGCATATAGCAATAAATTTGGTGCTTATCTTAATGGAAGATGGGTTATAAAAAAAACATATTTTATAAATAGAAATGGCTGGAGTTTACCAAACATGTATGGAGTAGTAAAAAATGGATAATTTAAATTGGTCACAATATCAAGAATACTTTAAACGATTAGGAAATAATAAAGATAATATTGTTCTTATCAATAATTTTATTGAAGATAATGATTTAAAATTAATTAATCAATACCTAGATAGTCATAAAAATGATGATAGTTTTATGGGTGGTAAAGATATTAGAGAAGAACAAGTAAAGAAAGAAAATTTAGAAGTATACGGTCTTTTAATTAAATACGAAGAAAAAATTTTTAATGAGGCTAAAAAGTTATTTACAGATAAATACAGTATACCACTTAAGAGACAGGCTGTTAATAGCACACATTTTGTAAAATGGGTTCCTGGAATGAAGTCTGGATTACATTGTGACTGTGAAAAACCAGACGGAAGCCCAGCGCTGGCTGCCGATTTTTTCAAATACAATGTTTCAGTTTTAATGTATCCAAACGATCAGTATTTAGGCGGAGAAATTACATTTCCCGATTATGATTTAATTATAAAACCAAAGGCTGGAGATATGATTTTATTTCCAGGTAACGGTGGATACAAGCATACTGTTGAAACAATTACAGATGGGGTAAGATATACAATGCCAAGTTGGTACACATATAATATTGAAACCACTGTAGAAAAAAAACATTGGACCTATAAAGACTCTGTGCAATTATGGCCAGAATCAGATATTTTAGATCCAGTAGGAGATAAAACTAGAGAAAGTTATTTACGTGAAAAATCAAAAATGGAAGAATGACGCAAACTGTTTAGATTATGACACTAACTTCTTTTTTGATAAATATGAAGAAGGTAGCGTAGACTTTAAAATTAACATAGATCAGTTTTGTCAAAAATGTCCTATTATAAAAACTTGTTTTGCAAATGGCGTTTCTGGTAAAGAATATGGAGTTTGGGGGGGGATATATTTAGAGGCTGGAGAGCCTTCTAAAGAATTTAATTCTCATAAAACTAAAGAAGACTGGAGTAATATTTGGAAACAGTTAACTTTAGAAATTAATTAATAAATATGTACACAGATGCTATGAAAAGGGTATTTAGATCTATAACCCCACCCAAAAATTTTAAGGTAGATTTAATAGATAATGACCACTTTATAACAGTAAGGGCTGATGAGGTGGCCTTTACAAATCTTGAACATGATGATAAAATAGAAGCAGTGAGATATATGATAACAGTTAAAAAGGCATTAGAAGATCAAGGCGCTATTGTTTTATTAACAAGAAAGGCTGTAAAATAATGCAAACATTTTTACCATCTACAAACTTTGCTTGGGCTGCTCAAATGTTAGACTCTAAGAGATTAAATAAACAAATATTAGAAGGCTACCAAATACTTAATGTTTTATCTGGTCAGTCACCTACTGGTGGTTGGCGTAATCATCCAGCGGTATTAATGTGGAAAAATCATGAAGGGGCGTTGTCTAAGTATTTAGATTATATGATTGCAGAAGCAAAAACACGAGGAATTAAAACAGATAAAAATGAATTAAATATAAAGGGCTTATTTAATAAAGTCGGTAAATCTTGGAATTATGTTATGCCTAAATGGTTTGATAATGACTTAGATTCAATGCGTATTGTCACAACGCATAGAGCAAATTTATTTAAAAAAGATCCATTTTATTATGCTAAATTTCAGTATGCAATAAATAGTCCATATAACACCACATGCTGTTCAACATGCCAATATTATTGGGTAACACATAAGGATAGAAATGATTGATTTAAGAGGTACACCAACACATGTCTGTATTTGTGGATCAAAAATTTGGAATATAAAAGCCATGTTTGAAGATGGCGCTATTGCGTTATACTTTTTAGATATGAAATGTGCAGAGTGTGGTGCCTTGGCAACTGCTCCTACAGAAGTTGATGGGGGAGGAGTTTAATGCCTTTAGTTCCAGTAATGCCATTAAATGGTGAAGAAAACATAGAAAATGGTCAAATAGATTGTGCCTACCCCATATCTAAAGAACAACTATCTGATGCAAAAATAGTAACATCAAGAGAAGACTATATATTAACTTTACCCCAAAATATAAGATATTTAGAAGCGGGGGTTGCCTGGGGGTATTATTCTTTGCTGGTGGCAGAAAAACTATCTCCATCATCAATAACTCTTGTAGATTGGTATAATCAAGATTTAAAATGCTGGTCTTGGAGAAAATTTGGAGAATGTAAGTGTACTCCTAAACATGAAATGAAATATGATGGCGCTAACCATATGGATTATATAGCAAAAGAATTTTCTAAATATAAAAATTTAGAATTGATTAAAGGAAATGCTGAAGAAATTTTATTAAATTTATACCCAAGTCAAGAATTCGACTATATCTATATTGATATTACCAATGATAGAAAACCAGTTAGACAAACATTAAATGCTGCAGCAAATTTAGTGGCTGTCGGGGGAGTAATTGGTCTTAATGACTATTTAATTTATGATGGAATTATAGAAAATAGGCCATATGCAACTTATCAAGTTGTTAATGAATTTTTGTATATAAATAAAAATTGGAAAGTTGATGCTATTGCATTGCATGTTTTAGGGTTTTATGATATATATCTTAAAAGAGTTTCATAATGCATAAAGAATATTTTATAGATAAAGAGTCTGTTGGACCAAATACTAAGGATATTTTTTTAAATCAATTTGATATAACCTGGGCAGAGGGTAAGACAAAAAATAAAATTTTTACAAAACTTCCTATTGAGAAAATAGAAGATAATCAAGACGATGGATCAATCATATATAAATATAATGATGATTTTTTTAGATGTGACAATTTTAAAAAAACACATGAAGGAATTCATATATTGTTTGCTGGCTGTTCTCAAAGCGAGGGGGTTGGAGGTAATATTGAAAATTCTTGGACCAATATTTTATACAATAAGATTAAAGAAAATAATAAAGTTGATGACTTTTATAGTATTGCAAAGGCTGGTTACGGATGGCAAAAAATAATATCTAACTCATTAATATATTTTAGAAAATATGGAACGCCAGACTATTTCTTTATTTTATTGCCAAACGTTGGCCGAATGTATGAATGGGAACCTTTAGAAAATAAATGGCTATACAAACAAAAATATCCTGAAATTTTTATAAAAACAATAAAAGAAAAAAATGAAATTGGTTTTTCAGAGTCAGAATATATGAAATCAATTATTGATTTTAAATCATCCTGGAATCTCTTTGAAGAGTTTTGTAATTCTAAAAATATTAAAATGCTGTGGTCTACCTGGGATGAATTAGATAATATAAATTATAAAACTATTGGCACTTCTGATAATTACATAGAGGTTGCAAATCAAAAAAATATGGAAATATATTTTGAAAACTATATAAAAAATAACAAATTAAAAAATGATGACATGAATAGAAGGGATGACCATTATGGCACCCTGTATAATAGATATTGGTCAGATAACTACTATAAAGGAGCAAGATCAAGATGGGAAATAAGATAAAAATTTTAGTTCAAGGCTTATTTTTAAAAATAAAAATGAGAAAAGTAAGAAAAGAACTAAAAAGACCTAGAAAATATATTTACTAGGGTGTATACTATATATATCCCCTGAAAAGCGGGATATGACAATTGTCTAACAAAAGGAGAAACATGTCAAAGAAATTAGATACAAATCAATTAAAGGCAATGGGCGCATCGTACGGACGCTCTGTGCTAGGTGCGGGGATTGCTCTTTATATGGCTGGAGTGACCGATCCTGCAGATCTTTGGACTGCTTTGGTTGCTGCATTAGCCCCTGTCTTGTTAAGGGCTGTAAACCCTAATGACAAGGCTTTTGGGGTACTTCCAACTGCTTCTGCAGTAGAGGTAGCACTAAGAGGTATTAAAGCAGATCAAATTAAAAAGAGGGCTGCTACAAAGAAATCTGTAAAAAAGTAATAATATAGTAATTAAGGCCATACCAAAAGTGTGGCCTTTTTTATTGACAATTAATATCAAGAACTGTATAATTAATACATGATAAAAAAAATTATAACATTAATAAGTATTTCGTTATTTATTTCTACTACGCCAGCAATGGCAATAGAGGGTGGAGAGCCTGTTTATAATGATCCAAATGCTGTAGCAGTTGGGTTTGATAATCATGGTGGCTGTGGAGGGTTTATGTATACCTCAAGAATATTAATAACCGCTGCACATTGTACTTATGGGGTTAAACTTCCAAGTTTTGAAACATATAAATTATCTGATAATCAAGTTTTTGTTTGGACAGCAGATAAATTTAATAAAGATCCAATTTTATCAACAAAAATTTTTAGGCCAAATAATTTTGTTTGGCAAAGAACTGGAGAATATTGGGGCTATGGGAATGATTTTGCAGTTGTAGTTTTATCAAAACCAATTAAAATAAAAAATAAAATTTCTTTAATTACTAAAGAAGAATTAGATTTATTTGTCAAAGATAAAACAAAAATAACATTAATTGGGTTTGGCAGGCAGTCTAAAGAAGATTTTCGAGGCTACAGAAATGCCAGCAAGGCAACTTTTGAACTTATAAGTCAACAAGAGGCAGATATTACAATTAATGAGTATAGGTCTAAATGGGGTCGTGGGGGCAAGTATGACTATCCAGCACACTTTAAAGTTCCAGTAGGAGCAGTAACCCCTTGTGATGGAGATTCTGGATCTCCTGTTATAATTGAAAATAATGAAAAAAGAATATTTGTGGGGCCTGTATCTTATATGCTAGGATCAACAAACTGTGGAGCAGATCCATTTTGGGGCAACAATGGTGCAGTACAATCTTTTTATCCCGCATATATGTTTGCTAATCTTGTTCAGGATGCTGAAAAATATGTTGAAGAAAAATATACAATAAAGGCTGCTAAAGTTATTACTAAATCAAAAGAAAAGTCAAAGAAAAACAAATGATTAAAATAGTAGTAAACTCTCACCCTAGAACTGGAATTGCTAGACTGTTGGAATATATTAGAATATCTTATAATCGTACAAATAAAAAAGAATATGGAGAATATTCTAATAGAAAAGATTTTCTTTTATGGACACATATTCCCGTTATGTTGTTGTCAAAATTTGACGATATAAAACAAATAACTATTGTTAGAAATCCAGATGATGTAATACCCTCAGTGTGTGATAAATTAGACTCTGGAGTTGGTCTAGATGTTCACGACGGTCAAATAACTTATCATAATACCAATGATAATTTATTTAATACAAAAGAAGATTATATTGCACACACTGTTAATAATGCCTGTATGGAATATCTATCTTATTTAGAAAATACAATAGTAAATTTTAATAATTTGACTGTATTTACTTTTGAAGATATAGTTAATAATATAGATATTGTTATAAATAAAATATCTTCTTATTTTAATGATGATCATATAAAATTTAATAAAGATATGATTTATATTTTGGATAAACAAATTCATAATAAATGGGAAGAAGAAGAAAAACAATTTTTAATTAGGGCAAATAGGGGGCCAAAATCAAATAAACCAGAGTCTTATTATAAATTTAAAGAAGAATTTTTAAAGAATTCTTTACGAGATAAGATGTTAGAAAAATATAAAATGTTAGTTGATATGACTAAAAATCTTTAAATTTTATAAAATATGATAAATTAAATCTAGTATTATTTTTATTTTCTGCAACTCCATGAATATAATAATCATTTCCAGGAAACATGACAAGCATTTTAGGTTTAGGCTTAATGTTTATTTTTTTATCTGGGAAATATAACTCCCCACCATCATAGTTATCATTTAAATAAATCAAACTGGCAAGATGTCCCGTCCAATGAAAGGGCAGGTCTTCTCCAGACTTTCTAATGCTATCTAAATTATTAAAATCAGTATTTGAATATTGGTCGACGGGGGTAACTTCAACAATATCAGTATGCGGTTGCATGCTTGAGCCTTCTGGATGAACAAAAAGACAAACTTCATTGCCATCGTCTATAAAATCTAAACCATATAGTTCTTTTGCTTTTTCTTTTAAAATAATTTTATATTTATTAAAAATTTCAGATATTTCAAAAGGAAGTGGTTGATAAACATGATGGTCTTTAGTTTTAAGTTTAGAATTAATTTCTTTAGTAAAATCTAACAACTTATCAAAAGAGTTTTCATCTAAAAAGTCTTCAATAATTTTAATATTATTTGTATCTGTTCCTATTATTTTTGATATTGGATCTATCATAATATGATTATATCATAAATATAGACCATGATATAATGATATAGTGATTAATTTAAAAATACTAATAACATCTGCCCCAAGATCTGGACATGCTTGGTTTGCTTATTATTTAAAACGAACTTTATATCATAGTAAATTAATAGATATAGGCAATAGTTTAATAGAAAGAAATAATTATCCCCTAATGTTGGATGGAATTTTTAATAATGCTGTTCAAACAACTGTATGGAGAAGGCCAGACCAAGTAATTCCATCAAATGGTACAAAATTTTTAGGAGGGCTTGGAATTAACTATTCACAAGGATTGGTAATGCCAGTAGAATTAGATCAATCTGGAGTTACCATTCCTGGAGTAGTTGATGAACAAATAAGACAATATATGCGATGGGCTGAAGGCTTAAACAATAACTTAAATAACATTGTTCCATTTACTTTTGAGCAAATAACACAAGATCCAGAAATGGTGTGTAATTTTTTTATTAAATATTTTAATTTAAACGATATCAATGTTAATGATTTTAATTTTGATGATTTGTTTAATTCTGCCTATATAGATATTTTTCAACATATAAAAGTTGATAAAAATTATAGTAACGCTATGCCAATAGAGGAAAAACCAGAGGTTTATTATGAAATACAAAAAGAAATGGTCAAGGATAATAAATATCATTTTGCTTTAAGTAAATATGAAGAAACATTAAATAATATAAAGCATAGACAGTCTATTCTTTTTAATAGTTATTAATTCCAAACCTTCTATTATAAGTTCTAATACGATGACAATTGGCACAAACAACTTCACATTTTTCAATTTCTCTAGTTATTGCTTTCCATGAAAACCCATCTCTGATCATTTGAGAAACATTATATTTTTTATCTTTAATATGATCAAAATCTAAAATAATATGATTTTTAATTCCACAGTCTTTGCAGCCAGTATTTTCTTTAATTTGAGCAAGTTTATCTCTAAATTGTTTTTTTTGTCTATGTTCAAGTTCTTTTTTAGTCATAGATAAATGTATTATATCAAACAATTAAGAAGCCTCACGTAGAAATTCAAGCACTTAGGCCCAAGTTATATGAGAGGTAACTATTCCATCCCAAGGTCTACGTGAGGCATGCCAGATATTTATTGTCGCTGTCTCCCCGACAATTATATTATACTACTTGATTTCGATTGTCTTTGGCTTTTTATCTTCTGGAACTATGCGTTCAATGTTAATATTTAACATACCGCAACAAATTTCTGCTCCAGTTACTTCTAGATATTCGCCTAAAGCAAATGTACGAGTAAATTTACGAGAAGCAATTCCTTTATGAACAACCTCTCCTTCTTCTGTATCATTAGTTTCGCCCTTAATAATTAATGTTCCATTATCTACAGAAACATTAAGGTTTTCTTTATCAAGTCCAGCAACAGCCAAAGATAGTTTATATGTATCTTCGTCTACTTTAATAATGTCATATGGCGGATATGCCTGACGTGTTGCTAGATTATGTACTGTATTAAAACGCTCCAATTCACGATTGAAGCCAATAAAAAATGGATCCTGAAAAAGATCCATAGCAAATTTACTTACCATTTTTTTCTCCTTTTTAAGCAAGTTATTTTATACCCCCCATTTGAGCAGGTACATATCTATTATATCATAAGCAGTTAGAGTTCAGTCTACTTTCGGGGACTACAAAAATAGACACTTTGCTATCATCAAAAATAGGATTATCTGTTAATATTTCTTTAACCTTAACAATATTATTAGAAATAATTAATTCTGTATCCATTGAAATGTTAATTCCTATACATATTTCTACATTAATAGAAAAAATTAATATAATATCATTAATAATATCTATTAAAACATTATTTATGTTATTATTTCTAATAATTAAAGACATAAAAGGCCTATCAAAATTATGTAATTTTTTAAATAATTTTAGTCTTTCATCTCTGTCTAACGGGATATATCTTTCAAAAACAAAGCCTTCACAGCATAAGCCACTTAATATGGGGAGTGTAGAAATTATTGAAGGACCAGGAATAGCGGTATGTTTTATTTTATTTGTAATTGCATATCTTGCTATTTTAGTTCCTGGATCAGTAATTCCAGGCATACCCTCTCCAGCAATATAAACAATATTTTCATTTTTTTCAATGTGTTCTTTAATTTTTTGAAATATATTTTCTTCATCTAAACATGGCCACTCTAAAATTGTTTTATTTTTAAATATTTCTTTATCTTTAAAATGACTTTTAACTTGTGTTATGCTTTCCATAATAATAAGATTGCTTTGTTTTATTGCATCTAAAGTTTTACTTGGAATATCCGAAACGTTTCCAATATTAATGCCTGCAAAAATAATTTTTGGTGTCATAATTAATCAATCGATGTCCAATATTCTATATTTTCTACCACTCTATTGGATTTAATACAAACTACAATTAAAACATCTTTATTAAATTCCATATATTTTTTCATAGGGTCTATAACTCCAGAGGCATCTCCATATATTAAATATTCATCATTTCTGGTTAAATTAATTCCAATAAAAATTTGAGTGCCGTTTTTAAATATATCTTCAATTTCTTCTAAAGTTTCTATAATTCGTGTTTTTGATTCTAAAAATACTAAGGTTCTATCTGCAACAGAAGCACTTTTTAATAAAGATTTTTTTTGTTCTAAATCTTTTGGCAAATACCCATAATAATTAAAATTATTTGTATCAAATGTTGATAAAGACAATCCAGTAATTGCCACGTTAGGCCCAGGCAATACAGTAGTAAGTATTTGATTTTTAATAGCCTCTTCAACTATCTCTCTTCCTGGATCAGTTATTGTTGGCATTCCACAATCAGAAACTAAAAGTACTGTTTTGTTATTTTTTAAATAATTAAAAGTTTTATTTTTTGTATCTTCAAATGTATCGTCATATTGTAATTGAATAATTTCTTCGGTATGTTTTAAATTAAGAGAATAGCAAAAATCAATAAAAAATTGTTTATTTTCCGCTACAACCACATCACATGTTTTAATTGCATGAATCATTCTTAAAGATATGTCTTGTGGATTACCAATTGGCATACCACCTAAAATTAAACAGCCATTGCCCATTATTTTTTAATACTTTCAGTATAATTGTCTACAGCAATAAGAATTTGATTTATATATTCTGTATATGGAACATCTAAAATAATATTATCATTATCTATTTTTAATATTTTTATTTCTTTTCCCATATTAAACAGTATATCAGATATAACCAACTCTAATTGACTTCTTATTGTTGACTCTGACATAATATTATTATATCATCATTGTGATATAATAAAAATATGGATTTAACTCTTGATATTATTTCTAAGGCTATAGAAAACAATATGCCTGTGTTTATTCCAAATTATGAAACAGATTTTGAAAAATTAATAAATTGGGAAAATGCTGCACGACATTTTAAAATAGATTTAGAAAAGCCAGATCAAAGCATTAATCATCATTTTCATACCACAAAAGGCTATGCTCATTTTATGGATAACTATAATTTTTATTTAGATCATGTGCATATTATAGAACCAAAAGTTAAACATTTAGCAAAAAAAATACAAGAGGCTCACCCTAAAAAAAGAATTTCTACGGCTACAACTATTGCTACTACAAATAAAGAATTTGGTAGCGAAGGGTATAATCAAATAAAAAAGATTATGTTAGATTATTATACTAATGTTAATCCCAATGCTGCAATGGCACATCATGAGCCAAGCATTCATCATGATGAAACAGATAATTTATATTTACAATGTGTGGGAGAGGTCACTTGGGTGGTAGATAATATAAGTTATAAGATTAAACCAGGAGATGCTATTTTTGTTCCAGCGTTTACTGAACATATAGTACATTTTGATGTTGTTCCACGTATGGCATTAATTATGAATTTTTTAAGCGATAGAGTTGGAACTCCTAGTTTACCAAAGTTTGATGAAGAAACTGGCAAAACATACTACGAGTATAACAAAAAATAATTATTTTGTATATTCTTTTAATTGATCTATAGTAATTAATCCAACATGTCTATACTTAACAACATGGTTTTCATTTGTAAACAATAATGTTGGTACTGATAATACAGACAACTCTTTAGCCATTTCTGGATAATGGTCAACATCGATTACATTGTATTCAATATCTGGATTTCCATTAATAAAAGAAGCAACTATTGGTTTAATTTGTTGACATGGTTTGCACCAATCAGCGGTAAAGTGTAGTATAACCATTTAATTATTATATCATAATAGTTAAATTATGATAATAATACAGAAATGATAGCAAATGAAAATATAAGATAAACTAATAGCATAGTGCTTTGTTTAGACTTTTTATCATCCATTCTGATTCTCCTTATCTGCAAAAGCGTTATATACTCCAGTTTGCAAAGATCTTCTAATAAACTCTTGTTGTCTTTCAAACTTACTATATAATGGTTTATCTTTTAATCTTTTTTTGTTTTTTAAATACCGTTTTTGTTTTCTTTTAGATATATCTTTATTATTTTTTTTCATTTATGTTCCTTCATATGTCTACTTAAGGTGTGACTTGCAAATATACCCCATCTAACTTGTATGGCTTTATTGCACTCAGGGCATATAGCCAATCTATCTGCTACTGTCATATACCCATCATATCAGGTTTTGATTCGTATTGCAAGAATGGTATAATAAAAATATGCAACTAACAGATCAGGCAAAAGATAAAGTAACAGAACTTATTAAAGATAGTCAAATAACTATGCCAGATCATAAATTATTTTTAAGAGTAGCCGTTCAGCCTGGAGGATGTTCTGGCTTGAGATATCAAACCTACTTTGACTATGAGGAAAAAGACGGGGATCAAATAATCTCATATCAATCCTTCAACCTACATATAGATAAAATGTCGTGGCCTTACCTACAAGGCTCCACAATGGATTTTGAAAATACTATCCAGAAACAAGGTTTTACAATAGACAACCCCATGGCTCAAGGCTCCTGTGCTTGCGGTGACAGTTTTCACTAACTTGACAAATTTTAGGTTGTCCTGTAACATAGATAGAATGAGTAAAAGAAATAGGTTTGAACGCAAACTAGACGAGTATAATCATACTATGGAACTTATTAGAACCATTGTACCTGTCTTGGTTCTTACGTTGCAAATAATAATATTATATAAGTTGGTTAAATAATATGACTGAGATGACTAGCGTTGGACAAGACCGTTTAGATCAAGAACCTGAATTAGAGGACGATCAAGAATTTGAATGGGAAAGTGAGGGGGGCAGCGTTGCTAGGCCTCCAATTAAAATAAAGGGTTCGTTGATTGTTTAATCTCCGTCTTGTGGAATTAATGACATTAGAAATTAAAAATTTGGCGACAGAGTTCGGCGCAAAATAGAGGGTTTAAGTTCGGCGAAAAATAGAAAAAGTAAACTAATTTATGCACCTAACGGTGCACTATAGGTTAGTATTTCTTAATAATGCTGAATATAGCATATGAGATTAATAGGGCTAGTGTTAAATTGAAAAGGGTATTCATATTAATATTCTAGCAATATCCAAAAAGGACCTATATCAATAATCAAATTGTATTTGTCAATACTAAAACCAAGGCCAAACCTTTTATTAAATCCAATCCCTATCCAAACCTTATTACTCAAACGCCATTCTTTGTATTTAGGTTCCATATTAATCCTTTAAATTAATTGGGGTATTTTGATCAACACCAGAGGTCATAAAGAAAAAACAGGCCACATAGCCAATAAAGAAACTAAGTAACATAAGTAGTGCAGTCATCATTCTCCCATTATAGCGGACAGTTTTAAGACTTGTCCAGGTCCTATCCTGATCTGTTCATTTAGAGACGTTGTCAGGCTCTACATTTTCGTCTGGCTTTTGTTAAGCATTATAAGTATATCGAAGGCTAAAAGGTTTGTCAAGTAAGAATGGTAGAATATTACTATGCTATCTTCAAACCAATCTATCGAGATTTTGCTATATAAATATGATATGGCAAATAGACAAAAAATAATAGATCGCCTAGCGCCTACGCTTTATCAATTGGCTGAGGGTCATTGCCATCTAACCAAAGAGTTGGTAGATGCTATTCTATCTGACATCAAAAACGCATAACGGCAATTTGGGCGGGTATATAGAAAATGCTATAATATTCCTAGTATGTGCTCTATATGTAACAAACCCCTTATACCGATAGTGTATGGTTTTGTAGGCAAAAAATATCTGGATGCTCATAAGAAAGGTTTGATATTTCTGGTTAGTAGAACATATCACCGAAAGTCTGATCCATTGTCATATTGCCCAGAATGCCATGAATGCTATGATGAGGATGTTCCCTTACCCCCGCTTTTTTAGGCTCTCTAATAGCCTTATATGGCTTGATATGATGGTTTGAGGGTTTGTCATAAGCAAAAAATATATTACTGATAACATTTTTATCTGACTGTGGTGAGTAGTGGAGAATAGTGGTGGGTAATGGAGCGTTTTTATCGTAGGCATCGTAATGTCTTTAGCGCCCAAACCTCCAAACCTTCCTATCCCCAAACCTTCATAGCCCCTTATACCACACATAAAAAGGTTTGTCAAATCCTATAAAAATCCAGGAAAAATTTAAATAAATCGTAAAAAGGTTTGAAAAAGTTTTAAAAAGATTTAAAAACCAGATAAAAAGGTTTGTTATATATAGGGGTTATTTTGTGTCGCTTTGTCGTCCCCGCCTGAAAAAACGGCGGGAGTTAGCAACATGTTTATAGGTTCTAGTAATAGGAGAGAAGGCAAATTGTACGGCATGAATTATTTTCTCTTCAACTTCCCGCTCATGTTGAGATACAGGTTGTCCATGAGATTGTCTTAAATAGTTTTTAGCAAAATGTCTTGGACTCATACTGGAATTATATCATGATATTAAGGTTTGAAAGGTTTGGAAAAAACGGCGGGATCAACCAGAATACATATACTTAAAGTGTATTCTACAAGTATCTATTATCAAACCTTCATAGTCAGATACATATAAAGCATCTCTATTACAGAAATAGCATTTAGTTTGCTTTGGGCATATAAGGTTTGACATATATCGATTATATCAGATAGAAAGGTTTGGGATATAAAGGTTTGATATCGTAATAAAGTTCAGGGATTTTTTGAACAACCTTCTTAATGTCTAAAAATGTAAGGTTTGTCGGCCCGTTACTCTGACTCAGGCTCTTTGTCTAAAATCTCATCTAAAGAAGTAAAACCAGTATCTTCTATTTCTAATGAGGCTAGAAATAAATGCCAAGTCTCATCAATATATACTTCCGCTTTTGGGGATATATCAACTACATCAGTAGAAATAAGATAAGCAAGAGGTAGTCCTATATCATTGTAGTCCATGAAATCTTCAAGCGCCTCATCTTCACGATAGTTCATCCAGAACTCACCTAGTATCTTACATTTATTCTGTAGGTTGGTCAAGATTTTCAACTCCCTCAATTTGCTGTCGTTCTAGTATAGCACTATTAGAAACAACTTGAAACTTAGTGAACATATTTCTTGAAGCAATCCTAGCAATATATTTTCCTATCATGTAGTCATCAAGTTCCCAATGGGATATTAAATCCAAAATACGCTTGGCTACTTTTTCGTTATCAGATTGTCGCATAGAACCTTTCATTATACAAGATTAAAGAGAGATAGGCAAGTAGATAAGGCGACCACCTGCCTATCCCTTGGCGGTATCTAAGGGAGAGGATCCTTAGCACCATGGAATGTAGAGGCATTGCTGCTCTCTACAAGATTAGTGTGATAAGAAATAAAACTATCAATTGAATGCGTTCCCGTTTCATCACTAACAGTATTTTTCTGCAGGTCAATTAATATAGGATGGTCCACAAAATCCATTGACATATTAGGATTACATGCATATAAACCAAACCCCGTTTCATCCATAACGGAATCCTTTAGTAGATGACTGATAGCCATCCGTGTATAGTATTCAGTGTCACCTTTACGTACCGCTGCATGTTGCAGGGCCTGCGCTAGGTCCTTATACATTTCATACTCGCCCCAATGGCTATATAGCGCTACCGCTAAATTTTCTTGTTGTTTAAATATAAATGTGCACCGTGCTCCCATTACTCTTCCTCATTTTTCTCTATTAGATTTGGAACTATTGATAGTTGGTTTTCTATCTCACGATAGATGCTTTCTTCGTCCTCGTTGTCAGTCTCATATTCAAAGTTCATGTAATCTCCAGTTGGTTCAAAGATTACTTCAACTTCCCATTTGGCCATTATTTTACCTCCATAATATCGGTCGCTTCTACTGGCTCCCAGTCTACTGCGTAACTCTCGATACCTAGCGGAAGTTTTTCATGAAAGACCATTTGTTCAGCCTCTTCTATACTACTAGCCTCTAGGTTTGGAATATAGTAGTAAGTAGTTCTTAGTGCCTCTATATTATATTTAGGCATTGTTTCCTCTCTGTCTAGTTTTTACATCAAGTCTAGCAAATCCTAGACTATATGTCAAGGAGTATAAATCTACAAGGGCGTCCTGGTAGCCCTGACTATAAGACTTATCCTCAAACTCTTTGTTTTCCCACTCATACATAAGGTTCTTTAACTCTCCATGCATGATATCTATTAAATCTATACTAGTATCATTTACTGCCTTTAAGGCCTGGGGGGACAAATCACTTGGCTTCATGTCCACATTCCTCCCCTTGATATAGAGCGTATTTGCATGAAGGACAAACTGCTGAATCACAATCCTCGCAGATTGGGAAGTCATCATCAGATGTCTCATCACAGTTATTACATTTTTGTGTATATGAGTTTATCTCAGTGATAAGCCCTTTGTCAAATTGATACTCGCCACCCCAGCCAGATTCTTCCTCATATTCTAAGTTTATTGTTAGGTCAGGGTATTGTTCAGATAGTTTAAGAATAATAGGAACAGGTGGTGACCAAGCGGTATTAATCCTATAAAATAAAGATTCGCTAGATTCCTCTACCAACTCAGTCTCAGGATACTTTTCTCCGTCATGAACAGCAACATCCCACTTAGTGCCCCAGTTAGTTGTATTCCAGTTATACCAAGATTTGTCAACTTTGGCTATCTCTTGTGTATCTTTCCACCAGTCTTTATGACCTACATCCAACTCAGAATTCTTTGGCTGCTTTAGATAATCTTCCTCAGTAATTCCTGCTTGTCTATGATTATAGATATTGTGGAATGCAAATACAGGATTAGAATACATACTTTCTGATAATTCCATTTTACCTGTTGTCTGATTCCATGAATCATGCTTTTGCACGAATGGTCTATTTAGCATACGCTTTACATCCGCAATGAGTTCAGGCTCGCCTGTAATTAGAACACTATTAAAACACCAGTTTGGCATTTTATTTCCTCTCGTTGTTACTTGATACAATTCTAGCAAAAATCTGGGAAAAAAGCAAGTCTTCCGTAATGAAATAAAAAATCTACTTAGGTTCGGCAAATATTTTACTCTTACGTAATGAAATAAAAAATACAATTAGGTCGGCCCCGCTTTTTGAAGGGGAGCAGTTTATACACTTGCTCAGGTGTTGAGATTATTTAAGCAGAAATCTCTAGCGTAGAGTTAACAATAGTTAACAAACGATTTTTTTCTGCATTAGTCATTGGGTCAAAGCCAGAAGCAGCAGATAAAATGCCTTCTTGCTTGCCACGCTTACCAGAACGATACCAGTCTAAACGCTCAGTTAGTGCATTGAAAGCACCCCACGCAGTATTAGCAATCATTCCGTTAAACTCACCAGTGTAAATATCGTTAATCAAATCAACTTTATTTTTCCACTTAGTAGTTGCCAATTTAGAATCTTCTTCAGGCTTAGGATAAGCAGCAAGAATAATATCGTTAAATTGTGTTGCAGTAATCTCCTTTTGTATCATGAGATTTGCTAACTTAGAGAATTCGTCCATATATGCATTAGCCATGCCTAGTGCTTGGCGAGCAACTTGGATTTTACCCTCAGCAGATTGTGTATGGCGAATCTTGAAAGATTGCTTGACACCATCTTTTTTCTTAGTGCGATTAAGTGCAACATTAAGAGTGTTAGCACAAACCACACGAACAGGAGTAACACTTGCTTGAATTGCAACAGAGCCATCATGTGATGTATTGATTAGCAAATAAGTGTTAATCTTATCAGCAACACCATTTGGGTCTAGGATTGTTTCACGCTCAAGAGCAAGAGAGCCAAACACTACACGCCCACCCTTAAGAGAGCCAGCGGTTTCCCATCTTCCACCACCATCAAGAAGATTATCACCAAATGCAAATAGGTCTTCATTTTGTAGTGGAACATAACGCTCACCCACAACACCCAAAACATCAGTTTGTGATTTGTTTGCAGGATTAGTGCGAACAACATATTGATAAGATTTATCACTTGTTAATGTAGATGGGATAATTAAATCCTCTAGTCTAACATTCCAGTTATGCAGATTTGCTAGTTCTAGCATTTGTTTAGTATTGACCTCATCTTGAAAGACAGTGCCAAGACCATGCCACGCAGGTTCACGCAATGACGCAAAACTTGCAACGCCATCAAATGATTCTATTTCATGAGCCATTTTTTTCCTTTCGATTGCTTTTAACTAATCTTATCATTTAATAACATTAAAGTCAACTAAGACTATAATTTGGGGGATCTTAAACACAATCGTAACAAAACGGACATTTCGGGCGGGTCGGCAATTACGAGGGGCCAGTTTTAAACCATGGCCCAGGGTTTACTACAGCGGGAAAGAAGGTAAGCGCTGCAGAGTGTTAGTAAGACTCTTCTAGAGACACATCATCCACAGTAAGATCAGCGTCGTAGTCATATGAACTTAGATCTACATCAATTGTTACATTGCTTAGATCAAAGTCTGCAATTTCTGACAGCGGTACATTAATTGTTCCACTAAATGAAACACTTCCTGTAACTTCAATTTGTTTTATAGGATTAAGTTTGAAGTGATCTGCTAACGCTACTAAAACCTCTTCTTTATCATAGTTAGGGTCATACCATTCTGTGATCTGATCTTCTAACCAAGATACATCTGAGCGGTGCTCTGCTGCAGTAACTGCGTCATTTCTACCTTGATGTAGATCCCACTCAATCTGTGTAACCTTATCAGTCATGAATGTAGGAGACTCAGGCGCTGCAAAGGTGTTTGGTATAGCCTTGTAGGTTACAAGGAGATTAGGGTTGTAAGGAACAGATAATTGTTCCTGTGTCATTGTTTCACTCATT
>Ga0172373_10001833_pt1 | contig 33725 bp, 32 predicted proteins | sample Lak10m_2_FD_114546 | JGI IMG/M metagenome (GOLD analysis project Ga0172373, IMG submission 114546) | Freshwater microbial communities from Kabuno Bay, South-Kivu, Congo - kab_092012_10m | ecosystem: Environmental > Aquatic > Freshwater > Lake | place: Democratic Republic of the Congo...
ATGTACGGCCGGGGCATCGTGAAGTTGAAAGGGGCGGATGTGCAGGCGTGGGGTGTCAAGTGTACGTTGGTGCATGCTCAGACCTCTGAGGCGCTGTTCAATGAGAATATTCCCATACAGGTGAGACGAAGCTAGACGAAGCGTTGGAGCCATTCCACCATGGCGGTGTTTTGGGCGACACGACTGCCCCATGGGCCGGTAGTGCTGTCACCGTGGGCACAGCCGGGCAGTCGGAGCATTTCGGTGGGACAACGGGTGGTCTTCAGGACGGTGTAAAACTGCTCGGCTTGTTCGGCGGGACAACGACGATCTTCTTCGCCAACAATGAGGAGCGTGGGGGTCTGGCATTCGAGCGCATACGTAATGGGCGAGCACCGGCGGTACGTCTCGGGCACTTGATAGGGCGTGCCACCGAGTTGGCGCACGGCAAATGTGGGACCGATATCGGAGGTGCCATAAAAGCTGTGCCAATTGGTGACCGGGTTCTCTGCGACTGCCGCTTTGAAGCGTTGATCGTGGGTGATGAGCCAACACGTATGGTACCCGCCGGCTGAGAGCCCACCGCAGGCGAGTCGTTCGGGGTCGGCGAGACCGAGTGCCACTGCATGGTCGACTCCGGCCAACAAATCGAGGGTTTCGTGGTGTCCCCAGTTGGCGTTGATGTCCGTTGCAAAGGCGTTGCCGTACCCGGTAGAGCCGCGGTAGTTGATCATGAGCACGGCATAACCGGCACTCGTGAGTGCGAGTACGTCAAAGAAAAAGGCATATCCGTGCGCTGCATGCGGTCCACCGTGGATGTAGAGGACGGTGGGGTGAGGTGCGGTGCGCCCGGTCGGCGCAAACATCCAGCCTTCCACTTTCGTATGGTCGTGGCTGACAAAGGAGAGGTGGTGCATGCTTGGCCAGTCGATTTGGGCGCGAATGAGGTCATTGATGTTGGTCACCGGTGTTTCGACGGCATCGACGAGCGACAACAGGCGGAGTTGACACGGGTCGGTGGGGGTTGCCACGCCAAACAACACTTCAGCGGCCACATAACTGAACGGATAGCAGAGGCGTGGTCCGTGTGCAATGATGCGGCAGTCTTCGGCTCCATAGAGGGCAACGCGTACGAGTTGTACTTCGCCGCCAACTTGGTAGCACATGACCGCAGACTGGCAATCGCGATGAATGAGGAGCTGGAGCGGGCTGGCGGTCCACGGTACCAATGAATCATCGTGCATGCGTGCTTCGAGGTGATGTGCCAATGATGGGGTGCGACAGATAAGCGCTGAGCCGTCGTTGGGCATCAGGTAGAGGTTGTTTTTGCTCCCGTAGAGACCACCCCGGGGGATGCCGGCAACCACGATGTCTTCGTTCACGAGCCAACGAGCGTGTTGGATGATGCCCCAATCTTGGTCGAGGATGGTCTGGGCGATGCCAGTGCGTGTGACGACGTCAATGCGCGCATTGGTATCGAGGTTTTCCGGTGGGAAACTGACCAGATCGAGTATGCGACTGCCGTCAGGAGACCAGGCACACGGAGTGTGGTGGCAATCGTCGGCGGTCAGTTGGCTGGTATCACCGCTCGCGACGTCAACCATCATCAGCTGATTGATGATGTCGGCCACAATGCCGATTGCATCAAAGCGCGGTATCGACCGGGTCAGTCGGTAGGGTTGGGTGCGATCGGTGACTACCGCGGTTTGGGCCACGGTATAAGCGATGGTGGTGCCGTCTGGCGACCACACCAACGGCCCTTGGCAGGAGGTTTGGTGGTCGGTGAGTTGCCGGCATGTTCCTGTGGCCACGGTGTAGCAGTAGAGCTGTGCTGGCTGTTGTTGCTGTGAAACAAAGGCAATCTGGCTGCCATCGGGTGACCACACGGGATGGCTATCGACCCACGGACCACTGGTAATGGCTGTTTCATTGGTTCCGTTGCGCGTACAGAGCCACAAATTGGTGTGTTCGGTGGCCCGTGTCGTATCACAGACCGTTTTGGCATATACCACGGTCTGTCCATCGGGACTGAGCTGAGCAGTGGCGATTACATCAAAGTGGAACATGTCGTCGTTGACAAATGGTCTCGGCATACGATGTGCTTTCTAGTATGTAGCGAAACAACGCGTACGCAAGCTATGCTCCACCACTTTCGCTATGGTGTAACCGTGAGACGAGTGAATGCGCGCTCGCTGGTATGCCGCGCTTGCCACATGGTGATGAGGTGGTGAGCGTTTTGGGCGGCGGTGGCGTGTTCGGAATCGAGTTCGAGGTCGTAGTGCATGCCTTGATGGACGACTGCGAGGTCATTGGCGGCTTCACCGGGATTACGATTGCCCCTGGCTTGTTCGCGGCGCTCTAATTCGGGGAGGCCACAATGCAAGGCCACCACATAGACATCGAGGCCGTGGAGGCGTGAAACCAGATCGTGGCGCCAGGCGGTGTTTTCGATGATGTGGTCGCAGATGACGTTGTTCCCGGTGCTTGCCAACGCATGCAGACACTGGTGCATGCCCGCAAAGACGAGTGGGCGCATGCGCACCCACTCGTCGCGATTGGCGCGAATGAAGTCCATCGGGAGCGCATTTCCATCAAGAAACAAATCAAACGAAAAGCGCACGAACGGGACTGGTGCGTTTGTTTGAAACGCACGCACCAATGTGGTTTTGCCGGCACTCGATGCGCCATTCACGATGATAATGCTCCCTGATGGCATGATTACCGACTCACGTCAATCAAGTCACGCAACATGGCGGCCGCGGTGGGCATGGGGCCACGTTCTGCGGAAGTCGCACTGGCGCGCCCCGAAATGTCGGTGTGGTAGACGACCCCCATTTCCCAGCCGGTCATGCGGGCGAGCGGGTGATCGAGTGGCAGAGCGGTGGGTTTGACGCTCAGGTCGTAGCGACCATCGGCTTGGCGCTCGGCCTTGCACAGCAGGACGATGCGTTCGCCGTTGGCCACGGCAGCTTGCAGATCTTGGGCGGTCAGGTGGGTGATGCCTTGGACGCTGAAATCACGCACGTTGGTGGGCTGATTGAGCACGGCATTGGCGACGATGGTGAGTTTGTTGGCGGCATCCCAGCCTTCGACATCAAGGGTTGGGTCGGTTTCTGCCAAGCCGCGTACCTGCGCCTCTTTGAGGGCTTCGGCGTAGCTGCCGCCTTGCTCCATGGTGCGCAAGATGTATTGCGTGGTGCCGTTGAGCACACCCTCAACCGAGCTAATCACGGTGCCGGCTAGGTCACGTCGTCCCAAGTTGATGGTGGGCAGTGCGCCACCCACGCAGGCCGAGAAGCGCAATTTTGGTTTGCTGAAATCGCCGCCCATGTCGCTCAGGGCTGCCACGGCGGGGTAGGCCAGTGCGAGGGGCGCCTTGTTGGCGAGGATGGCATGCATGCCGTTGGTCAGGGCTGTTTTGACGGCGCTCAAGGCCGGCTCACCGTCGACCAAATTGACGGGGGTGGCCTCGACTAGGGCATCGGCTTTGACGTGGACGAGGGCCTGCAGGGTGTCGAGGCCGGGTTTGCCGTGGGTCGTGGTGGCCACGCTCTGTTTGGCTTCTTTGGCAGCGATGAGTTCGGCGATGTCGAGTCCATCGGCGTGGAGTGCGCCGCCCTGGGAGTCGATGGCGGCTACCACGACGATGTCGAGGAAGTAGGTGTCCATGAGGATGTGGCGTTGTGACTGCAAAATGCGCAACAAATTGAGATTCACGTTGCCGAGTCCAGCAACGATGATGCGTAATGTGTGTGGCATGGATGAGATTCCTCGTTATGGTGATGATTGATACGCTCTATTGTAGAACAAAGTAGGCGGCGCGTTGCGCGGGTTATCGCGGATGTAGCGGCGAACGTTGTGGACGTGTCGTTTGTTTCGAGGTCGCTGATCGTCGTAATCTCGTTGCCAGACGGGAGTAGTGTCATTGTGTGTGTGACGAATGGTACGGGTGCAGGTGGCTTTGAATTGTGCCACAAATGACGAAATGGATTTTGGCAATCGTGCTCGGACGCGTAGAGACACATCGGGGACATACACCATGTTGTGTTTCATGTACACCAACATATGCACATGGTCGGGCATCACCATTATGGTGTCAAAGTGCATATGTGGTCGTAACGCACGAGAGGCCTCCCATTCCGACATGATGATATTGCCGAAATCATTCAGAATCATGGTGCCATCGATGATGTGTCCAAATAAATGGGTGCGTTGATAGGTGACCAAGGTGAGAAAATACCATCCTCGTGATGCATAATTCCACGTCGGACAGCGCAATGAACGGCGTTTCCAAGGTCTTTTGGCCATGGGTTATTTCTCCGTATCAACAAACAATACAGCGAATGTACCGTTTCAATATGCATAAATGGTACGTTGATGGTGCGATTTCATCATGCGAACCAAAATCCCACCGTGAATCAATCCCACCCGCGATCCAGAGGGGTGCACAGCTGTGCACCCCTCTGGATCGCGGGATCATGGGAATCGCCCGGAATTATGGGAATCGCCCACATCATTTTCCGCCGTCAACCGCCAACACCTGGCCGCTAATCCACCCGGCGTATGCGGACGCCAAAAACAGCACCGCATGGGCAATGTCATCGGGTGTGCCGAGGCGCTGGAGCGCAATGTTGGCCACCAACGCCTGTTGACCAGCCTCGCCGTACGACTCCCATTGGCGCTGGGTGTTGGGGTTCGACAAGACAAACCCGGGTGCAATGTTGTTGGCCGTGATGTTGTATGGTCCGAGTTCGTGGCACAGCTGGCGGGTAAAGTTGATCTGCCCGGCTTTGGCTGATGCATAGGCCTGAATGCCGGTCAGGCTGGGACCTAACCCAGCGCCGCTGGAAATGTTGATGATGCGGCCACGGCGTGCGGCCTTCATGGTGGGAACAACGGCGCGGCTACACAGGAATGCGGCCGTGAGGTTGACGTCCATGATGGCGTGCCAATCCGCCAACGAGATGTGCTCGAGCGGGCGGCCTACTTGGCCACGCACCCCGCCGGCATTGTTGACCAGTACGTCGATTTGCGCGGTGGGTGCGTGTGCCACCGCCTCGGCGATCAGTGCGTTGACTGCGTGTTCATCGGTCACATCGACCGTGCGTACGTGACAGATGCCGCCTGCTTCTTGGCACATGCGTTGCGTCCCGACCAGCTCGTCGCCTAAGACGTCGCAGGCCCAGACGTGGGCGCCACGTGCCGCAAAATTGATGCTGATGGCGCGCCCGAATCCGTGGGCGGCCCCGGTGACGATTACTGTTTGTCCGTCGAATGTAATATGCATGTGTTGCCTCCGTTAGCTATCCCAGCCATCAGTGATGAGTGCCCGTGTTTCGCGTACGGCCACATCCCAGATGGCGTGCATTTCTGGGTCTGGTCGTTGAAAGTAGCCCTCGAAGTTGCCTTCTTCATAGAACTCACGGAGCTGTGATCCGACTAGGGTGGCCTGTCCGGTGCGGTTGGGGAGATTTTTTTGGTGGTTGGGCATGTTGACGCCGGGCAGGCGTGTCCACGGGAAATTTTCCATCCACGAGGCATGGCTACTCAACGGATCGGTGGCCTTGACGGTGGCCCACGTGTGTGGGGCACGCCACCAATTGTGGAACTTGACTTGGCACTCGGGGTGATCGGCCATCCACTCGGTCACTAGGCCGTCGACAGGGCTGTTGCCGCCGTGCCCGTTGACAATGACGATGCGCCGAAAGCCACTATGGCGCATGCTGTCCAAAATGTCACGCACTAGGCGAATATAGGTCTCGATGCGGAGCGTGATTGTCCCGGGATAGGCTTGGAAGTACGGCGCCATGCCGTAACTCACCACCGGGAAGACGGGGACTCCCAGCGGTTCCGCAGCATCAGCGGCCACCTTTTCGGCCAGAATACTGTCCACGCTCAGACTCAAATACGCATGTTGCTCGGTGCTTCCGAGCGGGAGCACGGCCCGGTTGTCGCTCTGCAAATAGGCTTCAACCTGCATCCAGTTCATGTCGCGAATGTGCATTTGTTCCTCCTGAGGTGTTTCGTTATGCTGCCACGGCTGGGCGGGGGGCGCGCCAGAGCGTGGGGAGTACAATGGCAATTAAAATTAAGACCATGCCCACCAACTGCCAGTTGTCCAGATATTCCTTGAGGTAGACCATGGCAATGACGCTGGCAGTCGGCGCCTCAAGGACCAAAATCAAGCTGCCGATGCTGGCCGGGATATGCCGCAGTGCTAAGTTGAACAAGGCGTAGCCTCCCAACGTGGGACCAATGGCAATGACTGCCAAGATCAACCACGCTGTGCGATCGCCGATGTCGAGGATGTGCGGCGCATTGGTCGCTCCCACCAACAACGGCGCCACGGCAAACATCAACAACAGGGTGATTGATCCACTGGCCATGGTCACAAATAACGCCGCCCACGGATTCACGGTGCGTACGGCGTGTTGGCTGTAGAGCGCATATCCCGCTTGCAAAACGGCCGTGGTCAGCCCCACCACAATCCCTATCCAGTTGAGCTGGAGATTGCTGGTGTCGTACAGCTCGACGAGTAAGATTAAACCAAAGAGCGACAAAAATAATCCGACGATGTGGATGGGGCGGAGTTGCTCGCCAAAGACGAAGCGTGCGCCGATGGTCGCAAAGGTGGGGAACAGATAAATCAAAATGACGGCCACCGAGGCTCCGTTGAGGTCGACCGACCAAATCCAGAGCGCGTGGTAAATACCAATGGAGATGACCCCTAACCCAGCGAGTGGCCAAAAATCCTGGGCATGCATGCGCAGAGCGTCACGCTGGAAGAGGAGCAAGCCACCACCCAAACAGACGGTCAAAATCACGTCGCGCCAGAGTGCAATTGCAAGACCGGACGCTTGGTAGTCGTCAAGCAGAAGTTTGATGCCGGGTCCGGTCCAAGCCCAAATGATTGCGGCAATCGTACACATGGCGTACCCGAGACGGGGCGATTGTTGCATAAGTCACACTGCTCCTCGTGTGTGTGCGCAGAATTCTTCGTTAGCATACCGCAAAAATCTCGGTGGCGTGGGATGCGCATACGGGGCAGCATAAATGTCCGAATGTTCGGAATTTATGAATGAGATGCGTAAATATGAGGGATTTGTGAGCCATTCTAGTGGCCAAAAACCAAGAGGTCAATGGTATACTTTACCAAGGAAAGTACTACAGAGGCGTTTATGACCACAGCCACTCAATCGTTTGTTGCGCGTATGCAGGCGGAGCACCTTGATGCGACTGCCATTGCCGCTTTCGTGCATGCCTACCAACAACTCGTTTCTGGGGAAACTGGGTTTATTCCGGAGGACACCATTGCGCCGGTGACCGCTTTGCCGCACCTCGCCCAATTGGATGCCCACACCGCGCGTGGACAGGCGTTGCTCGCCAAGACCGTCGTGTTGCGCCTCAACGGTGGTCTCGGTACGGGGATGGGGCTCGATCGGGCCAAATCGTTGTTGCGGGTCCGTGGTGACGATACCTTTCTCGACATTGTGGCCAAACAACACCGTCACCTCATCGCGCAAACCGGGGTTGCTTTGCCGCTGATATTCATGAACAGTTTCGCCACCGACGCGGATACGCGGGCACACTTGGCCGCATACCCAGATGTGCCGGTGCGCTACGTGCTCCAGAGCAAAGTGCCCAAGGTGGTGGCGGATACCATGCAGCCAGCCACGTGGCCGACGAATCCGGCGCTTGAGTGGTGCCCACCTGGTCATGGCGAGCTCTACCGCGTGCTGTGGAGTAGCGGTCTGCTCGACGAATTATTGGCCGCTGGCTACGAGTACCTGTTTTCGGCCAATATCGATAATCTTGGGGCCACGCTCGAACCAGCCGTGGTGGGCTACATGGACGCGGCACAAATCCCCTTTTTGATGGAAGTGACGCGACGCACCGATGCTGATCGCAAAGGTGGGCATTTGGCCTATGCCACTGATGGTCGGCTTATTTTGCGAGAAAGCGCCCAGTGCCCGGCTGCCGATATGGCGGTGTTTCAAGACATCGAGCATCATCAGTATTTCAACACCAACAACGTGTGGTTGGCGTTGCGCCCGTTGCGCGACGTGCTCGCACGCAATGGCGGGTTTTTGGCGTTGCCGATTATCGTGAACCGCAAAACGATAGACGTGCGTGATGCACAGTCGCCGGCCGTCATCCAACTCGAAAGTGCCATGGGGGCGGCGATTGGCCAGATTCCGGGGGCGGCTGCGCTGGCGGTGCCACGTACGCGCTTTATGCCGGTCAAAAACTGCCAAGATTTATTGGTGTTGCGCTCGAATCGTTTTGTGCTGAACGACGCTTATCATCTCGTGCAAGACGGCTCACACGCACTCCCAACCGTTCAGCTCGATCAGACGTACTACCGGGTGGTCGCAGATTTTGAGGCCCGCTTCCCGGCACAGGTACCCGATCTGCACGAGTGCACGTCGTTGGCCATTCACGGCGACGTAACCGTCGTTGCGCCGGTGCGTTGTCAGGGCAATGTGGTCTTGAATGCGTCGGCGGGAGCGGCGCGTATCACCACACCGACCGTTTTTGGGGATGGTACCCATCAAATCAGGGGTGAATAATTGACAGAGGGGCGTGCTCCGTGCTATACAGAAGTGTCAATGACATAATGTAGCATGCAGTGCATGCCATGTACACGAACCGAGCAGCGTACTAGCAAGGCAATAGCGTAACCATGACACGACCGACCTACCTCGAGGCGCTCCAATCACGGGTGCTCATTTATGATGGCGCCATGGGCACAAGTATTGATGATTATGATTTGACCGCTGCAGACTACGGCGGTGAGCAGACGTTTGGTAGCCGCGATTATCTCGTGGTGACACGCCCAGACGTCATCGGTAATATTCACCGGTCCTTCATGCAGGCGGGCTCGGACGTACTCGAAACCTGCACGTTCCAGAGCACACGCCCCCGCCTCGAAGAATGGGGGCTCGGTGAGCGTGTCCACGAAATAAATGTCGCGGCTGCACGGCTTGCCCGTAGTGTCGCAGACGAATTTGCGCAGCTTGACGGGCGGCCGCGGTATGTGGCCGGCTCGATTGGACCGACCGGCAAACTGCCCTCTTCCAACGATCCCGCTCTCAGCGACATCACGTTTGCTGAGTTGAGCGATATTTTTTATGAGCAGGCGACGGCCCTCATGCAAGGCGGCGTCGATGTGCTGTTGGTCGAAACCAGCGTCGATATCCTTGAAGTCAAAGCGGCGCTTGACGGCATCAAACGGGCCAAAGCAGATCTCAATCGTCCCGATGTGGCCGTACAGGCACAAATTTTCCTCGACATGAGCGGGCGCATGCTCCTCGGTACCGACATTCCAGCCTACATCGCGACCATGGAGGCCATGCCGGTCGACGTGATTGGTTTGAACTGTAGCACGGGCCCCGAGCACATGCGTGAAGCCATTCAGTATTTGACCGCCCATTCACGCAAGCCGATTTCGTGCATCCCCAATGCTGGTTTGCCCCTCGAAGTCGATGGCGCCACGGTGTTCCCCATGCAGCCAGCGCCGTTTGCGGACACGCTGGGTGAATTTGTGACCAAGTACGGCGTCAACGTGGTCGGCGGTTGCTGTGGCACACGTCCCGCCCATATTGCCAAACTGCGCGAGCAGATTGGGGCGACGCCGACGCCGCTTGCCCGCCAGATCGAGTACATCCCCAGTGTTTCTTCGGGCATCCGGGCAGCCGCGCTCCAACAAGACGGCACGTTGACGATGATCGGTGAGCGTGTGAACACCCTCGGGTCGCGCAAAGTCAAACGGCTTTTGCTCAACGACGACTACGACGGTGTGCTCGAAGTGGCTCGTGAGCAGGTCGACAGCGGTTCGCACATGCTCGACGTGTGTGTGGCGATGACCGAGCGCCCCGATGAGGGCGAGCAAATGGTCAATTTGCTGAAAAAACTGACCATGAACGTCGAATTGCCCCTCGTCATCGATACCACCGAACCCGATGTGCTCGAGGCCGCGTTGAGCCATTATCCCGGGCGCGCCGTGGTGAATTCGGTGTCACTCGAGGGTGGTCGTGGTGAAAAAATCGACAAAGTGATGCCGCTGGTGGCGCGCTACGGTGCGGCCACGGTGGCCATGACCATCGACGAAGAAGGGATGGCGCATACTGCCGAGCGCAAGCTGGCCATCGCCCAACGCATTGCGGACATCGCCATGCAGGAATTCGGTGTGTCACCCGAGGCTCTCATCTACGACGTGCTCACCTTCCCCATTACCACGGGTCAAGAAGAATTGCGCATGGCTGCCGTGGAGACCCTCAACGGTATCCGGCTGGTCAAACAACACATTCCCGGTTGTTTTACCACCCTAGGAGTCAGCAACCTCAGCTTCGGTGTGGCTCCGCATGCGCGAGCAGCGCTCAATTCGGTCTTTTTGTACCATGCTCGTGCTGCCGGTCTCGACACTGCGATTATTAATCCAGCCCACGTTTCGCCCTATGCCGAAATCCCAGCCGACCAGCGTGAGCTCTGTGAAGACCTGATTTTTGCTCGTCGTGAAGACGCATTGGCGCGTTTCATTCAGTACTTTGAAGCAAACGCCGAGAGTGAAAGCCGCGAAGTGGCCGATCCGACGGCTGGCATGTCCGTTGATGAGCGACTCTTCTGGAAGATTTTGCACCGCAAAAAAGAAGGGGTCGAGGGCGATATCGACGAGTCCGTGCAACAACGCCTCACCACCCACGGCCTGGTGCTCGGCGATACAGTGGCAGCCACGAAGAATGCGGATGGTGTCTCTCCGCAAGGCATTGAGGCGGTCGAAGTCCTCAATACCGTGCTCTTGCCGGCCATGAAGCAAGTCGGTGATTTGTTTGGTGCTGGGCAGCTGATTTTGCCCTTTGTGCTCCAGAGTGCAGAGGTGATGAAAAAGGCGGTCGCCCGTCTTGAGCGCTATCTCGATCGCCTCGAGGGCACCAGCAAAGGGAAAGTGGTGTTGGCGACCGTGTACGGCGACGTGCACGACATCGGCAAAAATCTCGTGAATACCATTCTTTCTAACAACGGATATACGGTCTACGACCTCGGCAAACAAGTGCCCGTGAACACCATCATCGAAAAAGCGCTCGAAGTGGGTGCTGATGCCATCGGGTTGTCGGCGTTGTTGGTGAGCACCTCAAAGCAGATGCCCATTTGTGTGCAAGAACTCCACAAACGGGGTTTGGACATCCCCGTGTTGGTGGGTGGTGCCGCCATTAACCGGCAGTACGGTCAGCGCATCACCTTCGTCAATGAAAGCGATTGCTACGCTGCTGGCGTCTACTACTGCAAGGATGCCTTTGAGGGCCTTGAGACCGTCGACCGCCTGACCGATCCGGCCCAGCGTGCGCAATACATGGCACAAGTGCAGGCCGAGGCAATTGCGAGTCGCCTCGAAAAAGACCGCGGACGCCAGACGTTGGCCACACAAGGTCGCGCCTCCGATGCCACCGCTCATGTCCGCTCAGCGGTGCGCACCGATGGTGCAGTGCCCACGCCGCCCTTCTGGGGCGCCCAAGTAGCCACTCGCATCCGGCTTGACGACGTGGTGCAGTGCCTCGACCGCAATGCGCTCTACCGCTTGCAGTGGGGTGCCAAAAACGCCAAGGGACAGGAGTGGGAAGAACTCAAAGTGGAGTTCGACGGCAAGGTGCGCGACCTCATCCGTGAGGCCGAGCGTGACGGTTGGCTGGAGCCCAAAGTGGTCTACGGCTACTACCCGTGTCAATCGCAAGGGCACGACCTCATCGTCTACGACCCGGCCGATCGCAGTCGTGAATTGACCAGATTCACCTTTCCACGGCAACCGGAGCGGGAACGTCTCTGTCTGGCCGATTACTTCCGCGCAGTGGAATCGGGCACCTACGACGTGGTGGCGCTCCAAGTGGTCACCATGGGCACAAAGGTGGATGATTTGACCGAGGCGTTGCAACAGCAGGGCGACTACAGCCGGTCGTACTTCATCCACGGGTTAGCCGTGTCGTTGGCCGAGGCCCTCGCAGAATACACCAATCGACTTATCCGGCAGAGCCTAGGGTTGGCGGCTGAGCAGGGGCGACGCTATTCGTGGGGCTACCCAGCATGTCCCGACCTCGAAGAGCATGTGAAGTTGTTTGGCGTGTTGCCGACTGAGCGGATTGGCGTGAGTTTGACTGATGCCTATCAGTTGATTCCCGAGCAGAGTACCGCTGCGATTGTGGTCCACCACCCCGAGGCCAAGTACTTTTCGATCGGGTCGGCGCGCGAGCGTGCCGACGAGGATGTTGCTTCAGCGCAACAGTGAGAGGAGGGTGCCGATGAACGAGCATGTCGAAGCGTTTATTGCCTATTTGATGCAAGAACGTGCCTTGACTGCCAACACCGTTTCGGCCTATCGGACCGATTTGGAACAATTTTTGCAGTTCTGTGCGGGGCGCGGAGTCACTGCGGTGACTGCGGTGACTCGCGAGGATGTGGTGGCGTTCATGATTTATCTGCGTGAACGCCAATACTCCAACGCCACCGTGGCACGCCGCACAGCTGCCGTGAAGTCCTTTTATGCCTATCTGACGACGGCGGGTGTGGTCAAAAACGACCCCACCCAATCGGTGGAATCGCCACGGGTAGCCCGTGAGATTCCCAAATCGTTGACCCCAGTGCAGGTCGACGAGCTCATGGAATTGCCCTTGCGCTACCGCACTCCGGAGCGGATGCGCGATCGCGCCATGTTGGAATTGTTGTATGCCACTGGGATGCGTGTCAGTGAACTGGTGGGCTTGAACATTGGTGATGTGAGTGTGACCGAAAAATCGGTGCACTGTGTGGGCAAGGCACAAAAAGTGCGCATGATCCCCATCAGTGAATCAGCCCTCACGGCCCTCGAAGAATATCTCGACATTGCGCGTGGGCAGTTGGTGAGCGATGAATCGGCCGACAGCGACACCTTGTTCGTCAATCATCGGGGTGGCCGGCTGACCCGTCAAGGGTTTTGGCTCATCTTGAAGCAGTACGCCGATGAACTCGGTGTCAGCGATTTGACGCCGCACATGCTGCGGCATTCGTTTGCGGCGCACATGATTAGCAGTGGCGTCGATTTGCGTCGGGTACAGGCACTTCTCGGGCATGCTTCGCTGTCAACTACTCAAATCTATGCCCAGATGATTCAACCCACCCAGCCGAACACATAAATGGCGACATACAAACGGGAGTGTTGTACGTATTAGAGAACGTACGACGGGACAGCGGAGCAACAGGTAATGGCAAAGTACGACTACGACGTGATTATTGTGGGCAGTGGTCACAATGGTTTGACCACCGCCGGGTATTTGGCGCGCGCCGGCTTGCGCACGCTCGTGCTTGAGCGCCGCCCCATCGTGGGTGGTGCGGTCTGCACCGAAGAGACCATCCCCGGCTACAAAATCGACGTGGGCTCATCGGCGCACATCATGATTCATTTGACGCCGGTGGTGCGCGATCTTGAGCTCGAAAAGCACGGTCTCGAGTACATCGACATGGATCCCTACGCCTTTTATCCGGTGCCAGACGGTTCGGGGTCGATTGCGTTTTATCGTGACAAAGAAAAAACCTTCAATTCGATTGCGAGTGTCTCCGAACGTGATGCCGAGGCCTACCGCAAATTTTTGGCGTACTGGGGCCCCATCAACGAAGCAGTGTTTGATGTGTTCCTCAATCCGCCTAGTGTGATGGGCTTGTTCGGCTCGATGGCCAAGGCGCAAGCCAAGGTGCGTCATATTACCAGTACACTCGAAACGGTGCGGCGTTTGTTTACGTCGTATGGGCAACTCATCACAGAAACGTTCGAATCCGAGGCCATGCGGGCGGCTCTGACGTGGCTGGCTGCGCAATCGGGGCCACCACCCGACGAAATCGGCGCGGGTGATTTCTTTGGCTGGCATGCGATGATGCACACCAGCGGCGCCATGCACCCCAAGGGTGGAAGTGGCATGCTGACGCAGGCCATGGCGCGGTCGTTCACTGCGGCGGGGGGCACCGTGGTGCTCAATTCGCCCGTGAAGCGCATTCTCATCCAAGGGAATCGGGTCGAGGGTGTTGAGACGACCGACGGCATGCGCTACACGGCGCCCTTGGTTATTTCGAATGCGCACATCCAGACCACCATGTTGGGCATGGTCGGCGACGAGCACATCTCCACCGATTTGGCCCACAAAATCCGCAACATTCGTGTGGGCAACGGCTTCGGCATGACGGTGCGCTGTGCTGCCGACGAATTGCCCGATTACATTGCGGCGCCGTCGGGTGGCAAACCACACGAAAGCCACCACGGGCTCCAGTTGCTCGCGCCGTCCATGGATCATGTGCGCCGGGCGTATGCGGATTATTCGCTCGGATATCCGTCCAAAGATCCGGCCGTCATTGCCATGACCTTTTCGGCCATTGATCCGGTGGTGGCGCCTCCCGGCAAACACACCGTCTTCTTGTGGGCGCAGTATTTCCCGTATACCCTTGCTGACGGCATGCAATGGGCCAACGAACGTGAACGTGTGGCCGACAGCATTCTCGAAGTGCTCTACCGCTATGCGCCCAACATGCGTGGCAAAATCATCGACCGCTACATTCAAACCCCCCTCGACCTCGAGAATCTGCACGGGTTGGTGCGGGGCAACGTGATGCACGTGGAAATGTCGCTGGATCAGATGTTCTTTTATCGGCCGATTGCCGAGCTCGCCGACTACCGCACGCCCATCAAAGGGCTGTACATGACCGGTGCGAGCATGCATCCGGGCGGCGGCGTCTTTGCGGCAAGCGGGTACAACACCGCCCGCACGGTGCTCGCGGATTTGCGCCCGCTCAATCGGCTGTGGCGCGGCGTCTCAACGGGTGAATGACGGACGTGCGCGTTCATGCCAATCCCCCGTCACACCGGCCGGTGTGACGGGGGATTCGTGTGTGGCGGCGGATTATGACGCGGTGGTACAGACCTGTTCGGGGCCACGACCGATGCGCGATTCGAAGAAACTGGTGATTTTGGCGGTATCGACGTCGTTGAGTGGCATCAGGTAGTTCCAGGCGGTGACCACCACGGGCGCATCGATGCGATCGTCGGGGCGTGGCACCATCACCACACACGGGTTGCGGCGCTGGAGCTCGCGAGCCAGCGTGTCGAGTTTTTGTACGTCAGCACTATCTAGTGACGCGCGATAGTGGATGATAATGCCGCCGTGCTCGATGTTGTGTACGCTGATTTTGTCGTCGATCGGTTGAAACTGAATCCCCCACGGTGCCAACGTGTTGCCCACGTGGTATCCCGAGGTAGGTGGATTGGAGTTGAATGCGACGGGCAGCGGATCGTCCACACTGTTCAAGTGCAAACCCTGCCCCATATCAGCGATTTTTTGTGCTTCCGCAGGGAGCGGGTTGCTCATCGTACGCACCACATACCAGCTTAGCAACAGTACCACCACCACGATGCCGCCGATGAGTGGCCAGTTGGGTTGGCGCTTGCGACTGATTGTCTTCTTGGGGGCGGTGGGCGGCGGTGCTACCGGCGTTGCGCGCGGCGCTGGCGCCGCTGGTTGCGGACCTCGATTGCGTTTTTTGTTGCTCATCTGAGCACCTTACTAGGCGTAGCAGACTACGCAGTGGTGAGGGCTACCGCTATGGCAGCGGCTACCGTGGCATTGTTGGCGAGGAGTGCCATATTGGTGCGCATGCTCTCGCCACTTGTTTCGGCGGCGACTGCGCTCAACAAAAAGGGGGTCACTGCTTGGCCGCGCACACCTGCTTCGTCGGCACGGGCCAGGGCTCGGCCGATGGCGGCCTCGATGTCGGCGGCGGGCAGTGCGAATGATGCTGGTGGTGGCACGGCCACAATCATGCCGCCGCCGCCCAGCGCCCGATGGGCGCGCCAGGCCCGCGCAATGGTGGCGACGTCGGCCGCCGGGTTGACCGTGAGGCCGCTCTGCGCACTATAAAACGCCGGGAATTCGTTGGTCTGGTAGCCGTACACGGGTACGCTCAACGTCTCGAGATATTCGAGGGTGGCGGGCAAATCGAGAATCGATTTGGCACCAGCACAAACCACAATCACGGGCGTTTTGGCGAGCTCGGTAAGATCGGCGGAAATGTCGAAACTGCTCTGAGCGCCTCGGTGGACCCCGCCAATGCCGCCCGTCGCAAACACCTCAATGCCCACGGCATGCGCAAGCGCCATGGTGGCTGAGACGGTGGTTGCGCCAAAGGCGCCATCTGCAAGTGCAAGTGGGATGTCGCGGCGGGCCAATTTGCGCACATCGCTGGCTTGGGCGAACCGCTCGAGCACGTCGTCGGTGAGGCCCACGGTGGCGGCCCCGGCCACGACTCCAATGGTGGCTGGCACAGCGCCACCTTGGCGTACGAGCTCCTCCATTTGGCGCGCAATGGTCACGTTTTGCGGGTAGGGCAAACCATGTGCGATGACGGTGCTCTCGAGCGCTACTAGGGGGTGACCGTGTTGGCGAGCCGTGGCGACCGCCGGCGAGGTGGTAATGTGCATGGTGCTTGGTGTCCTTTAGGGGAGGGTCAATAAAATCGGCCCATCGGCGCTGATGGCCACGGAATGCTCGAATTGGGCGGATAATTTGCCGTCGGCCGTGCGCACCGTCCATTGGTCCTTTTTGTCGAGGATGGTTTTGTGTGTGCCTTGGTTGATCATCGGCTCGATGGTGAAAATCATCCCCTCTTGGAGTTTGGGACCCGTCTTGGGCTGCCCTACGTGATAAATGGTCGGCGCTTGATGCAATTTGCGACCGACGCCGTGGCCGGTGTACTCGCGCACAATCCCGAACCCGAAGGGCTCCACGTATTGCTGGATGGCCGCGCCGATATCGCCCACATGATTGCCCACCACGGCAGCAGCGATGCCGTGCTCGAGGGCGGCTGCGGCTACGTCGAGCAAGCGTTGTGCTTCGGCGCTCACCGGTCCGACGGGCACCGTGATACACGCGTCGCCATACCAGCCGTCGAGGATGACGCCCACGTCAATGCCTACGATGTCGCCAGCACGCAACTGCTCGGGGCCGGGAATCCCGTGACAGATGACTTGGTTGGGGGAAATGCACAGCGTGGCTGGGAACCCGTTGTACCCCTTGTAGGCCGGTTTGGCGCCGTGGGCGCGGATGAAACGTTCGGCGGCTGCATCGATTTCTGCAGTCGTAATACCAGGCTCAATCATCGGCGTAATAGCAGCAAATGTGTGCGCCACGAGGCGCCCGGCTTCACGCATGGCAACAATGTTGGCCGCAGTATGAATGGGTATCACCGAGGTCTCCCTTTTTCGTAGATGCCGAGGCAGCGCTGGTTAGCTGTCGCTGGAACTGGCGAATTCGTGCACGGTATGGTACTCGTACCGGTCGGTACGGTAATAACTAATCGTGTGTTCGATGATTTGTTGGTGTTTGGTGTAGCTGGTGCTTTTGACCAACAACAACGGCGTGCCTTCGTCGACTTGCAACAGTTGCGCCTGTTCTTCGTCGGCGCTCACCGCGTTAATCGTGTGGCGGATTTGCGCGATATCGATGCCGTGTCGATCAATGAGCAGGTGGTAGAGCGACTCGTGTTGCATGTCGTATTCGGCAAGATCTGGGCAAAAAGCGCCGATGACCGTGCTGTACTGCAGACTCATTGGCGTGCCATCGCCGAGGCGTAGGCGGGCCAAATGCCAACAGGTGGCACCGTTGAGGTGTGCGAGCACGGCGGGAGCATGGCCGTCGATGATGCCCCGACTGAGCACCAACACGTGCGCACTCGGCGTTAGTCCAAGCGCCCGTACTTGGTGCGTAAAGCTCCGGTCAAGATAAAACTCCGAGCGCTGGCGCTGTGGCAACACGTACGTGCCCAACCCCGCTTTGCGGCGGATGAGTTGGGCGTTGGTGAGATTGCTGAGGGCGGTGCGCATGGTGTGTCGCCCGACTTGGTAGTGCTGGCAGAGCTCGAGCTCGGGCGGGAGGACGTCCATGGGTTTGAGCACGCCCCCGAGGATGAGCTCACGCAAGTGCGCCTCTACTTGGTGGTAGAGGGGCAACGGGTTATTGGTGTCGACGGGGCGAATGTCGAGCGTTTCCACGGCCACGGCATGTGATTCCATGCCTCCATTATACCGAGAAAGCGAGGCACCGGCGGGGATTTTCGACGGTGAGTTGGGTAAACACCGCTGGTGATACGCCGGCTTCGTGCAGTTGTTCGCGAAAGGATCCCCACAGGTAAGCAAATCCGGGGGCGGTCGGAGTATACCCGCGCAGGTTGGAGCGCCGAGCGATGTCGCCCGATAGGGTGATTTGACCAGCATACCCGCGCGCCACGTATTCTGCAATCAGCACCGCACGCTCGTGATCGGGAGCGTATTTTTGTTTCCCTATCTGGTCAAAACCGATGGTCACGCCCCGTGCGAGCAGGCGCAGGTGGTAGTCGCGTTCACAGCGTCGGTCGCAGTGACCAACCAAGATGCGGTGCGGACGCACGCCGGCGCCGATGAGGAGATCGACCTGCTCGAGCCCCATGGTGCCTGCTTCGGTGTGCGTCGAAATCAACGCTCCCGTGGCGTGGTGGGCGGCGGCGGCGGCCCTAAAAACCCGTTGCTCATTGGGGGTGATGACTTGGTAACTGCTGCCGGCCTTGATGACACCGGCGCGGTAGGGTCCCCCGTCCATGCCCGTGGTCAGGTCACGAATCATGGTGGTGACGAGGTGTGCGTCGCTGACGCTTGCCACGAGGTGACCCGCAAAGGCCTCCTTCAAAAATCCGGTGACTGCGATGATGTGCAGACCGCTTTCGGCGGCTAAGTAGGCCAATCCGGCCGGATCACGTCCGTAATCGCAGGGGGTCATTTCCACGAGCGCACGGCCACCAGCGTGCTTCAAGAGCTGCAGATCAACGAGGGCAGCGGCCACGTCGTTGAGCACGAGGTCGTGGTCGAGAACAGGTGCCGGCGGTGTGCCGAGCAGGTGTTCGTGCATCAGGCATGGCCCGAGTTCGCTGGGCAAGATGTCGGCGCGGATGGTGCGGATCATCAGATGATGCCTCCGTGGGCTTGAATCTCGCGCTGGAGCAGAGGAACGTTGAGCGCATGCGGGCTGACTCCGTCACGCACGCAGAGATGGGCGGCCAATCCGGCGGCCTGCCCCATGGCCATGCACTGCCCCATGCTCCGGACGGAGGCGTGGGCATCGTGGTCGGCGGCCAAACAACGCCCCGCCACAATGATGCCGTCGCGGGTGCGGGGGAGCAAGCTTCGCCACGGGATGCCGTAGGTGCGTCCTTCAGGCAGGTAGTGCCAGCGGGTGTCGGCACCAGCGTGGTGGTCTTCGATGGGGGCGCCACACCGTGCGATGGTGTCGGCGAAATCAGCCGCCGCGAGGACGTCGTGGCGGCGTAGCTGGTACACACCGTCGATGCGCCGGCTTTCGCGGATGCCGATTTGGTGACTGAGTTGCCCCATGAAGGCCTGCGCATATCCAGGCACGTAGTCCACCAAAAAGCGCGCGTAGTGTTCGGCTTGCTGGCGTCCCGCGATTTCAGCCCCAGTCAGTGCGTCGATGTCGAGCGGGTTGATGCCCGTGACTCGTGTCATGTTGGTGACCATGACGCCCGGGAAAGGGGTAATGTGCACGCTTCCCTCGCGACGGGGGAGGTCGTAGCCAGCCGCAATGGCTGTGGCCATCAACGTGTGCAGGTGTGCGGTGCTCACCGCTTTGGCTTGGGCAGTGTCCACGTTGTACATGTGAAAGGTGGTGGTCAGCGATTGCAACGCGGTGCCGTCATCGCCGCCATGATAGCCACCGCCGGCGGCTGACACCACGTCTGCGTCGCCTGACGCGTCGATGCATACCGGAGCGCGGAGCTCCCAGAGCCCGCCTTTGTTGGCGGCAATGACTCCTACGACGCGCTCGGCGTCGGTGAGCGCGTCGAGGACGAAGGTGTGGTAGAGCACTTCTACGCCGGCTGCGATGGCGAGTTGCTCCCATACAATCTTGAGCGTCTGTGGGTCGTAGGTGATGCCCTGCCCTGCTCCGTATGAGTTGGGCCTGAGGATGGCACGCCCCTTGGCAAAGAGCGCGGCCACGATGTGGTCGGGGATGCCGCCGACGACTTTGTGTGGGGTGGCTCCTGGCGTGTAAAAGCCGTAAAAGGTGTCGAGTACCTGCGTGCTTGTGCCCCCCATGAAGCCGTAGCGCTCAACGAGGATGACGCGCCGCCCACAACGGGCAGCCGTGATGGCGGCCGTGGCCCCCGCTGATCCAGAGCCGATGACAATCACGTCGGCCTGGCGGCGCGTACGGATGCGTTGCTGATAGGTCATGAGCCTCCACCCCCCCCTTTTTTGCCCCGAGTGCGTCTTTTCCTTGCGTTGCTGGCAGTATACCATAAATGTGCGAATGTTCGGACATTTAAAAACAACCGGTGTTGCAGGGTGGGTTGTGGCTGGGAGAGCTATTCGTGAACGGGGGCGGCGTACTCGAGGTATGCGATGAACGAGAGCGCCATGCCAGCGAGGATGAGGGCGGCGGCATAGGCCTCACGGGGCTGAGCGGTGGCGACGAAGGTGGCGATCATGCCCCCCACGCCAGCGAGCAGGTAGCAGGTGAGCACGGCTTCGCGGCGGGTGAGGCCGAGGTGGACGAGGCGATGTGACACATGATCTTTGCCGCCGTGGGTGAGGGGGTTTTTGTGGCGGCGCAGGCGTGAGATGGTCACGAGCAGGGTGTCGGTGATGGGGAATGCGAGGACGCAGACGGGCACCATCCACGTCACCACCACACTATTGGCGGGGAAGCGGAGCTTGATGCCGATGACGGCCAACACGAGACCGATGAAGAGTGAGCCGGTATCGCCCATGAAGATGGTCGCTGGATTGAGGTTGTAGCGCAAAAAGCCGATACAGGCGCCAATCAGGGCGGCAGCGAGAGCACTTACGAGAATTTGCCCGCTCTGCGCGGCGAGGAGCAAAAAGAAGGCGGCGCACACGGTGGCCACGCCGCTTGACAGCCCGTCCATGTTGTCGAGCAGATTGAGGGCATTGGTCATGCCGATAATCCACAGCAGGGTGACGAGTTGGTTGAGCCAGGCCTGAGCGAACAATTGCACCTGCACGCCGCCGAGGAGCAGGATGCCTGCTGCAGCGGCTTGGCCGAGGAGTTTGGGGTAGGCGTGGAGCACCCAGCGGTCGTCGGCCAAGCCGAATAAGGAGACCAAGGTGGCGGCGAGCAGAATGGCGACGCTTTCACGGACATAAAAGAGGTCGCCAAAGAGGAGCAGGGCGGTAATGAACGCCACATAAATGGCAGCACCGCCGAGCAGGGGCACGGGAGCGCTGTGGATTTTGCGGTGTGAGGGAGCATCAACGATGCCAATGCGCATCGCCAGACGGCGCACGATGGGGGTCATGAGCATGGCACAGACGAGTGCGGTAATACCAACGAGGACGAACTGCATCATGAGCAACACCACTCCAACGATCGCTGTGCACATCAGTATACCGTATTGACGAAAGGTGCGGTGTTATAATGGAAGGAATGAGCAGAAAAGCGGGAGCGACCATGCAACGCACACACTTCCCGATGTGGATTGTTGGAGTGATTTTGGCAGTGGTGCTCATTGCTGTCTCGCTCCCGCGTCAGCAACACACCAATTTGGTGACCGTGTTTGATCGGGCGCCGACGCCGGACGTCAGCGGGATTTTGGAGCATCCCATCGTGTCTTCCCTTGAGGAGATGACGGGTGGGTTCGGTGATACGGAGCCGCCGGTAGCGCCGGCTGGCGCACCGGTGGTGGCCAACGAACGAGTTGCGATTTATGTAGACGACATCCAGCGCATCGGATCCACCATGCAGATGCGTGGACGGGTGGCAAATGTGGGCCCGGCGCCCATTGCTATCTCGGTCGCGGATTTCACCTTTGTGGATGCGAGCGGGGTGCAATACGGCGTCGATGGTGCGGCCAGCGATTTGGCACCTGGAGCCAGCGAGGCTTTTGAGTTCACGGTGCCGGTTCCCCCATCACGCACGTTGACCATGACCTTGACACTCGATGACGGCGGGCAACTGTTGTTGCCCATTGTCCAAGCAGAAAGTCCCTAATTCCATGACACATACCTTGGTCGATGCGCTCACACCGTTGTGTGCCTATTACGCCACGCAGGTGGCCACACTTTCGGCGACACAACAAGCGGCCATCCGCATGCACGTCATCGCTGAGGCCTCCGATACCGGCGAACGCGTGGGTGTACAGGCCGAGGGCGCCACGCTCACGGTAGGGGTGGAGCTGAGCAGTGCCGATGTGGTGTTCCGTGGACGGGCCCAGACCATGTGCGCTTTTTTGGCGCAAAGTGGCCGAGAATTCATCGTAGGACCAATCTTGCGTGGGCGCTTGCCAGCGTTGCGCATGATTCGGGGCACCTTGCGCATGGCGTTCAACGAAGGCGACGAAATGACCATTTGCTTTGGGGGAGCCACGACCCCCGATGCGCTAATCCGCCTGAGTCATGCGGAGGCCATTGGGTTGTTCAACGGCAAATTACGCCCCGAAGTAGAAGTCATGATGGGACGGGTGCGTATCGAGCGCGGGTTGGCGTTTTTGTTGAGCCTCGAACGCATTTTGTAGGGTGGTCATTGGGCGCTGACGGCAGTGACCACGTTCATGAGGAAGGTCATCGTGACGGCGCTGCCGGGTTGGAGCGGACCGCTGATGGCTTCTGCGCCGACCCGAGCGTTGCGCGGAGCGCTTTCACCAGCAACAAGAAAGGTGAGATCGTACATCACGGTGCCGTGAATGTTGACCGTGGTGATGGCGGAAATGGTGGCTGGACGTTGACCAGACAAAAACATGGTTGACTCCTTGAGAAAACGAGTATCCCTTAGCGAACGAAATAATCGATGGCAGCGGCCACGGCGGCATCTTCGGCGAGTGGTCCCACCCAAGCAACGGTAGCGCGCACCTCTGCGGTCGCGTTGGCCGGGGCCGCGCTGTGACCGGCGTAGGTCAACATGCTGATATCGGCTTCGGCATCGCCAATGGCGAGCACCTCGGTGGGATCGATGTGGTGGTGGTGGCACCACCAGTGTAGGGCGGCGCCTTTGGTGACGGTGGGCGCCGTGATGACGGCATCTTCGAGGGTGCCGTCGCGGCGGTAGTGAGCGGCGAAATGGAGCGACAACTGCTTGGCTAGGGGTGCGAGCGCTTGGACGTGGGCGGCGCCGGCCACGATGAGGCGTGTAATGGGCAGGTGGGGATCGATGTCGCTGGGGCGCTCGATGTGGCGCATCTCTGGATCAAAGGCGTTGGTAAGCTCTTGGATGGCGCCGTGGGTGGCGTAGTTGAGGCCGTGGCTGGTAAACAAGAGCGGGATGTGCTGTGCATCGGCGTAGGCCACGATGCGTGCGAGGTCTTGTGCGGCGATGGCCACGGCGTGCAGGTTGGTGCCCTGCTGGTCGTAGATGGTGGCGCCGCCCTCGCAGATGAGGGGCATTGCCACACCCACGAGATCGGCGATTTCACGGGCCGACGAGTACTTGCGCACGCTGGCGAGCATCACGGTGATGCCCCGCTGAACGGCCTGCTGGATGACGTGGCGATTGCGCGGGGGCAACTGACCACGCCACACCAGCGTGCTGTCGATGTCGCTCACGATGAGGCGAATGGGCATGACTGACCTGTCTACTCGGCCCACGTGCCCGGCTGGTTGGTGCTGTAGCCGTGGTCGTGGAGGCTCTGCATGAGTTGTTGACCGTGTGCGTGGTTGCGCACTTCGATGATGAGCTCGACGCCGACTCGGTCGATGGGAACGAGCCAAGCAGCGCGGCGATGAATGACGTCGACCACGTTGGCGCCGTTATCGGCTACCAAGCGTAGCAGGGGCGCCAAGTTGCCGGGGCGGTCGGGGATCATGATGCGCAAGTTGAGGTAGCGCCCCTGCTTGACGAGGCTTTGCTCGATGACCCGTGCCAAAAAGTTGGCATCGATGTTGCCGCCACACAGCAGGTTGCAGACGATGTCGTGTGGTCCCACGGGAATCAAGCCGGCCAACAAGGCGGCCAGACCCGCAGCCCCGGCACCTTCGACGATGAGGCGTAAATGCTGGGCTGCGTGGGTGATGGCGAAGGCGATGTGCTCGTCGTCGACGGTCACGACCTCGTCGACGTGGTTTTTGATGATGGCCAAGGTGCGGTCGCCCGGTTGCTTGACCGCGATTCCATCCGCAATGGTGCGGACTTGGCTGGCGGTGACGGGGTGCCCTTGGGCCAACGACGGCCGGATGGCGTCACAGCCGGCGGCCTGGACCCCGACGATGCGGGCGGTGGAGCCGAGCGCACGCAGTGCCGTGGCAATGCCCGCAATCAGACCACCGCCGCCAATGGGAACCACGATGATGGAGGCGTTGGGCAGGGCGGCCATGAGTTCAATACCGATGGTGCCTTGGCCCGCTATCACGTGGTCGTCGTTGAAGGCGTGAACGAAGGTCAAATTGCGCTCAGCCTGGAGTTGGCGCGCCATGGCGCCGGCATCGTCGAAGGTGGCACCGTGCAAAATGACCTCGGCGCCGTAGCTCCGCGTGGCAACCACTTTGGTGAGGGGTGCGTGTTCGGGCATGACGATGGTCGCTGGGATGCCGAATTCTTTGGCGGCCAAGGCCACGCCTTGGGCGTGGTTGCCGGCCGAGTTGGTGACGACGCCCCGTTGGCGCGCGTCGTCGCTCAGATTGCGCATGGCGTTGTAGGCGCCTCGCACTTTGAACGATCCCGAGCGTTGCAGGGATTCGGCTTTGTGGAGCACACTGGCGCCAATGCGCGCACTCAGCACATCGTCGGGGACGATGGGGGTCTGGTTGATGATGGGTTGGAGGGCGTGGTAGGCGGCTTGAATGTCGTGGAGCGTCACCGTCATTTAGCGCCCTCTTTCGCTGAGTTTTTCGGCCAAATTTGCTGCGCGGGCCGCGAGAATCTGAAACTTTTTGGCGAGAGCCGCATCACCGCTCTCTTGGGCAGCGGCCATCAAGGTGCCACACGTGGTCTGCAGTTTGAGCAACCCGGGTTTGTCGCCGGCGAGGTGTCGCTCGGTGATGGTGCGCTCGAGGTACGCATAAATGTCGTCGCTGTGCATCTGCCCTGTCCCCCATGTGCGGTGCGCATTGATCACCGCGTGTTGTCTGTGTGCATAGTATACCAAGCTCGCACTGCTCGCACGGCAGTGCGAGCAAAATGGCCACGTGAGCGCATGGGGGCGGGCAACGTGGTCAAGGCAGCGTTTTGAAGCGGGCGAGTTGTGCGTCCCAGGCAGCCCGGTCGGTGTTGGGATCGATGATTGTGGGCGGGAATGATGCGGCGATGATGCGGCGGCCGCTGGCGAGGTCGGGGATGGCGCCGGTGGTCAGTGCTTGGATGAGCACGTTGCCGAGGGCGGTGGCTTCGACGGGCCCCGCTACCACGGGCAGGTTGCAGGCATCCGCCGTAAAGCGATTGAGGAGCTGGTTTTGGCTGCCACCGCCGACGATGCGAATGGTGTCGATGTGGTGGCCGGTGAGGTCACGCAGGGTGTCGAGCACGGTGCGGTAGCGCAGGGCCAAACTTTCGAGGATGCAACGCACAATTGCTCCCGGGCCCTGTGGCACGGCGATGTGGTGGGTGGCGCAGTACTGCTGGATGGCGGTGGGCATGTCATCGGGATTGAGAAAAACGGCAGCATCCGGATTGATGATGCTGGCAAAGGCGGGGGATTGGCTGGCGAGCGCCATCAGCTCCTCCCACGAATAACGGAGCCCTTGTTGGGCCCAGATGCGGCGGCATTCTTGCAGGAGCCACAGACCAGCGATGTTTTTGAGCAGGCGAATGGTGCCGTTGATGCCCCCTTCGTTGGTGAAATTGACGGCGCGGGCTGCCGCTGATACCACCGGTTGGGCGATTTCCATACCCATCAGGCTCCACGTGCCACTGCTGATGTAGACGCTGTGCTGGTCGAGATTGGGGATGGCCGCAATGGCGGCGCCGGTGTCGTGGGTGGCGCCCGCGATGACGGGCGGTGCCTGTCGGAGCCCGGTGTCGTCGCAGACGCTACTGAGCAAGGGGCCAAGAACGGTGCCGGGCATGATGATGTCGGGCAACACGTGGCTGGGGATTTCGAAGCGGTCGAGGAGCGCAGTTGCCCAGGTGCGCGTGGTGCAGTCGAGCATTTGTGTGGTGGAGGCGTTGGTGTACTCGACCCGGGCGACCCCCGACATCCAGTAGTGGATGAGATCGGGGATGAGGAGCAGTTTGCTGGCCATGGCAAGTTGCGGATCGGCCCCGAGACGCATGCTGAGGAGTTGGTACAGGGTGTTGAACTGCATGAATTGAATGCCGGTGGTCGCAAAAATATCGTCGCTGGGGACCTGCGCAAAGGCGCGCTCGAGCAGGCCGTCGGTGCGGTGATCGCGGTAGCACGTCGGATTGGCGAGGAGATTGCCCCGGGCGTCGAGGAGTCCATAATCGACCCCCCAACTGTCGACCGAAATCCCAGCGATGGGGGCGCCGCCTCGGCTGGTGTGTAGGCGAATGCCGTCGTTGATGTGCTTCCAAATGCCGAGAATGTCCCAGTGCAGGTGGCCGTGCACGGGAATGGGACCGTTGTCGAAGCGGGTCAGTGGCTCAATGGAAATATGCGCGCCGTCCCAGCGCCCGAGCATGACCCGGCCGCCGGAGGCGCCGAGGTCGACCGCCAAATAATGATCGATGGGCATGGGTGGTACTCCTTTTGTGTGTGCGTGGTAACGGCGAGGTGTGACAGGGTGCTGGTCTGTCCGACCAGGTGGTGCAAGCGAAGCCTAGCTATGTGCCGAGGATTTCACCCGTCAGCACAGTCACTGCCTGGCCGCTGAGAAGGACGCGGTCGCCGCTGAGTGTGGTTTTGACGAACCCACTCCGCGCCGAGCACTGCCATCCGACCATCTCGGTTTTGTGCAGGACGGCGCCCCAGTAAGGAGCAAGGCCGCAGTGCGCTGAGCCGGTCACGGGGTCTTCGGGGACACCAGCACGCGGCCCAAAAAATCGTGAGACGAAGTCGACGCCGGCGCGGTCGCCCGGTGCCGTCACAATGACGCCGCGCGTCTCAATGGTGGCGAGCTGGGTCATGTCGGGGGTGAGGTCGCGCACGGTGGCCGCATCCGCGAGGAGCGCAATGATGTCCATGCGATTGCGTCCGAGCCACCGTGGCGTGACACCGAGTGCTTGGTTGAGTGCGGGGATGGGAGCGATTTCGTGCGGGGCTTCGTTGGGGAAATTGAGCGTTATCCAGCTGCCGTGGTTGTCTGCGGTCAGTAGACCACTGCGGGTGTGGAAGCGGAGCGTGCTGCCACGCTCGGCGTAGCCGTGGTGCCAGAGGACGTGGGCACTGGCGAGGGTGGCGTGGCCACACAAATCGACTTCCACGGTGGGAGTCAGCCAGCGCAAGCTCCAGCCGTCGGCCAGCGGCCACAAAAACGCCGTCTCGGAGAGGTTCATTTCACGGGCGACGTTGCGCATCCACTCCTCGTCGGCCGGGCCGTTCAGCGGACAAACGGCGGCCGGGTTGCCGGCAAATGGTCGATCCGTGAAGGCATCAACGGTGTACAAGGTGGGCATGGGGCGCCTCCACTATGGTATGAGCGGTGTATGATAATTACTGTGTATTGTACGGTATCGTGGGGATTTTCTTCGGTGTGAAAACGAGCGATTGCGTAATACATGCATGGTTTAATGATGTATATGTTGACAACATGTTAGATGCGTGTTATCATCTCGGGCAAATCTCCTGACAAGAAACATTTGGACATATAGCCACTCTTGTCGCCAATCGTAGCAAAGAACTCCGAACTTCTCTCCATGGTGGATGAGTGTTGGGTATACACAGTGTATATATTGGTAATCACGACCTACTTCAACGATGATGGAGGAGCGCGATGAACCCCACACGGACCATGCAAGACGGAAAAACGATGGTGCATATTCCTGCTGGCCCATTTATCATGGGGAGTGAGGAGTTTGGGCCGGAGACGCCGCAACGTTCGGTGTATCTGCCCGATTATTACATCGATCAATACCCAGTCACTAACGCAGAATACAAACGATACATGCTTGCCACGCGTGCCATGCCACCTCGACATTGGGGTGGCTTTGATGTACCCATCGGATTTGAGAATCACCCGGTTCATCGTATTTCGTGGTTTGAAGCGGTGCAATACTGCGAGTGGGCAGGAAAACGCTTACCAAGCGAAGCCGAGTGGGAAAAAGCGGCTCGTGGTACGGATGGGCGACGCTGGCCGTGGGGGAACACATTCGATGAAAATAATGCGCTGGTATGGGATCGAGGTGAATACCTCATGACGGTACCTGTCGATGCACATCCGCACGGGGTTAGTCCTTATGGCGTCTACGAAATGGTGGGCAATGTCGAGGAGTGGTGTGCCGATTGGTACGACGCATATCCTGGGTCAAGCTATCAAGGCAAGGCATTCGGCAGCACATTCAAAGTACTACGGGGTGGAAATTCGTTTTTCACTCAAAATCATGCCCGTTGCGCATATCGTTGTTTCACACGCCCAGAGGATTCCGGAATTGATGGAGTCGTCGGGTGTGGGTTTCGCGGTGTGGTCGATGGAAATACAGCGTAAATCCGCACAGTAAGGAGGTCGTTGACACCAACAGAACGGTACACAGTTCCATGGATTGGGCTATTTTCCAGGTTATCAACAACGAGGTTATCCTGAAAGGAGAACAACATGGCTGCTGCTTCAGTAGAGGCACCGCGCAAGCGATCAAGCCGAATTCCGCTGACCTATGTGGTGGCGCTCGTGCCGGTGGCGGTTGCACTCAACATCGTGGGTGGACAAATCAATGGGATCTTGAAGTTGCCAACGTTCTTGGACATGATTGGCACGGCAGTTGTGGCCATCGTGCTTGGCCCGTGGTGGGGAGCATTGGTTGGCGCTTCAACGAACATCATTGCCTCATTTATCAGTGGACCCATCGGGTTACCGTTTGCTGCGTGTAACGTGGTCGGAGCATTGGTCTGGGGGTACGCCATTCGCATGGGATTTGGGAAGACGTTCTGGAGTTTTGGCCTTGTCAACGTGGTCGTTGCGTTCTTCGTCTCTCTCACGGCAGTGCCCATCTACGTCTTCATCTTTGGTGGCGCGACTGGGCACTTCTCAGACATCATGACAGCTGCTTTCGTCGGAATGGGTCAAAACTTGTTTGTGTCGGTCTTTTCGTCAAACATCCTCGTATCCTTGGCAGACAAAATCATCAGCGGTTTTGTGGCATTAGCCATTATTGAGGCATTGCCAGCCAACCTAACAAGTCACCTGACGTTGCCGAAGTCTGAGGGTATGGGCAAGGTAATGTGGATTACTGGTGGGGTCGTGGTTGGTTTGGCGATTGCCTTGGTCATGATGATGATGCAGGCACAAGGCTAGTATCTAGTAAGGAGTAGGATGACCATGGACGACAAAAAGCAAGTCACGGTAGGCGCGAAAGAGGGCTTGGGTGCTGGCATTGTGGGCATTGCCCTCTTGCTGGGATTCTTGCCAGCGGCCTCACAAAGCATCGCCGATTTGGACTTCATCAATAGCGAGGCCTACGCAATCTTGGCAGGTGCAGTGATGGTCATGGCGATCTTCACGGGGATTGCTGGTCTGGTGGTGATGCTTTCGAACCTCAGCGACGACGAGGAATAACCGTCGAGTTCACGAGGCAACATGACACGCATGAGAGCGGGATTGTGATGATCTTTCTCGCTCTCATCGTGTTTCATGGTGGGTCTGACGTGGTCTCTGTCGCTAGTCCGATACATCGTAGCGTGTAAGTACGCTCTTTCATCGAGGATGATGACTATGGAACGAACACCGCACATTGAGATTTCGCAATTGACGTTTACCTATGCGACCGCTGAAAAACCCGCGCTGAAGAATATTAACTTGACCATTTATGAAGGCGAATATGTTGCTTTGTTGGGGTTGAACGGAGCCGGGAAGACGACTCTTTTGCTGACACTGAACGGTGTTATTCCCCACATGGTAATGGGTGATATGGAGGGTGTGGTAACGATTGCTGGGCGTGATACGGATGCTTTACCCGTGCGTGAACTGGCGAAAGTGGTGGGGATTGTTTTTGATAATCCGGAGTTCCAGCTGAGCCAGCTGACCGTGGCGGAAGAAGTCGCTTTTGGGCTCGAAAATCTCGGTGTGCCCCAAGCACAGATGCACGATATTATTCACGAAGTGCTCGGGGTGGTCGGGCTCACCGGTCTCCACGAGCGGTCGCCTTTTGCGCTCTCGGGTGGGCAACAACAACGCCTAGCGATTGCATCGGCATTGGTCATGCGCCCACAAATCTTTGTGATGGATGAGCCAACATCGAATGTTGATCCCATCGGCAAAGAGGAGATTTTTCAGGTGGCTCGTCAACTGAATCAGCAACACGGCATGACGGTCGTGATATCAGAGCACGAAGTCGAAGTGATGGCCGAATATGCAGACCGTGTGATTGTGTTGCATGAAGGTGAAATTGTGCTCAACGGCCATCCGCGAGAAGTTTTTCAACAGGTCAAACTCCTCAAAGAAATCGGCCTGCGGGTGCCACAGGTCACCGAAATGGCATACATGCTTGATACCCAAGGTCTATGGCATGCGGGCGATGCGTATCCGATTACGGTGGCCGAAGCCTTGCACGTGTTCGCTAAATACAGAAAAGAGTACCGTATATGACGAGTACCGCACTCATTCGCTGTGAGCACTTGCATCATGTGTATGCGCGTGGCAATGTGACCGCACTCAACAATATCAACCTAGAGATCCAGCCGCGTGAAATCATCGGCATTATTGGCCAAAACGGGTCCGGCAAGACATCACTTGTCAAGCACTTCAATGGCCTGTTGAAACCAAGCAGTGGACGGGTCTTGCTCGATGGTCAAGACACCGCCAAGCGGCGTGTGCAAGAATTGTCTGCTGATGTGGGCTACGTGTTTCAGAATCCGAATCATCAATTGTTTGCCAAGACGGTTGAAGAGGAGCTCGAATTCGGTCCACGGAACCTCGGGTTGTCGCAAGCAGATATCGTCGAGCGCCGTGAAAAAGCCATTGAGTTTTTTGGATTGCAGGAATACCGGACGCATCATCCATACCGAATTAGTTTCCCGTTGCGTAAATTGGTAGGCATGGCATCGGTGTACACCATGCAACCACGTGTTTTCATATTAGATGAGCCTACGACTGGGCAAGACAATATTACGACACGCACCGTGTACCGTCTGATTCAGCGTTTACGCGATGAGGGGAAGACGGTCATCTGTGTATCGCACGACATGATTTTATTGGCAGAAGTTGCCGAACGTATGATTGTGATGCGAAATGCGCAAATTATTGCTGATGCGACTCCCCGATCGGTATTTGCTGACAGTGCGATTATGCAGAGCACACGAATTACGCCCCCGCAAGTCACCGAATTCGGTGTGCAGTACATGCAACAGGTCACACGACCACTCACAGAGAGTGGGTTGAAACCAACCGTCGTATTGTCCGTGCAAGAGGCAATTGACACCTTATTTGCACAAGACCAGAAATGACAGGAGGTAGCAGATGCAAGGTGTTGCGATTCCGATTACGATGGTGGCAGGGAATTCATGGATGCACCGTATCAATCCATTACCTAAATTGTTGTTTGCCCTAGGCATATTGATTTTCTCATTTGCTACGCGCAATCCGATGCTCCTAGGGACGGTGTTTGCGGTGGGCGTTTTTTTGGCGTTGACAAGTGGCATTTGGGCGCAATATTTCAAAATTGTGCAAATTTTTTTCCCGATTAGTTTAACACTCATTACACTACAGAGTATTGCTCCAGCATTTCCGTTACCATGGACTGCCATTGCAACCTATGGTCCATTTACCATCTATCAAGAAGGCATTTATTCGGGTCTTTCGATGTTGTTGCGCATCTATTGTATGACCACGTTTGCCTTGGTGGTCATCATGACATCACATCCATCAGACATGTTCGTGTCATTGCAAAAAATCGGCATGCCCTACGTATTGAATTTCATCTTCACCATGACACTCCAACTTATTCCCATTTTGCAAAACGAATTTTCGACGGTGCTGAGCGCTCAGAAGTCGCGGGGCATGAAGGGGTCGGGGTTTGGCGCCTTGTTGCCATCGATGGTGCCTGTTTTTGTTGGTGCCATTGAGCGTGTGCAACAACTGTCGATTTCTTTGGAATCGCGGGCGTTTGGTTCGAGTGGCACGAAGACGAGCTACCGCAATGTGACGTTTGCCTTCAAAGATTACTTGGTAGGGGTTGTTGGCGTATTGATAACCGGAGGATTGACGGCCTGGGTCTTGCTGGATCCATCGTTAGACTGGAGTCGCACGCTCCAATTTGCACCAGAAGTGGCACTGGGTATTGTGTTGCTTTCGACCGTTGGGTTTTTGGCGTTTTTTGTGGTTGCTATTTTTTACATAGTACGTGCATAACGGGAGGCAGAAATGAACGAAGCCATGGTGCACCACCTCCATCTGCGTCGGGGCGATGTGGGGCGCTACGTGCTCCTGCCCGGTGATCCGGGGCGGTGTGAAATGATTGCGTCGTACTTCGATGATGCCCGCTTGATTGCGAGCAACCGTGAATACACGACCTACACGGGCACGCTACTCGGTGAGCCTGTCAGTGTGACATCGACGGGCATTGGCTGCCCGTCAACGGCGATTGCGATGGAGGAGCTGATTGCGGTGGGCGCCGACACGTTCATCCGGGTGGGTACCTCGGGCGGCATGCAACCAGAGCATGACCCAGGTGATTTGGCGATTGTGACGGGTGCCATTCGAGATGAGGGAACGACGCTGCACTACATGCCCATCGAGTTCCCTGCGGTGGCGGATATCGCCGTAGTGGCGGCACTCCGGCAGGCTGCCCAGCGGGTGGGTGCGACCGCGCATCTGGGCATTTCGCAGTCCAAAGACTCCTTTTATGGGCAACACCAACCAGAACGCATGCCCGTGGCGCAACACCTGATTGATCGTTGGAAGGCGTGGCGCATGGGTGGCGCGATTTGCTCCGAAATGGAGGCCTCGGCCATTTTCGTCCTTGGCAGTATTTACCGCAAACGCACGGGCGGCGTGATGTTGATTGCGGCCAATCAAGAGCGTCACGAAGCGGTGCGCACGGTCGTAACTGATTTACACGGCGTGATTGCCACGGCAGTTGAAGCGCTCAAAATTTTGATTGTCCAAGACCGCACCCAGGGGAAATAAGATGCAAGAAGCACACACCAAACAACACCATCTCGATGTGGGCGTGGGCGATGTGGGGCGCTACGTGCTCCTGCCCGGTGATCCAGGGCGGAGTGAAATCATCGCCGCCTACTTTGACAATCCGGTCCTTGTGGCGCACAAGCGCGAATACAAAACATACACGGGCACACTGCTCGGTGAAAAAGTGACCGTGACCTCGACGGGCATCGGCTGCCCATCGACGGCAATTGCGGTGGAGGAGCTGATTGCGGTGGGCGCCGACACGTTCATCCGGGTGGGCACCTCGGGCGGCATGCAACCCCACTGTCATACGGGCGATGTGGCGATTTTGACCAGTGCCATCCGTGACGAAGGCACCACGCTGCACTACATGCCGGCCGAGTTCCCGGCGGTGGCCGATTTGGACGTGGTGTTGGCCTTGCGCACAGGGGCACAGCGCGCCGGTGTGCCCGCCCATGAGGGCGTGTCGCAGTCCAAAGATTCGTTCTACGGCGAAGTGGAACCGCACCGC
>Ga0172373_10001834_pt1 | contig 33707 bp, 33 predicted proteins | sample Lak10m_2_FD_114546 | JGI IMG/M metagenome (GOLD analysis project Ga0172373, IMG submission 114546) | Freshwater microbial communities from Kabuno Bay, South-Kivu, Congo - kab_092012_10m | ecosystem: Environmental > Aquatic > Freshwater > Lake | place: Democratic Republic of the Congo...
CCGGCCCCACCGGCCTCGGCGGTTCAGGCCCCACCGGCAGCCCAGGCCGGCGACCCGGATCGCCCGGCCGCCGCCGTTCAGCAGCCGCGGCCGTTCTATCCCCGCGTCGCCCGCCAGCGCGGCTGGCAGGGGATGGTGGTGCTGCGGGTCGCCGTGGATGAAACCGGCCATCCGTGCGAGGTGGCGGTGCGCGATTCCTCGGGCCATGCCGTGCTGGACGAAGCGGCCCTCGATGCCGTGCGGCAATGGCGGTTCGCTCCGGCCCGGCAGGGCGGACGTCTGATCACCGCAGCCATCGACGTGCCGGTACGGTTTTCCCTGACCGAGGGCTGATGCTACACTCGTCCGCCTGACGGGAAACGGGAAGGCGAGGCATGGCGCGGATCGTGGTGGTGGGCAGCGTGGCCTCGGACGAGGTGGTCCGGCTGACCGGCCGCTGCCGCGAGGGGGCGCACCTGAGCGGCGTGCCGCAGGCGGTGCGCCTGGGCGGCGGCGGCGCCAACACCGCTTCGGCCCTGGCCGCCGCCGGCCACGATGTCGCCCTGGTCTGCGCCATCGGCGAGGATGCCGCCGGGGACTGGCAACTGGAGCAACTGCGCGGGCGGGCTGTCGATGTCTCGGCCATCCGCCGGGTGGCCGGTCCCAGCACCCGCTCGCTGCTGCTGATCGATCCCCGGGGCGAGCGGACCATCGTCAACCTGGGCCGTGCCCGCGAGGCCGAGCCGCCCCGCCGTTTGCTGGATCTGCCGGCCGATCTGGTCTATGTCCGCACCTCTGCCGCCGGACTGGCGCCGCTTCTGGCCGAGAAGGGGCGCCAGTGCCCGGTGGTCGCCCACATTCCGCCGCTGGATCCCGGAAACTTGCCGGCCCATGTGGTGGTGGCGTCGGAATCCGACCTGGAGGGGGCGGCTTTGGCCGATCCCTACGCCGCTGCCCGGCTGGCCGCCGGGGCGGGGATGGGTTGGATGGTGCTGACCCGGGGCGGGCTGGGGGCGCGGGCCTTTTCCGCCGGGCGGGTGCTGGATTGCGCCGCCCCCGCGGCCGAGGCGGTGGATTCCACCGGAGCCGGCGATGCCTTCGCCGCCGGTCTGTGTCATGCCCTGGCGCGGGGCGAGGCGATGGACAGGGCGCTGGCGGTGGCGGTGCGCTGGGGCAGCGCCAAGGTCGGACAGGACGGTTCGGCCCTGACGGCGCAAACCGTCGCCGGCCTGTTGTGACCGGCGTCAGGCCGGGCGGGCCAGCCGGGCGAACCCTTCCTCCAGATCGGCCTGCAGGTCGGCGGCGTCTTCCAGGCCGGCGTGATAACGCAGCGACGGCCCGGCGGGTGCCCAGCGGGTGGCGGTGCGGATGATGGAATGGCCGCCGGTGGGAATGACCAGGCTTTCGAAGCCGCCCCAGGAAAAGCCCAGGCCGAAATGGCGATAGCCGTCCAGCATGGCGTCGACGGCGGCCTTGGCCGCCGGCTTCAGGATCACGCCGAACAGGCCGCAGGCTCCGGTGAAGTCGCGCTTCCACAGGGCGTGGCCGGGGTCCGAGGGCAGGGCGGGATACAGGACCCGCTCGACTTCGGGGCGGGTTTCCAGCCAGCGGCACAGCGACAGCGCCGTTTCGGCCTGACGGGCCAGCCGGGTGGACAGGGTGCGCAGACCGCGCAGACCCAGGAACAGTTCGTCGGCGCCGGGCGAGTGGCCGAAGGCGGCGACCGAGCTTTTCACCCGCAGCCAGTTGGCTTCGTCGGCCAGGGTGATGGCGCCCAGCATGGCGTCGGCATGGCCGACCACGTACTTGGTGCAGGCCTGGATCGACACGTCCACCCCGTGGGCGAAGGGCTGGAAGGTCAGCACGCCCCAGGTGTTGTCCATCAGGACCACCGCCCCGGCGGCATGGGCGGCGGCGGCGATGGCCGGCAGGTCCTGGACCTCGAAGGTCAGCGAGCCGGGGGATTCGGTGAAGACGACGCGGGTCTGCGGGCGGATCAGCTCGGCGATGCCGGCCCCGGCCAGCGGGTCGTAATAGGTGGTTTCGATCCCCAGCCCGGCCAGGACCTGATCGCAGAACTTGCGGGTGGGGAAATAGGCGGTGTCGACCATCAGCAGATGGTCGCCGGCCTTCAGATAGGCCAGCAGAGCCCCGGTGATGGCGGCCAGCCCCGACGACGTGGCCACCGAGCGCAATCCGCCCTCGACGGCGGCCATCGCTTCTTCGAAGGCGAAGGTGGTGGGGGTGCCGAAACGGCCGTAGCGCACGCCCTCGAACGGATTCTTGCCGCTGCTCTCCATCGCCGCCACCGAGGCGTGCAGGATGGTCGATGCGTGGTAGACCGGCGGGTTGACCGCGCCGAACTGTCGTTCGGGATGGCGGCCGGCATGGATCAGCTGGGACTCTTTCTTCATGCGGGTCAGTCGGCGGCGCGCTTCAGGACTTCGGTGACGGTGACCGCCAAGTGGTCTTCGACCACCACCACCTCGGCCTTGGCGATTTTCTTGCGGTTGACGTACAGGTCGACGGGATCGTTGACCTTGCGGTCCAGTTCCACAACGGCGCCGCGGCCCAGCTTCAGCAGCTGGGCGATGGGCAGGTTGGCGGTGCCCAGCACCGCATAGCATTCCACCGAGACGTCGTAGACCGCTTCCGAGGGCCTGCTGCCCAGCATCGTATCGTCAGCCATCGGCGGTCCTTCGTGCACAAGAGAAAAATCTGATTCGACGACTATGGCGCCAAAACGTTAATTCCCCCTTACGGCATCAGCACATAGGCGCCGGGCGCCTCGGCCAGCGGCGGATAGCCGCGGTCGGGCGCCCCCATCGGCGGCGGCGGCGCCGTGCCCGAGGAATGGCCGACCAGCCAGTCGCTCCACGCCTCCCACCACGAGCCCGGGCGGTGCGGCGTTGCCGCCGCCCAGGTGTCGGGATCGACATATTTGTCGGCGTCGGCGCGGGTGGCGATCTGGTACGAGCGCCCAGGGTGCCCCGGTTCGCTGACGATGCCGGCGTTGTGGCCGCCGGAGCACAGGATGAAGGTGACGTCGGTGTCGGTCAGGATGCCGATCTTGTAGACCGACCGCCACGGGGCGACGTGGTCCTTGGTGGTGCCGACGGCGCAGATGGGCGCCCGGATGTCGGTCAGGGCCACCGGACGGTCGTCGACGGCATAGCGCCCCTTGGACAGGGTGTTGTTCAGGAACAGCCGGCGCAGATATTCGCTGTGCATGCGGTACGGCATGCGGGTGGCGTCGGCGTTCCAGGCCATCAGATCGTTGCCGTGGTCCGATTCGCCCAGGAAATACTGGCGCACCATGCGCGACCACACCAGATCGTTGGAACGCAGAAGCTGGAAGGCGCCGGCCATCTGCTTGGTATCCAGATAGCCCTGGTCCCACATGATGTCTTCCAGATACGTGACCTGGCTTTCGTCGATGAACAGCATGATCTCGCCGGCATCCTCGAAATCGGTCTGGGCGGCCAGCAGCGTGACCGAGGCCAGGCGGTCGTCGCCGTCGCGGGCCATCGTCGCCGCGGTGATGGCCAGCAATGTCCCGCCCAGGCAATAGCCGGCGGCGTGCACCTTGCGGCCGGGAACGATGGCGTTGATGGCTTCAAGGGCCGCCATGACGCCCAACCGGGAATAGTCGGTCATCCCCATGTCGCGGTCTTCCGCCGATGGGTTCTTCCAGGAAATGACGAACACGGTGTGGCCCTGGCCGACCAGCCAGCGCACCATCGAGTTTTCCGGCGACAGATCGAGGATGTAGTACTTCATGATCCAGGCCGGCACGATCAGGATCGGCTCGGCCCGGACCGCGGCGGTGGTGGGGGCGTACTGGATCAGCTCGATCAGCCGGTTGCGATAGACCACCGTCCCCGGGGTGCAGGCCACCCCCTTGCCGGGCAGGTAGCGCGGATCGGGATCGGCGCCGCGCCCGGTGGCCTGGCGCATGACGTCGTCGCAGAAATTCTGCCAGCCGCGCACCAGATTCCGGCCGTTCTGCTCCATCGTCACCTTCAGGACGTCGGGATTGGTCAGGGGTGAATTGGCCGGCGAAAAGACGTCCAGCAACTGGCGGGCGGCAAACTCGACGACCTGTTGGCGGTGGTCGCCGACGCCACGGACATTGGTGGTGGCATAGTGCCACCATTGTTCGGTGTACAGGAATGCCTGGCTCATGACGTTGAAGGGAAAACGCTGCCATTCCGGGCTGGCGAAGCGGGAATCCTGGGCCAGGGGGGCAAAGGGATCGGGGTCGGTGCGGCCCTGCGCCGCGGTCAGGGCGTAGCGCAGCAGGGGCAGGGCCTTGGCCGCCGCGTTCTGCGCCAGTTCCCCCACCTTGCCGGGCGAGTTGGCCAGATGGACCAGCCAGTCCAGATAGGCCAGCAACAGGGACGCCGGCGACAGGGCCATCGTGAAGCGGCCCTGGACCGCATGGGTCAGGCGGTCCGTGCTTTCGGTGAAGATGGGAAACGGCGGCTGGAATCCCTCGGACGGGAAGGGGGCCGGTGTCTGCGGGCGGATATCGGTCACGGCAGGTCTCCTCGCCTATGAGGGCCGAACCCCACTGTACCCCCTGCCGAGGTTTCGCCGGCATGACCTTTTTGCAACCGCGAGATCGGAGGAGGCGCATTGATTTCCAAATGTTTTCTCTGATTTTGCTGGAGTTTTCCGCGGTGCGGCCGTATAGTTAGCGTTGAGTTAATTTACCCTTGGTGTGGCTATGGCTTTGAGCACCAACAAAGTTTCGGCGATCGGAACGCCTGGAATGGCCGCGGCGGCTACGGCCCGCCCGGCTTCCGGCGGCCGTAACGTCGCGGCTGCGAATGCTGCTCCGCTTGAGGGTGCCGTCTTCTCGCCGCAGATCGGCGTCAACGACAACCGTCTGCTCCGCTATGAAGAGGAAATGCGCTTCGGCGCCGACGACCGTCGCGAGCCCGAGCAGCGCGGCACGCCGTTCGTCGTCCGTGCCGCCAGCGCCTTCAAGGCCGAAGAGGTGGACGAGACCACGGGCGGCGGCAGCGGCGAAGGGCAGTTTCTCAGCATGGTCATGCGCGGCGTCGGCACGTATGAGCGCAATATGCGGGTCACCACGCCGGGCAGCGTCCGGCCGGGCAGCGTGCTGAACTACGTATATTGATCCCGTTCGGATCGGCGGCATGCGGCGGGCGCCTGTGGGCGCTTTTTTCATGCCCGCGGTTCGGGGGGGATCCTACCCCACCCTTTCCCGCCCGCGACCGCCCGTCCGGCGATTCGGGTGGGAAAAACCACCCCGTTCAGGGATGGGCGCCGCCACGAGGAATGTGTCAATTTTACGCCCCAAGAGGCATGCCGTCTTGACAGTCCTGGGGGGCTGGATTACACCACGCCTACCCACGTGGGTGGCCGTTTTCCGGCCCTCAGTCCGCGTGGCGTGCTTTGAGTTGTTTGGAGGGCTGTTTCCCGTCATCCTGTCATCCGGCGCCTTCGCCGAACCCAGGCCTTCCGATCATCGACCATCGTGAATGCGCCGTGTTCGTCCCAGTCGCCGTCGGGATCACGCCGGGAGGCACCCTTCGGGTCGCACCCAATTGAAGGGCAGGAACGATGGACGCCTGGCTGCTCGAATATCTGCCGATCCTGATTTTTCTGGGGATCGCCATTGCCGTTGCCGTGATCGCCATCGGTGCATCCTGGCTGGTCGGCAAGCAACGCCCCGATCCGGAAAAGAACGCGGCCTACGAATGCGGCTTCGACGCCTTCGGCGATGCCCGCTCGAAGTTCGAGGTCCGGTTCTATCTGGTGGCCATCCTGTTCATCATCTTCGACCTGGAAGTGGCCTTCCTGTTTCCGTGGGCGGTGTCGCTGGGCAAGATCGGCCTGTTCGGCTTCTGGTCGATGATGGTCTTCCTGGGCGTGCTGACCATCGGCTTCATTTACGAATGGCGAAAGGGAGCCCTGGAATGGGAGTGAGCAATTCCTCGCTGGTGACGCCCGCCCATGCCGGCCCGCTGGCCCCCGGCGCGGCCCAGGACCAGCTGATGAAGCTGGTGGCCGACGAGATCCAGGACAAGGGCTTCGTCGTCGCCAATCTGGACAAGCTGGTCAATTACGTCCGCACCGGCAGCCTGTGGCCGATGACCTTCGGTCTGGCCTGCTGCGCCGTGGAAATGATCCATGCCGGTTGCTCGCGCTATGACCTGGACCGCTTCGGCATCGTCTTCCGTCCCAGCCCCCGCCAGTCCGACGTGATGATCGTCGCCGGCACGCTGACCAACAAGATGGCCCCTGCGTTGCGCCGCGTCTACGACCAGATGGCCGAGCCGCGCTGGGTGATCTCGATGGGCTCGTGCGCCAATGGCGGCGGCTACTACCATTATTCCTATTCGGTGGTCCGCGGCTGCGACCGCGTGGTTCCGGTGGACGTCTACGTTCCCGGCTGCCCGCCCACCGCCGAGGCCCTTCTGTACGGCATCATGCAGTTGCAGAAGAAGATCCGCCGTACCGGCACCATCCTGCGCTAGCCACCCTGGGGACGGTCAGACACCATGACGCAAGTGCTGAAGGATTTGGGCGACTACATCGCCGCCGCCCTGCCCAACGACGTGCTGTCCACCGAGGTGAACCGCGTCGGTGAACTTTCCATCAACGTGCGCACCGCCTCGGTGGCCCGCGTGCTGACCTTCCTGCGCGACGATTCCGGCTGTCTGTTCAAGCAGCTGGTCGACGTCTGCGGCGTCGATTATCCCGAGCGCGAGCAGCGGTTCGACGTGGTCTACCACCTGCTGTCGCTGAAGCATAACCAGCGGGTGCGGGTCAGGGCCGCGACCGACGAGGAGACCCCGGTCCCGTCGGTGGTGGGCGTGTTCAGTTCCGCCGGCTGGTTCGAGCGCGAGACCTGGGACATGTACGGCGTGATCTTCGCCGACAATCCCGACCTGCGCCGCATCCTCACCGACTATGGTTTCGAGGGCCATCCGCTGCGCAAGGACTTCCCGCTGACCGGCCATGTCGAGCTGCGCTACGACGACGAGCAGAAGCGGTGCGTCTACGAGCCGGTGAAGCTGGTTCAGGATTTCCGCAGCTTCGATTTCCTGTCTCCGTGGGAGGGTCAAGGCCTTCTGCCGGGTGACGAAAAGGCGGAAGGGAGCCGCTGACATGGCTGAAGCCGAGATCAAGAGCTACAACATCAATTTCGGGCCTCAGCACCCGGCCGCCCACGGCGTGCTGCGCCTGATCCTGGAAATGTCGGGCGAGATCGTCGATCGCGCCGATCCGCATATCGGCCTGCTGCACCGCGGCACCGAAAAGCTGATCGAACACAAGATCTACCAGCAGTCGATCCCCTATTTCGACCGCCTGGATTATGTCGGCACCATGAACCAGGAGCACGCCTTCGTGCTCGCGGTGGAAAACCTGCTGGGCGTCGACATTCCGCTGCGCGCCAAGTACATCCGCACGCTTTATTGCGAAATGGGCCGCATCCTCAACCACATCCTCAACGTCTGCTCGTTCGTCTTCGACGTCGGCGGCATGACGCCGATGCTGTGGGGCTTCGAGGAACGCGAAAAGCTGATGGAGTTCTACGAGCGCGCCTGCGGCGCCCGTCTGCACGCCAATTATTTCCGCATCGGCGGCGTCGCGATGGATCTGCCGCCCGGCCTGCTGGAAGACATCGATGCCTGGTGCGACCAGTTCCCCAAGGTCGTCGACGACATCGAGACCCTGGTTACCGAGAACCGCATCTTCAAGCAGCGCACCGTCGACATCGGCACCGTATCGGCCGAACAGGCGCTGGACTGGGGCTTCACCGGCCCCAACCTGCGCGCCTCGGGCGTGGCCTGGGACCTGCGCAAGTCGCAGCCCTACGAAGTCTACGACCGCATGGAATTCGACATTCCGGTCGGCAAGCATGGCGATTGCTACGACCGCTACCTGATCCGCGTCATCGAGATGCGCGAATCGGTCAAGATCATGAAGCAGTGCATCCGCGAAATGCCGGCCGGTCCGGTCCGGGTGGACGACCGCAAGGTCAGCCCGCCGCCCAGGTCCGAGATGAAGCGGTCGATGGAGGCGCTGATCCATCACTTCAAGCTGTTTACCGAGGGCTTCCACGTCCCCGCCGGCGAGACCTATACCGCGGTCGAAGCCCCCAAGGGCGAGTTCGCGGTCTACATCGTCGCCGACGGCACCAACAAGCCCTACCGCTGCAAGATCCGGCCGCCGGGCTATGTCCACCTGCAGGCCCTGGACATGATGTCCAAGGGACACATGATGGCCGACGTGGTCGCCAATATCGGCTCCATCGACATCGTTTTCGGCGAGATCGACCGATGAGCAACGAAACCGAAATGACCAGCTTCGCCTTCACCCCCGAGAACCTGGACCTGGCGAAGAAGATCATCGCCAAGTACCCGGCGGGCAAGCAGCAATCGGCGGTGATGCCGCTTCTGGATCTGGCCCAGCGCCAGGTCGGCTGGACCAGCATCGCGGTGATCGAATACATCGCCCAGATGCTGGACATGGCGCCGATCCGGGTGCAGGAAGTGGTGACCTTCTACACCATGTACAACCAGCGGCCGGTGGGGAAGTACCACGTCCAGGTCTGTACCAACATCTGCTGCCTGCTGCGCGGATCGGACGGGGTCGGCGAGACGGCCAAGCAGGTCCTGGGCGTCGAATGGGGCGAGACTTCGCCGGACGGCCAGTTCACCCTGTCCGAGGTGGAATGCCTGGGGGCCTGCGTCAACGCGCCGATGATGCAGGTCAACGACGATTACTACGAAGACCTGACCCCCGACAGCACCAAGGCGGTGCTGGAGGCGCTGAAGCGCGGCGAGACCCCCGCGGTCGGCCCGCAGAACGGCCGCCAGTTCTCGGCTCCCGAGGGCGGCCCGACCTCGCTTACCGAGCTCACCTTCGGCACGGAGAAGGCATGATGCTGCGCGATCAGGACAGGATCTTCACCAATCTCTACGGCATCCACGACTGGGGCCTGAAGGGCGCCCGGGCGCGTGGCGATTGGGACGGCACCAAGGCCATTCTGGAAAAGGGCCGCGAGGCCATCATCGAGGAAGTCAAGAATTCCGGATTGCGCGGCCGCGGCGGCGCCGGTTTCTCGACCGGCATGAAGTGGTCCTTCATGCCCAAGGCCGCCGGCCCGCGCCCGCATTTCCTGGTGATCAACGCCGACGAGGGCGAGCCGGGCACCTGCAAGGACCGCGAAATCATGCGCTTCGACCCGCACAAGCTGGTCGAGGGCGCGCTGATCGCCTCGTTCGCGGTGGGGGCCAACGCCGCCTACATCTATATCCGCGGCGAATTCATCCTGGAGGCCAAGCACCTGCAGGCGGCCATCGACCAGGCCTATGAAGCCGGCCTGATCGGCAAGAATGCCTGCGGGTCCGGGTTCGACTTCGACCTGTACGTGCATCGCGGCGCCGGCGCCTATGTGTGCGGCGAGGAATCGGCGCTGATCGAAAGCCTGGAGGGCAAGAAGGGCCAGCCCCGTCTGAAGCCGCCGTTTCCGGCCGGCGTCGGCCTGTACGGCTGCCCCACCACCGTCAACAACGTCGAATCCATCGCCGTGGTGCCGACCATCATGCGCCGCTCGGCGGCATGGTTCGCGGGGATCGGCCGGCCGAAGAATTCCGGCACCAAGCTGTTCTGCATTTCCGGCCATGTGAACAAGCCGTGCAATGTGGAAGAAGAGATGGGCATCCCCTTCCGCGAGCTGGTGGAAAAGCATTGCGGCGGCATCCGCGGCGGCTGGGACAACCTGCTGGCGGTGATCCCCGGCGGCTGTTCGACCCCGGTGCTGACCAAGGAGATCTGCGAGACCGTCCTGATGGATTTCGACGGCCTGCGCGAGGCCGGGTCCGGCCTGGGGACCGCCGCGGTCATCGTCATGGACAAGTCCACCGATCTGGTTCGCGCCATCACCCGGCTGTCGCGCTTCTACAAGCACGAAAGCTGCGGCCAGTGCACGCCGTGCCGCGAAGGCACCGGCTGGATGTGGCGCATGATGGAACGCCTGAACAAGGGCGAGGCCACCATCGAGGAAATCGACATGCTGCAGGAAATCACCAAGCAGGTCGAAGGCCACACCATTTGCGCTCTGGGTGATGCGGCCGCCTGGCCGATCCAGGGCCTGATCCGCCATTTCCGTCCCTTGATCGAAGCCAAGATCAAGGCCCGGGCTTCCAGCGCGGCCTAGAGCGTAAGGACCGAAACGACCATGCCGAAACTGACTATCGACGGACGCGAGATCGAGGTCGAGGCCGGGACGACCATCCTCCAGGCCGCCGAACAGCTCGACCCCCCGATTGAGATTCCGCGCTTTTGCTATCACGAGCGCCTGGCCGTCGCCGGCAATTGCCGCATGTGCCTGGTGGAAGTGGAGAAGATGCCCAAGCCGGTGGCGTCGTGCGCCATGCCGGTGGGCGAGGGGATGGTGGTCCACACCAACAACGCCAATGTGCGCAAGGCGCGGCAGGGCGTGATGGAATTCCTGCTGATCAACCACCCGCTGGACTGCCCGATCTGCGACCAGGGCGGTGAATGCGACCTGCAGGATCAGGCGGTGGCCTATGGCGGCGACCGCGGCCGCTATTGCGAGGAGAAGCGGGCGGTCGAGGACAAGGATTACGGTCCGCTGATCCAGACCATGATGACCCGCTGCATCCAGTGCACCCGCTGTATCCGCTTCATCTCGGAAATCGCCGGCACTCCGGTGCTGGGCGGGCTGCATCGTTCCGAGCATCTGGAAGTCGGCCGGTACGTCAACGCCGCCGTATCGTCGGAACTGTCGGGCAACCTGATCGACCTGTGCCCGGTGGGCGCGCTGACCAACAAGCCGGCCGCCTTCACCTACCGCGCCTGGGAGCTGAAGAGGACCGAATCGGTGGATGCGATGGACGCCCTGGGGGCGGCCATCCGCATCGACAGCCGCGGCAACGAAGTTGTGCGCGTCCTTCCCCGCGTCAACGACGACATCAACGAGGAATGGCTGGGCGACCGTTCGCGCTTCGCCGTCGACGGTCTCAGGCGCCAGCGCCTGGACCGCTGCTATATCCGCAAGGACGGCCGGCTGGTTCCGGCCTCGTGGCCCGAGGCCTTCGCCGCCATCGCCGCCAAGGCCAAGGGCCTGCCGGGGTCGAAGATCGCCGCCATCGCCGGTGATCAGGCCGATTGCGAAAGCCTGCTGGCGCTGAAGGAACTGATGGCCTCGCTGGGCTCGGCCCATCTGGATTGCCGTCAGGACGGCGCCCGGCTGGACGGTTCGGTGCGGGCCTCGTATCTGTTCAACAGCACCGTGGCCGGCATCGAGACCGCCGACGCCCTGCTGATCGTCGGGTCCAATCCGCGCAAGGAAGCGCCGGTTCTCAACGCCCGCATCCGCAAGCGGTACCTGAAGGGCGGTTTCAGGATCGCCCGGATCGGCCACAAGTCCGACCTGACCTACAAGTACGAGGCGCTGGGCGACAATCCCGCGGTCCTGGCCGAGATCGCCGCCGGCAGGCACCCCTTCTTCGACGTGCTGAAGAATGCCTCGCGGCCGGCGATCATCCTGGGGCAGGGGGCGTTGGCCCGTGCCGACGGTGCCGCCATCCTGGCCCAGGCGGCCAGGCTGGCCGATGCCGCCGGCCTGATCAAGGACGGCTGGAACGGGTTCAACGTTCTGCACACCGCCGCCGCCCGGGTCGGTGGCCTGGATCTCGGCTTCCTGCCGGGACCGGGCGGCCTGGACACCGACGGGATCGCCGCCGCCGCCGGCAAGGGCGATGTCGAGCTGGTGTTCCTGGCCGGTGCCGACGAGATCGAGATGGCGGCCCTGGGCAAGGCCTTCGTGGTCTATCTCGGCACCCACGGCGACGCCGGGGCGCACCGGGCCGACGTGGTCCTGCCCACCGCGGCCTACACCGAGAAGTCGGCGACCTTCGTCAACACCGAAGGCCGGGCGCAGCGCACCAAGCTGGCGGTGTTCCCGCCGGGCGAGGCGAAGGAGGACTGGAAGGTCATCCGGGCTCTGTCCGACGCCCTGGGCAAGCCGCTGGCCTTCGATACCGTCGGCCAGCTGCGCGGCCGCCATCCGCTGTTCTCGCAGCTCGACCAGCTGCGGCCCGCCGCCTGGGCGGCCTGCGGCACCGATGGCGCGTTGCTGGACAAGCCGCTGGTCTCCAGCGTCGACAATTATTACATGACCGACCCGATCAGCCGGGCATCCAAGACGATGGCGGAATGCACCGCTTCGTTCGGGGCCGGCTGTGGCTGCAACCACAAGAAGACGGGGACCCATGGTTGATATGCTCGCCGGGCTGATGCCCCCCGAGATCTGGCGCCTGATCGTCATCGTCGTCCAGATCGTCGCGATTGTCCTGCCGCTGCTGGTGGCCGTCGCCTACCTGACCTATGCCGAGCGCAAGGTCATCGGCGCCATCCAGCTGCGCAAGGGTCCCAACGTGGTCGGCCCCTTCGGCCTGCTGCAGCCTTTGGCCGACGGCGTCAAGCTGTTCCTGAAGGAAACCATTCTGCCCAGCGGGGCCAGCAAGGCGGTGTTCATCATCGCCCCCATGCTGACCTTCTTCCTGGCGCTGATCGCCTGGGCGGTGATCCCCTTCGACGAAGGTTGGGTGCTGGCCGACATCAATGTCGGTGTCTTGTACCTGTTCGCCATTTCGTCTCTGGGCGTCTACGGCATCATCATGTCGGGCTGGGCGTCCAACTCGAAATACGCCTTCCTGGGCGGCCTGCGTTCCGCGGCGCAGATGGTGTCCTACGAGGTCTCCATCGGCTTCGTGCTGATTTCGGTGCTGCTGTCGGTGGGGTCGCTGAACCTGTCCGACGTGGTGTTGAGGCAGAAGGAAACGGTGTGGTTCATCATTCCGCACCTGCCGATGTTCTTCATCTTCCTGATCTCGGCCCTGGCCGAGACCAACCGCGCGCCCTTCGACCTTCCGGAAGCGGAATCCGAACTGGTGGCCGGCTACAACGTCGAATATTCGGCGATGACCTTCGCCCTGTTCTTCCTTGGCGAATACGCCAACATGATCCTGATGAGCGGCATGACCGCCATCCTGTTCCTGGGCGGCTGGCTGCCACCGATCGACGTAGCCCCGTTCAACTGGGTTCCGGGGATCATCTGGTTCGCCCTGAAGATCTGCGCCGTGCTGTTCGTGTTCCTGTGGGTGCGCGCCACGTTCCCGCGCTACCGCTACGACCAGCTGATGCGTCTGGGGTGGAAGGTGTTCCTGCCGTTCTCGCTGTTCTGGCTGGTGCTGACCGCGGGCGTTCTCGTCGCCTTCGGCTGGCTGCCGAACCAGGGCTAAGGAGGCAAGCCGATGTCGTTTCTCGACCGTACCGCGCGGGCGTTCCTGCTGACCGAGCTGTTTCAGGGCTTGGCGCTGACCTTCCGCTACATGTTCAAGCCCAAGGTCACCATCAACTATCCCTATGAGAAGGGGCCGCTGTCGACCCGCTTCCGTGGCGAGCATGCCCTGCGCCGTTATGCCAACGGCGAAGAGCGGTGCATCGCCTGCAAGCTGTGCGAGGCGATCTGCCCGGCTCAGGCCATCACCATCGAAGCCGAGCCTCGTGGGGATGGGTCGCGCCGGGCGCGCCGCTACGACCTGGATATGACCAAGTGCATCTTCTGCGGCCTGTGCCAGGAAGCCTGCCCGGTCGATGCCATCGTCGAGGGGCCGAACTTCGAGTATGCCACCGAGACCCGGGCGGAGCTCATGTACAACAAGTCCAAACTGCTCGCGAACGGCGACCGCTGGGAGGCCGAACTGGCCCTCCGCATCGCCGAAGACGCGCCGTACCGTTGACCAGGGGGATGGCATGATCGCGGCTTTCATCTTCTACATGTTCGCAGCCCTGGCGGTGGCCAGCGGGGTGATGGTCATTTCGGCCAGGAACCCCGTCCACTCGGTGCTGTTCCTCATCATGTGCTTCTTCAACGCGGCCGGTCTGTTCCTGCTGCTGGGCGCCGAATTCCTGGCGATGGTGCTGGTCGTCGTCTATGTCGGCGCGGTGGCGGTGCTGTTCCTGTTCGTCGTCATGATGCTGGACATCAATTTCCTCAGGCTGCGCGAGGGCGTCGCCCAGTATCTGCCCATCGGCGCGGTCATCGGGCTGGTGCTGCTGGTGGAACTGGCGGTGATGTTCGGCGGCTGGGCCTTCGCCCCCGATGTCGAGGCGCTGGTCAAGGCTCCGGCTCCGGCGGCCGACCAGATCGCCAACACCGAAGCCCTGGGCCGGTTGCTCTATACCGACTACGCCTATCTGTTCCAGGCGTCCGGCCTGATCCTGCTGGTGGCGATGGTCGGTTCCATCCTGCTGACCCACCGCCGCCGCCCGGGCGTGCGCAAGCAGGTCATCGCCGACCAGATTGCCCGGACGGGCAAGAACAGCGTCGAAATCGTCAAGGTACCCACCGGGGGAGGCATCTGATGTTTGCAATCGGTCTCGCCCATTACCTGACCGTCGCCGCCATTCTGTTCACGCTGGGGGTGTTCGGCATCTTCCTGAACCGGAAGAACGTCATCACCATCATGATGAGCATCGAGCTGATGCTGCTGGCGGTAAATCTCAATCTGGTGGCCTTCTCGTCGTTCCTGAACGATCTGGTCGGTCAGGTGTTCGCCATGTTCATCCTGACCGTCGCCGCCGCCGAGGCGGCCATAGGCCTGGCCATCGTCGTCATCTTCTTCCGCAACCGCGGCACCATCGCGGTCGAGGAAATCAGCCAGCTGAAGGGGTAATCCGGCAATGACGTATATCGCCGCAGTCTTCCTGCCGCTGCTGGGCTCGATCGTGGCCGGCATCTTCGGCCGCTTCATCGGCGACCGGGGCGCGCAGCTTGTCACCTGCACCCTGCTGGGCATTTCCGCCGCCATTTCGGGGATGATCTTCAAGGACGTCGCCATCGGCGGCCATGCCGTGACCTATCCGCTGCTGAACTGGATCCAGTCCGGCACGGTCGACGTGCAGTGGGCCTTGAAGTTCGACACCCTGACCGCGGTCATGATGATCGTCGTGACCTGGGTGTCGTTCATGGTGCATGTCTATTCGGTCGGCTACATGAGCCACGATCCCGACAAGCCGCGCTTCATGAGCTATCTGTCGCTGTTCACCTTCGCCATGCTGATGCTGGTGACCGCCGACAATCTGGTGCAGATGTTCTTCGGCTGGGAAGGCGTCGGCGTGGCGTCGTACCTGCTGATCGGCTTCTGGTATCACAAGCCGTCGGCCTGTTCGGCCGCCATCAAGGCTTTCGTGGTCAACCGCGTCGGCGATTTCGGCTTCGCGCTGGGCATCTTCGGCGTCTACTTCATGTTCGACTCGGTCGGCTTCGACGCCATCTTCGCCGCGGCCCCGGACAAGGCCGGCGCGACGGTGACCTTCTTCGGGGTCGAGTGGCATGCCCTGACCATCTGCTGCCTGCTGCTGTTCGTCGGCGCGATGGGCAAGTCGGCCCAGCTGGGCCTGCACACCTGGCTGCCCGACGCGATGGAAGGCCCGACCCCGGTGTCGGCGCTGATCCATGCGGCGACGATGGTCACCGCCGGCGTGTTCATGGTGGCGCGGATGAGCCCGCTGTTCGAATTCTCGGACACCGCCCTGGCCACCGTGACCGTGATCGGCGCGGCCACGGCCTTCTTCGCTGCCACGGTCGGCTGCGTGCAGAACGACATCAAGCGGATCATCGCCTACTCGACCTGCTCGCAGCTGGGCTACATGTTCTTCGCCATCGGCGTGTCGGCCTATCAGGCCGCCATCTTCCACCTGATGACCCATGCCTTCTTCAAGGCCCTGCTGTTCCTGGGTGCCGGCTCGGTGATCCACGCCATGAGCGACGAGCAGGACATCCGCCGCATGGGCGGGATCTGGAAGCACGTCAAGCTGACCTGGGCGCTGATGTGGATCGGCTCTCTGGCCCTGGCCGGCATCCCGTTCTTCGCCGGCTACTATTCCAAGGACACCATCCTGGAGGCCGCCTTCGCCGCCCATTCCAACGTCGGCCTGCTGGCCTACGCCCTGGGCGTCGGCGCCGCCTTCCTGACCGCCTTCTATTCCTGGCGCCTGCTGATCCTGACCTTCCACGGCAAGCCGCGGGCGGATGAGCATGTCATGGCACATGTCCATGAAAGCCCGGCGGTGATGGTTCTGCCGCTGATGGTGCTGGCCACCGGCGCGGTGTTCTCGGGCTGGCTGGGCTACGAGCTGTTCGTCGGGCATGACCGCGCCGAGTTCTGGCGTTCGGCCATCCTGGTGACGGCGGCGCATCCGACGCTGGACAACCTGCACCACATTCCCAGCTGGGTGGCGACCCTGCCGACGGTGGTGGCGGTTTCGGGTATCGCGCTGGCCTACATCCTTTACATGTTCGCCCCCTCGATCCCGCCGATGCTGGCCAGGAACTTCAACGGCCTGTACCAGTTCCTGCTGAACAAGTGGTACTTCGACGAACTGTACGATTTCCTGTTCGTCCGTCCGGCCATGAAGTTGGGCAAGGGGCTGTGGCAGGGTGGCGACGGTGCGCTGATCGACGGCGTCGGTCCCGACGGGATCGCCTCGGCGACCCGGGCGATCGCCGCCAAGGTCGGCCGTCTGCAGTCCGGCTATCTGTACCATTACGCCTTTGCGATGCTTATCGGTGTGGCGAGCTTCGTCACCTGGTACATGTTCAACGCGCGCTAAAGTCTGGGGAAAACCATGACCGACTGGCCTCTGCTCTCGTTGACGACGTTCCTGCCGCTGGTGGGTGCGCTGTTCATCCTGGCAATCCGCGGCGAAGCCCAGGTGGTGGCGCGCAATGCCCGCAATGTGGCGCTGCTCACCACGGTGGCGACCTTCCTGGTATCGCTGTTCATCCTGTCCGCCTTCGATCCGGCTTCGGCCGACTTCCAGTTGAAGGAAAGCGCCACCTGGCTGCCCGGCACCGCCATCGCCTATACGATGGGCGTCGACGGCATCTCGGTGTGGTTCGTGCTGCTGTCGACCTTCCTGACCCCGATCTGCATCCTGTCCTCGGTGGGCGCGGTGGAGACCCGGGTCAAGGAATACATGGTTTCCTTCCTGATCCTGGAAACCATGATGGTGGGCATGTTCTGCGCCCTGGACATGGTGCTGTTCTACGTCTTCTTCGAAGGCGTGCTGATCCCGATGTTCATCATCATCGGTGTGTGGGGCGGGGCCCGCCGCGTCTATGCGGCCTTCAAGTTCTTCCTGTACACCCTGGCGGGCTCGGTGCTGATGCTGGTCGCCATGATGGCGATGTATTTCGACGCGCACACCACCGACATCCCGACCCTGATGGCGCATTCCTTCGCCCAGAGCACGCAATTGTGGCTGTGGCTGGCTTTCTTCGCCTCGTTCGCGGTCAAGGTGCCGATGTGGCCGGTGCATACCTGGCTGCCCGACGCCCACGTCGAGGCCCCGACCGCCGGTTCGGTCATCCTGGCCGGCGTGCTGCTGAAGATGGGGGCCTACGGGTTCATCCGCTTCTCGGTGCCGATGTTCCCGCTGGCCACCGAATTCTTCACGCCGCTGATCTATACCCTGTCCGTCGTCGCGGTGATCTACACCTCGCTGGTGGCCCTGGTGCAGGAGGACATGAAGAAGCTGATCGCCTATTCCTCGGTGGCGCATATGGGATACGTGACCATCGGCGTGTTCTCGATGAGCACGCAAGGGGTGGAAGGCGCCATCTTCCAGATGCTGTCGCACGGCGTGGTGTCGGGGGCGCTGTTCCTGTGCGTCGGCGTGGTCTACGACCGCATGCACACCCGCGAGATCGCCCGTTACGGCGGTCTGGCCGAGCGCATGCCGAAATATGCCGCGGTGTTCATGCTGATGACGATGGCTTCGGTCGGCCTGCCCGGCACCGCCGGTTTCGTCGGCGAGTTCCTGGTGCTGCTGGGCGTGTTCCAGGTCAACAGCTGGGTGGCGCTGTTCGCCGCCAGCGGTCTGGTGCTGGGGGCCGCCTACATGCTGTATCTGTACCGCCGGGTGGTTTTCGGCAAGCTGACCCGCGATGACCTGAAGTCGATCATGGATCTCAGCCCGCGCGAAGTGCTGATGTTCGCTCCGCTGGTGGTGGTGGTGATCTGGATGGGTGTTTATCCCTCCAGCTTCCTCGATCCGGTCCACGCTTCCGTGTCCCGGCTGATCGACAATTATGAACTGGCGCGTGCCGCCGCCAACGGCCTTTCGGTCGCGGTTCGCTAAGGGGGATTGGACGACATGAACGCAACATTCGACCTTATCCCCGCCCTGCCGGAAGTGATCATGGCCCTGGCGGCCCTGGGGCTGCTGATGGTGGGCGTGTTCACCCGGGGCGACAGCACCCGCACGGTGACCTCGCTGGTCATCCTGACCATGATCGTCGCCATGCTGACGACCTGGAGCCTGGGGGGCGAGAAGCTGACCGCCTTCGGCACCATGTTCGTGCTGGACGGTTTCGCCGTGTTCGCCAAGGTGCTGATCCTGACCGCCTCGGCCTTCACCGCCGCCATGAGCATGAGCTACCTGGAACGCGAGAAGCTGGGCCGGTTCGAGTATCCGGTGCTGGTCCTGCTGGCGACGCTGGGCATGATGATCATGGTTTCGGCCAACGATTTCCTGGCCTTGTATCTGGGTCTGGAGATGCAGTCGCTGTCGCTTTACGTGCTGGCCGCCTATCACCGCGACAGCGCCAAGGCGACGGAAGCCGGCCTGAAGTATTTCGTGCTGGGCGCCCTGGCCTCGGGCCTGCTGCTGTATGGCGTGTCTCTGGTCTACGGCTTCTCGGGCACCACCTCGTTCGAGGGCATCGCCAAGGTGTTCGGCGGCGAGCACGCCGTGCATCCGCATCTGGGCTTCATCGCCGGTCTGGTGTTCATCCTGGCCGGCCTGTCCTTCAAGATTTCGGCGGTTCCGTTCCATATGTGGACGCCCGACGTCTATGAAGGTGCGCCGACCCCGGTGACGTCGTTCTTCGCGGTGGCGCCCAAGATCGCCGCGCTGATGCTGTTCACCCGCGTCATGATGGTGCCGTTCGGCGAACTGGCCGATCAGTGGCGGCAGGTGGTGTCGTTCGTCGCCATTCTGTCGATGTTCGTCGGCGCCTTCGCCGCCATCGTCCAGACCAACATCAAGCGGCTGATGGCCTATTCCTCGATCGGCCATGTCGGCTTCGTCCTGGTCGGTCTGGCCGCCGGTTCCGCCGATGGCGTGCAGGGTGTGCTGATCTATCTGGCCATCTACCTGTTCATGAACATCGGTGCCTTCGCCGTCATCTTGTGCATGCGCGCCAAGGGCCGTCTGGTGGAAGGCATCGACGATCTGGCCGGGCTGTCCAAGACCCATCCGCTGATGGCTCTGGTGATGGCCGCCCTGATGTTCTCGATGGCCGGCATTCCGCCGCTGGCCGGTTTCTGGGGCAAGTTCTACGTGTTCAAGGCCGCCGTCGACCAGGGCCTGTTCGCCCTGGCGGTGATCGGCGTCCTGACCAGCGTGGTGAGTGCCTTCTATTATCTGCGCATCATCAAGATCATGTATTTCGATGATGTGGTGGAGCCCTTCGACAGCGTTCAAGGCAAGGCCATGACCCTGGTGATGACGGTTTCGACGGCGGTGGTGATGCTGTTCACCTTCCTGCCGGGGCCGTTGCTGTCCAGTGCCAAGGCTGCGGCCGCAGTCTTGTTCGCCCAGTGATTCTGGTTCCCGACCTGCCGGTGCCGTCCCGCCTGATCTGGCGGGACAGCCTGGACAGCACCAATGACGAGGCGCGGCGGCTGATCCTTTCGGGGGCGGCCGCCGATCTGCTTGTGGTGGCTGCCGGCCAGCAGACCGCCGGCCGCGGCCGGCGCGGGCGGACCTGGGTCAGTCCGCCCGGCAACCTGCACGTATCGGTGCTGCTGTCCATCGACGGCCGTCTGGCGCAGGCGGCGCAACTGGGTTTCGTGGCTGCCGTCGCCCTGGTCGACGCTTTTTCCCGGTTGCTGCCGGCGGCCCGGTTCCGCGCCAAGTGGCCCAACGACGTGGTGGTGGAAACTCCGGCCGGCTGGCGCAAATGCGCCGGGATGCTGCTGGAGCCGGTGGGGAGCGGCTGGCTGGTTCTGGGGATCGGCGTCGACGTGGCCGCGGCGCCGTCGCCGCATGGGCTGAACCATCCGGCCGTCGCGCTGGCCGACCTGGGCTTCGGCGGCCAGCCCATGTCGGTTCTGGAGCAGATGATGGCCGCTTTCGTTCCGCTGGCCCAGCAGTGGCGCCGCCAGGGATTCGGCCCGGCCCGGCAGCTTTGGCTGGACCGTTGCCGTGGATTGGGCGAGCCGGCGGTGGTGCGGCTGGAGGCCGAAACGCTGACCGGCACCTTCACGGGACTTGACGACGAGGGTGCGCTGCTTTTGGATCAGCCGGGCCAGGGCATGCGCCGCATCCTGGCGGGTGACGTCTTTTTCCCACCTGTCTGAACCGGAACAGCGACCATGCTTCTTGCCATCGACGCAGGCAACACCAACATCGTCTTCGCGGTCTTCGACGGCGAGAGCGTCCGCGGAGAGTGGCGGGCTTCGACCCACACCGACCGCACCGCCGACGAACTGGGGGTGTGGCTGATGCAGTTGCTGACCACCGCCGGCCTGCGGCGCGAGGACGTCACCTCGGCGATCATCGCCAGCGTGGTTCCGGCGATGGTGTTCGGCCTGAAAACGCTGTGCCGGCGCTACTTCGCCTGCGACCCGGTGGTGGTGGGCGACGAGGGTGTCGAGTTGGGCATCCAGGTTCTGCTGGACCGCCCGGAAGAAGTGGGGGCCGACCGTCTGGTCAACGCGGTGGCGGCGCATCTGTGCTATCAGGGGCCGCTGATCGTCATCGATTTCGGGACCGCCACCACCTTCGACGTCGTCGATGCCGACGGCAATTATTGCGGCGGCGCCATCGCGCCGGGGATCAACCTGTCGCTGGAGGCGTTGCACATGGCCGCCGCCAAGCTGCCTCGGGTCGCCATCGGCCGGCCCAAGCAGGTGATCGGCAAGGCGACGGTTCCGGCGATGCAGTCGGGCATCTTCTGGGGGTATGTCGGGCTGATCGAAGGTCTGGTCCGCCGCATCGAGGAAGAACATGGCGGCACGATGCTGGTGGTCGCCACCGGCGGCCTGGCGCCGCTGTTTGCCGAGGCGACTCCGGTGATCGGCCGGCTTGACCCCGATCTTACCCTGCGCGGCCTGTTGGAAATCCATCGCCGCAACGCTCGTTTGGAATAGAGATGACAAAACGCAAGGCCGCCGCAGCCAATGAAGGCGGCGAGTTGTATTTTTTGCCCCTGGGCGGAGCCGGCGAGATCGGCATGAACCTCAACCTGTACGGGTATGGGGGCAAGTGGCTGATCGTCGATTGCGGCGTCACCTTCGGGGACGAAACCATGCCGATGATCGACGTGGTGATGGCCGATCCGGCCTGGATCGCCGAGCGGCGCGACGATGTGGCCGGTCTGGTCGTCACGCACGGACACGAGGATCATCTGGGGGCCATCCAGTATCTGTGGCCGCACTTGCAATGCCCGGTTTACGCTTCGCCCTTCGCGGCAGCGGTGCTGAAGGGCAAGCTGCACGAGACCGGCCTGCAGAATGTGGTGCCGTTGACGGTGGTCGGGCTGGGCTCGCGCTTCGATGTCGGTCCGTTCGGCATCGAGATGGTGTCGCTGACCCATTCCATCCCCGAACCCAACGCCCTGGCCATCCATACTCCGGCCGGCACCGTGGTCCATACCGGCGACTGGAAATTCGATCCCGATCCGCTGATCAGCGATCCGGCCGATTTCGCCGCCCTGCGCCGTCTGGGCAAGGACGGCGTTCTGGCCTTGGTGGGCGATTCCACCAATATCCTGACCCGCGGCCATTCCGGATCGGAAGCCGAGGTGCGTGCCCACCTGATCGGCCTGCTGGGCCGGTACGACCGGCGCATTGCGGTGACCTGCTTCGCCACCAACGTCGCCCGTCTGGAAAGCGTCGCCCTGGCCGCCGAGGCCAACGGCCGGTCCGTCGCCCTGGTCGGGCGCAGCCTGTGGCGCATCGAGAAGGTGGCCCGGGACCTGGGATACCTGAAAGATATCGCACCGTTCCTGAACGAGCACGACGCGGCCCATCTGCCGGCCGATCAGATCGTCTATCTGTGCACCGGCAGCCAGGGCGAGGCGCGGGCCGCCCTGGCCCGCATCGCCGCCAACGATCATCCCACCGTCAAGCTGGGCAAGGGCGACGTGGTCCTTTATTCGTCGCGGGTCATTCCCGGCAACGAAAAGGCCATTTTCCGGGTGCAGAACCAGTTGGTTCGCCTGGGGGTTCAGGTGGTCACCGACCGCGACGAGCCGATCCACGTTTCGGGCCATCCCGCCCGTGACGAGGTCGAGGAAATGTACCGTCTGCTGCGCCCGCGCATCGCCGTGCCGGTACATGGCGAGGCCCGTCACGTCCAGGAGCATTGCGCCCTGGCCCTGGAATGCGGCTCGGAACAGGCGATGACCATCGAGAACGGCGCCATGCTGCGCCTGGCTCCCGGCCCGGCCGAGATCGTCGACCATGTCCCCACCGGCCGGCTGGCGGTGGACGGTCAGGCGCTGGAAGGTGGGCCGCGGCTGGTGCGGCTGGACAGCGAACTGATCCGCGACCGCCGGCGCATGGTGTTCAACGGTTCGGCCGTGTGCACCATCGTCACCGACCGCAAGGGCTTTCTGGTGACCGATCCGCAGGTCACGGCGCTGGGCCTGCTGGACGCCGAACATTTCGCCGAAGAGCATGATCTGGTGGTGGAGGCCGCCCGCGATGCGTTCGAGGACCTGCCGCCTTCGGGGCGTCGCGACGACGCCGTCGCCGCCGAAGCGGTGCGCCGTGCCGTGCGCCGCCAGTTGAAGGACATGCTGGGCCACAAGCCCATCACCACGGTGCATCTGGTGCGAATCTGACCATCGCCGAAAGCATCGGTTGACCTTGGTGGCCGCTGTCGGCCATGGTCATACCACTTGCATGGCGATGGCCGAGGATCGATGGAACCGACATACAGCGTCCGAGAACTGACTCTCCGGGTCCTGGCCCCGTTTGGGGCCGGGTATTTCCTGTCCTATCTGTATCGCACGGTCAACGCGGTGCTGGCCCCGCACATCAGCGCCTCGGTGCATCTGGATGCCGGCGACCTTGGTCTGATGACCGGGGTCTATTTCCTGGCTTTCGGGGCGTTCCAGCTGCCCTTGGGGATATTGCTGGACCGCTATGGACCGCGCCGGGTGGAAGCGGTCCTGCTGCTGTTCGCCGCCATCGGATCGCTGGCCTTTGCCGTGGCCGAGCGGGCCGAGACCCTGGTCCTGGGCCGGGCATTGGTCGGCCTGGGGGTTTCCGCCTGTCTGATGGCGGCCTTGAAGGCCAATGTGCAGTTCTTTCCGGCCGCCAGGCTGCCTTTGGTCAACGGCGTGATCCTGTCGACCGGCGGGTTGGGGGCCGTGGCCGCCACGGCGCCGGTGCAGGCGGCGTTGCATGTGGTGGACTGGCGGACCATCTTCGTGGTCCTGGCGGTGTTGACGGTGGCGGCGGCGATCAACCTGTTCCTGGTGGTGCCCGACCGGAAAAGCCAGACCGGAGGGGAAACCCTGGCGCGGCAATTGACCGAGGTCGGGGGGATTTTCCGCAACCGGCGTTTCTGGCGGGTTCTGCCGGCCGGTGCCGTGGCTCAGGCCGCCTTCATGGCCATTCAGGGGCTGTGGGCCGGACCGTGGCTGCGCGACGTGGCCGGCCTGTCGCCGGACGAGGTGGCCATCGGTCTGTCGGTCATGGCCGCCGGCATGGCTGCCGGCTTTCTGTCCTGGGGGGTGATCGCCGAACGGCTGGATCATCGGGGCATCGGGCCGGCGACGGTGGCCGGCGGCGGCATGCTGCTGTTCTTGCTGGCGTCGGCGCTGATGATGCTGGGATGGCGGGACCTGCCTTTGCTCCTGGCCGCCTTCTACGGCTTTACCGGGGCATCCAGTACCCTGTGCTATGTCGTGGTCACGCGGGGGTTTTCGCCCCATCTGGCCGGGCGGGCGACCACCAGCCTCAATCTGGGCATGTTCATGGGGGCGTTCCTGATGCAGTGGGGGTTGGGGGCGCTGATCGGCCACTGGCCGAAATCGGCGACGGGCTGGCCGCCGGAAGCGTTCTCATACGCTTTTGCGGTGCCGGTGATCCTGTTGGCGGTATCGCTGCTGTGGGCGGTTCCGGTGTTGCGGCAGGGGCCGCGGAGCCCGTGACCGGCGGGACGGGTTTCCCGGTCAGCGGTAAACCCCCACATAGGTGATGACCCGGGGGTTTTCGACCCTTTTGACGAAGGTCTGCTTCATCTCGATCTTGTTGGTGGCCGGGTTCAGCCAACGATACTCGACCCATCCTTCCCCGTCATTTTGCGCGACCCGGATGATGTCCTGCACCAGCAGCTTGCCATCGGCATCCTTGACGTTCAGGACGGATTTGCCTTCGTTGCGGGGATTGGGAGGGTAGATCAGCCAGGTCCCGTTGAAGTCGATGACGTTGACGTAGATTTCGTCGTACTTGAACAGGCCGTCGGCGTGGAACATCCGCCGGGCCTCGTCGATGCCGTGCTTGGACAGGACCGCCGCCGCCCGCAGGGTCACGGCCTTGGCCTCGTCCGGAGAATGCCGGTCGACAGCGGCAGCCGGGGCGGAGCACGCCACCAGCAGAATCGCGCAAAAACCAGCAATGCGTGCCTTCATTCCCGTCTCCGTCGATGGCTTGCGGGCCGATGTCTCAGACAAGTCCCAGTTCCAGCAGCATGTCCAGCATGGTCTGGCGTGAAACCGGCTTGATCAGCACGGTATCGAATCCGCAAGTCAGATAGCTGTCGCGCTGTTCGTTCATGGCATGGGCGGTATAGGCCACCAGCCGGATATCCTCGCCCCCCAGCTTATCGGCACGGATGCGCCGACAGACATCTTCGCCGCACAGATTGGGCATGCTGATGTCCAGCAAGACCAGATCAACGGTGTTGGCGGCCAGCCAGTCCAGGGCCGCCTGACCGTCCTCGGCCTGCTCGACTTTCCAGCCGGCCTTGCTCAGCAGGCGTTGGGCCAGGACCCGGTTGACTTCGTTGTCGTCGACGACCAGGGCTTTCTTGTCCATCATTCGGCTTCCTGACGGGGAGAAACCGGAAGCCGGAACGAAAACGTGCTGCCCTTGCCGATCTCGCTTTCCATGTGCATCGATCCCCCCATCAGTTCGACGAAATGACGGGCCAGGGTCAGGCCCAGGCCGGTGCCGCCCTGCGAGCGGGTCAGGAAGGCGTCGCCTTGCTGGAACTTCTCGAAGATGGCGTCCCGCAAATTTTCCGGGATGCCGGGGCCGGTGTCGCGAACGCTGAAGACCACGTCGTCATTGTGCCGGCTGACGCACAGTTCGACTTCGCCGGAAGCGGTGAATTTGACGGCGTTGCTGAGCAGATTATGCAGGACCTGGCGGACCCGGGTCGGGTCGGCCTGGATGGTTTCCGGCAAAGGATCGCCGAACACGGTTGCGAACGCGATACCCTTGGCGGCGGCAACCGGCTGGTGGACGGCGGCGACGTCGCCGTCCAGGGTGCCCAGAGCCACGGCCTGGGTCGCCAGGGTCATGGCTCCGGCTTCGATCTTGGCGATATCCAGGATCGAATTGACGAGATCCAGCAGGTGGCGGCTGCTTTTTTCGATGATATCGGCGTTTTCCCGGGATTCTTCGGTTTCGGCGTCCTCGCGCAGCATCTCGGCAAAGCCGATGATGCCGTTCAGCGGCGTGCGCAGTTCGTGGCTCATGTTGGCCAGGAACTCGCTTTTCATGCGGCTGGCCTCTTCGGCCTTCAGGCGGGCTTCGGTCAGGCGGTCGATGGATTCGCCGACCCGGTCGGCCATCAGGTTCAGCGAATGCGACAGCGCCCCCATTTCGTCATTGCCCTGTTCCGGCAGACGGTACGCCAGTTCCCCCCCTTCGAACCGACGGATGCCGTCGATCACGGTGCGGATGCGCTGGGTCAGGAACGACGCCATCCACACGGCGATGGCCATGACCAGGATGACCATCAGGGCGGTGGACAGGCTCAACTGCCGGGCCATTGTCGCCAACTGGTCCGAGATCAGGCCGATGACGGCTGCCAACTGGCTTTCGATATCCTCGCCGCGGGCTTTGGCCACCTCTTCGGCGACCCGTTTGGATTCGGTGGCCTGACGATGGAAGTCGTCGACGTTGGCCCCGATGGTGACGAAGCCGAAGCCGCGGGGTGACCGGCCATACGGGCCGGTATAATAGGGAATGGTCGCTGCCGTGGTCAGTTTCCACAGGCCGCTCCACGAGATTTCGAACGAACCCGAGCCGCCGTGCCGGGTCAGGTTCATCCAGCCGGTGCATTGCGGGGCATGGTTGAGATAACGGCAATCCAGCCCCAGCTGTCCGGCCTTGACCAGTTCGGCGGCGCCTTTCTTGGCCAGGGACTGGTCGCGGAAGGGCTGGGTCCGGGCCAGGAAGTCACCGATGGGCAGGCCGCTGGCCTTCCATTCGGCGTAAAGTTCGCTATCCAGCCAGGGCACCGCCGGTTCGCCGGTTTCGGGGTCGTAGCCGGTGATGAAGTAATGGCGGGGATGGACGATCGAGCGCCCCTCGTAGTCCCAGATGAAGGCGTAATTGCCGGAAATGGCGTCGGGGATCGGCGAATAGCGGTCGGCGGTCGGCAGGATGTGGTCGGTGAATTCCATGATGTGGTCATGGTCCAGCGCCAAAGTCACCCAGCCGGCGATCTTGCCGCCCTGCATCACCGGCATGGCCCAGCGGACCAGGGCGCGGAACCGCTTGCCCACCGGGTTCTCGGTTCCGGCATAGGCCGCCTTTTCCGGCGAGAAGGCGATGCCCTTCTTTTCCGCGGCGGCCGGGGTGTAGGGGCCGATGATCGGGGTCTTCAGATAGGCGCCGATGACGTCCGAGACATAGATCTCGCCGGGTTTCAGCGCCTTCAGGTGCTCGAAATAGGTTTCGGCCTTGATGAAGGTGTTTTCCCGCCGCGACACGTCGCGCATTTCGCCCGACAGCATCTCCGACGTGGTGACCTTGACCCGTTCCCGGCCATCCAGGCCGATGAAGGTCATTTCAAGAAACAGCGGACGCTGGGTCACCAGGGCCGTCTGTTCCGGCTGGCGGTAATTGAAGTTCTTCTTGTTGTCTTCGATGGTCGCCACCGCCGGCGGGGTGTCGTAGCGCGGCGTGGCGTCGGGACCCGGCACCCAGGCGGTGCCGTCGGGGGTCAGCTCCCAGGGGTAATGGCGTTCGATGGGGCGCCTGCGTTCGGCCAGGAAGCGCCGATAGGACTCGGCGTCGGGGGACAGCAAGGCGGCCGAGCGGATGTCGCTGTCGCGGTCGTACAGGAACATGGCGACGGCGCGGGCGGTGTCGGTGGTCACCCGCTCCAGGCTTTCGCGGGCGGCGTCGTCCAGAGCCTTGATGGCCGGGCCGGTGGTGGTTTCCACCACCGTGGCGATGGTCTCGTGCATGGCCCCGGCCATGTGGACCACGCTGGTCGAAACCCTGCCGGCCAGCCATTCCTGCGCGTGCCACGCGAAACCGGCGATGACCAGCAGGGGGATGACCTTGATCAGGACGAAAATGATGATGAGTTTGGCACGGATGCCGAAGTCAGACCAGCCCTTCACCGCACGGCTCCTATCCCCCGATTCCCCATTGGGTCCGCAGCACTTCAGTCATTCGTATAATATCGGAAGGATGAAAACGAAAGACGCTACTGCATGGCCGCCTGTCAAATCAACGTCAGGTTATCGGATCGCGGCGTCACGGCCGATAGTGGCCGGGCGTTCCCGGCCACCGACCGTCCCGATCTACAGCAGTTTGCGGCACTGGGTGGCCGCGCGGCGGCAGGCTTCGGCGCATTCTTTCATGCGCAGGTCTTCCGCGGCCAGCTTCTCGCAGGCATCGGCACACTTGTCGGCGATTTCGGCGGTGACGCGCAGCAGCGAGACGTACTGGCGCGAGCTGCGCAGCAGGAAGTCGGTCGCCGTTTCGGTGATGTCGGCGGTGTCGAGCAGCAATTGCACCAGTTCCCATCCGGCCAGCGGGCCGCCGTGCTGCATGCCGTGAATGGCCGCCTCGGTGGTCGCGCGATGGGCTTCGTCCAGAGCGTCGATACAGGTTTTCATGGACATGGTGGCATTTCTCCCTCGTCTGGTGATCTCCGTCGTAGGAGCCTGCAGCCAAACCCCGTCCCCGTCAACGCGAAAGGCCCGGCGCAACGGCGCCGGGCCTCCACGGAAGCAGGAGATCCGCTGTCAATCGGCGTAAACGTACTTGCCGTTCTTCCATACGTACATGACGTAGGTCGGGCCGATCACGTCGCCCTTGGCGTCGAAGCCGATGGTGCCGATGGCGGTGTCGAACTTGTTGGCCCGCAGGGTTTCCGCGACCTTCTTCCACTCGGTGGTCTTGGCCTTCTCCACCGCTTGGGCCCAGGCCTGGATGGTGGCGTAGGTATAGAGGGTATAGGCCTCGGGCTCGTAGTTCTGGGCGCGGAAGAACTTCACCAGACCGGCATTCTGCGGCAGCAGGCGGGGGTCGGGGCTGAAGGTCATCACGGTGCCGTCGCCGGCGGCTCCGGTGATGGCCCAGTATTCCTCGGTCACCAGGGCGTCGCCGCCCATCAGTGCGGTCTTCATGCCCTGGTCGCGCATCTGGCGCACGATCAGCCCGCCTTCGGTCTTGTAGCCGCCCAGGTACAGGACATCCACCTTGGCCTGCTTGGCCTTGGTCACCAGGGCGGAATAGTCCTTCTCGCCGGCGGTGATGGCTTCGTAGAAGGCCTCCTTGACGCCGGCGGCGTTCAGCGCCTTCTGGAACTCGTCGGCCAGGCCTTTGCCATAGGCCGACTTGTCATGGATGATGGCGACGGTCTTGCCCTTCATCTTGCCGACGGTGTACTCGGCGGCGATCCTGCCCTGGCTGTCGTCGCGGCCGCAGGTGCGGAACACGTTGGGCAGGCCGCGCTCGGTGAATTTCGGATTGGTCGAGCCTGGGGAAATCTGCAGGATGCCGTTCTCCTGGTAGACTTCCGAGGCGGGAATCGACGAGCCCGAGCAGAAATGGCCGGCGACGAAGGCGATCTTCTTGGCCGCCAGTTCCTCGGCGACCGAGCGGGCCTGCTTGGGGTCGCAGGCGTCGTCGCCCATCACCAGCTGCAGCCGCTGTCCCAGCACGCCGCCCTTGGCGTTGATGTCCTCCACCACCTTGGTGGCGCCATGCTTGAACTGCTCGCCGAAGGCGGCTTCCGACCCGGTCATCGGGCCGGCGACGCCGATGATGATGTCGGCACGGGCCGGGGCCGCGGAAAAGGCCGCGATGGCCGCAGTAACCGCAAGAGCTTTAATCGTCCTCATCTCCCAACCCTCCACGCAAATGGATCTTGTCCCGGAAAAAACTGTATCATCGCCGGCGCTTCAATGGCGATGGGTGATCTTGTCGCGCCAGCCGAACGGGCCGGTGCGTTCGTATAGCCAGGGATACTGGCCGCACAGGCGGCGGACCCGGGCGACGCGCCAGGCGGCCAGGGTGGCGGCGGCCAGCAGGGCGGTGTCCAGGGCATAGCCCGACGGCGACAGCAGCGGCGCGCCGAACAGGGCGAAGCCGATGAAACGGTCGGCGGCCCCCAGCCCCAGGGCATAGGCCGCGCCGTGCCACCACGGCCGCCATGTGCGGGCCAGGGTGGTGCCGGTCATGACGGCGCAGCCGCCCATGAAGATGACGGTGACGGCCAGGAAAACGGGAAGGCTGTGGATCATGCCGCCCCCCCGCCTTCCAGGTAGTGGCTGCGGATGTCCGGGTTGTTCAGCAATTCGGCGCCGCTTCCCGACAGCATGACCCGTCCGTTGACCAGGACATAGCCGCGGTGCGCCAGCTTCAGGGCATGAAAAGCGTTCTGCTCCACCAGGAACACCGTGACCTTCTGCTCGCGGTTGATCCGGGCGATCAGGTCGAAGATATGGCGGACCACCAGGGGGGCCAGCCCCAGGGACGGCTCGTCCAGCAGCAGGATGCGGGGGCGGCTCATCAGGGCGCGGCCGATGGCCAGCATCTGCTGTTCGCCCCCCGACAGGGTGCCGCCGCGCTGGTTCAGCCGCTCCTTGAGACGGGGGAACAGGGCCAGCACCCGCTCCAGGTCGTCGGCCTGATGGCGGGAATCGGCGACCACCGCCCCCATCTGCAGGTTTTCGTGGACGCTCATGCGCGGGAAGATGCGCCGCCCTTCGGGGCTGTGGGCCAGGCCCAGCCTGGCGATGCGGTGGGTCGGCAGCCGGGTGATGTCCTGCCCGTCCAGCAGCACGCGTCCGGCGGTGGCGCGGGGATTGCCGCAGATGGTCATCAGCAGGGTGGTCTTGCCCGCGCCGTTGGCGCCGATCAGGGTGACGATCTCGCCCTCGGGAACCTGGACGTCGATTCCGTGCAGAGCCTGGATGCGGCCATAGCCGGAATGAAGGTTCTCGACCCTCAGCATGGCCGGGCCTCTTCGTCTTCCGGCTCGCCCAGATAGGCGCGGATCACCGCCGGGTCGCGGCGCACTTCGTCCGGCGTGCCTTCGGCGATCTTGGCGCCGTGATCCAGAACGACCACCCGGTCGGAAATGCCCATGACCACGCTCATGTCGTGCTCGATCAGCAACAGGCCGATCCGCTGTTCGTCGCGGATATCCAGCAGCAGCCGGTTCAATTCGGCGGATTCGCGCGGGTTCAGGCCGGCGGCGGGCTCGTCCAGGCACAGCAGCAGCGGGTCGGTGCACATCGCCCGGGCGATTTCCAGGCGCCGCTGCGAGCCATAGGGCAGCGACCCTGCCTCGTCGTCGGCAAAGGCGGCCAGTCCGGTCTTGTCCAGCCAGAAGCGGGCCTTGTCCACCGCCCGGGCCTCGGCCCGGCGGTAGACCGGCAGGCCCAGCAGGCCGGCCAGCGAAAAGCCGCTGGCCGCCATCAGCGTGCGGTGCTGGGCGACGATCAGGTTTTCCAGAACGCTCATGCGGGTGAACAGGCGGATGTTCTGGAAGGTCCGCGCCACCCGGCCGCGGGCGGCGATGCGGTGGTCGTCCAGGCGTTCCAGCAGCACCGGCCCCGATGGGTGGTGCAGGGCCATGCGGCCCACCTGCGGCCGGTAGAAGCCGGTGATGCAGTTGAACAGGGTGGTCTTGCCGGCGCCGTTGGGGCCGATCACCGCGGTGATGCTGTTCCGGCCGGCCTGGAAGGACAGGTCGTTGACGGCGATCAGGCCGCCGAAGCGCATGGTGACGTGCTCGACCTCCAGCAGCGGCGCGGCGGTCATCGACGGTCTCCCAGCCGGATGGTCGGGCTGCGGTCCGACAGCAGGCCCGACGGCTTCCACAGCATGATCAGGACCATCGCCCCGCCGAACGCCAGCATGCGGTACTGCTGCAGGTCGCGGAACCATTCCGGCAGGCCGACCAGAAGCAGGGCCGCCAGAACCACGCCGATCTGGCTGCCCATGCCGCCCAGCACCACGATGGCCAGGATCACCGCCGATTCGATGAAGGTGAAGCTTTCCGGACTGATGAAGCCCTGGCGGGTGGCGAAGAACGATCCGGCGAAGCCGGCGAACATGGCGCCCAGGGCGAAGGCCGACAGTTTGATGTTGGTGGGGTTCAGCCCCAGCGACCGGCAGGCGATCTCGTCCTCGCGCAGGGCTTCCCAGGCGCGGCCGACCGGCAGGCGGCGGATGCGCAGGGTGAACAGGTTGGTGAGCAGGGCCAGCCCCAGAATGACGAAATACAGGAAGATCACCCGATGCTCGCCGGAAAAGGGCAGGCCGAAGAAGTCGGCGAAGGTCCGGTGGCCCTCGGGGGCGTTGGCGGCGAAGCGCAGTCCGAACAGGGTGGGGCGCGGAATCGCCGAGATGCCGTTGGGGCCGCCGGTCAGGTCCTGCCAGTTCTGCAGCACCACCCGGACGATCTCGCCGAAGCCCAGGGTGACGATGGCCAGATAGTCGCCGCGCAGGCGCAGGACCGGGAAGCCCAGCGCCACGCCGAAGCCGGCGGCGAACAGGCCGGCCAGGGGCAGGCAGATCCAGAACGACCATCCCAGCCCGGTGGACAGCAGCGCATAGGAATAGGCCCCGACGGCGTAGAAGGCGACGAAGCCCAGATCCAGCAGACCGGCCAGTCCGACCACGATGTTCAATCCCCAGCCCAGCATGACGTAGATCAGCACCAGGGTGGCCTTGTCGACCAGATTGCGGTCGGCGAAGGGCAGGAAGGGCAGGGTGACGGCCAGCCCGGCCAGCGCCCACCCGGCCCACGGCCGCAATCGGTCCGCCTGGGCCGGAACGGCGCCGGCCGAGGGCCGGTGCCGGGGGGATGCCGGCCGCAATCGGCGCGACAGGGTCAGAAGGAAACGGCCCAGTCCGACGGCCAGCGCCGCCCAGGCCACCCAGTCCAGCCGGGTGCCCAGCGACAGGCCTTGCGAGGAATCCACCAGCCGGAAGCCCAGCAGGGGCAGGGCCAGGCCGGCGGCGACCACCGCCGCTGCCAGGGCTTCGCGCAGGGCGCCGGCCAGAACCGCCCCGGCCACCTCAGATCTTCTCCACTTCCGGGTGGCCCAGCAGTCCGGTGGGACGGAACAGCAGCACCAGGACCAGGATCGAGAAGGCGGCGACGTCCTTGTATTCGATGGAGAAATAGCCCGACCACAGCGATTCGATCAGTCCCAGCAGCAATCCCCCCAGCATGGCCCCGGGCAGCGAGCCGATGCCGCCCAGCACCGCGGCGGTGAAGGCCTTGATGCCGGCCAGGAAGCCGATATAGAAGTCGATGACGCCGTAATACAGGGTGACCATCAGCCCGGCCACCGAAGCCAGAACCGCCCCCATCACGAAGGTGGCGGAAATCACCCGGTCGACGTCGATTCCCAGCAGGGACGCCATCTTCAGGTCCTGCTGGGTGGCCCGCTGCGCCCGGCCCAGCGGGGTGCGGGCGATGATCCAGGTGAAGGCGGCCATCAGCACCAGGGTCAGCAGGACGATGACGATCTGCAGGCTGGACAGGCTGACGGTGAAATCCTCGCCGCGCAGCAGCTCGACGCTGCCGCCGATCACCGGCGGCAGCGGCTTGACCCGGGCGCCCTGGGTGATCTGGGCGAAGTTCTGCAGCACGATGGACATGCCGATGGCGGAAATCAGCGGCGCCAGCTTCGGCGCGCCGCGCAGGGGGCGATAGGCCACCCGCTCGATGGCCCAGCCCCACAGGCCGGTCAGCAGCATGGTCGCCAGCAGGGCCGTCGTCAGGCCCAGGACGGCGGACTGCCCGCCCAGCAGCGTCGACAGCAAATATGCGATCAGGGCGATGAAGGCACCCAGCATGTACACTTCGCCGTGGGCAAAATTGATCATGCCGATGATGCCGTAAACCATCGTGTAGCCGATGGCGATCAGGCCGTAGATCGCGCCCAGCGTGATTCCGTTGATCAATTGCTGAAGGAAATATTCCATTCAAGCATCCTGCCGATGTCCGTTTTCTTCGCACGGAACAGCAGAACCCTACGCCACCCGGCGGTCAAGTCAACAGACAAGCGTCGCCAGGCAGGGCTCCGAATCCAGGTTAAGAAGTGGCTAATTTCCCCTGGTACATACTCGTCATGCCCGCGCAGGCGGGCATCCATACGACGGTTGGGCGAGACGCAGCTGCGACTCATGAAAACA
>Ga0172373_10001835_pt1 | contig 33701 bp, 29 predicted proteins | sample Lak10m_2_FD_114546 | JGI IMG/M metagenome (GOLD analysis project Ga0172373, IMG submission 114546) | Freshwater microbial communities from Kabuno Bay, South-Kivu, Congo - kab_092012_10m | ecosystem: Environmental > Aquatic > Freshwater > Lake | place: Democratic Republic of the Congo...
GAAACTCGCCCGGGCACTCAATATCCGCGGCCTACTCAACGTACAGTTTGCCGTAAAAGGAAATCGGGTCTATGTCATAGAAGCCAATCCACGCGCCTCACGTACCACCCCATTCATCGCTAAAGCGTATAAGGTCCCGTACCTGCAGATTGCCACCAAAGTGATGCTGGGAACACATAAACTCAAAGACTTCGATATCAAACCACAGCCCAGTGGATTTGCCATCAAAGTGCCCGTCTTTTCCTTCGAAAAATTCCCTAACGTGGATAAAAACCTGGGACCTGAAATGAAATCTACCGGCGAGGAAATACGATTCATCCGAGATTTGAGCGACCCATTTTTCAGAGAACTCGATCGCCAGCGAAATATGTACCTTTCCCGATAAATCCGGGCACCTGCTAAACTGCAAAAAAAATTCTTCGTCTATGGCGAAGAATTTTTTTTGCTCCCTCGTGTTCAGCCTGATATTCGTTGGCTGATACCACGGCATATTTTTTTCTACCCCATCCCGCGGTTTGGCTATGCCGACATTTTTCGCGCGGATGGTTTAGGTGAATACCAAGCTATCGCCATTTCAAAACCTATCGCTCTCCCTTACGTGCTACCTGAATGCCGATGGATTGTAGTCCCTCCAGGGTATCTACCCGCATAAACTGCTCAATAACAAATCGATAGGCACCCTCTTTGTCAAAATAGGCATTTTGCTGGATAGGAAGAATAAGCGTACGTTTTGCACCTCCTTTGCCATACCAGCGCCCAGACTTATCGGCCAGTTCCAGTGAGAGCGGTTGAGAGAGGCGTTTGCCATCCGGAAAAATGGTGTGAATCCGGATATACAGGTTTTGATAAGGATAATCGGATGAATGCTTCACCATCAACTGAATATCATAGGTGCCCGACGTATCCCCAATAAACATATCGGATTGAAGGCTGTCGGCGTATGTCCAGCCCGTAGCGGCTATATCTTTGGAATCCTTTAAGACATACCTGGGGCCACATGCAATGAAGCCAAGGCTACAGCTAAGCAGAAAAAGTAGGCTTGATAATTTCATATATTAGTCGCGCGACTCAAAATAGTCCCGCATTTTTTCAAAAAACGATTTCTCCGACTGGCCGGGCTGAGGCTGAAAGTTGGGCATGGTCTTGATTTTTTCCAACAAAGCTCGTTCTTCTGCAGTCAGCTTTTTAGGCGTCCAGATATTCACGTGAATCAACTGGTCCCCGCGATCGTATCCTTGTACAGATGGAAGACCTTTATCCCGTAAACGAAGTATTTTTCCAGCTTGTGTACCTGCTGGTATTTTTATTTTGACTTTTCCGTCGAGAGTAGGGATGTCAGCGGAGATTCCCAGGGCGGCATCGGCGAAGTTCAGTTGAAGTTCATAGATTACGTTCTGTCCATCGCGATGAAGAAATTCGTGCGGTTTTTCTTCAATGGTGATTAACAGGTCACCGGGTTGCCCGCCGCGAGGGCCTGCATTGCCTTTTCCCGACAAGGAAAGCTGCATTCCGGCACCTACGCCCGCTGGAATTTTAATGTCCATCGTTTCCTCCCCCGACATATGCCCTTCGCCACGGCATTTGGAGCAACTTCCGGTAATCATTTTTCCGCTGCCATCACAGGTAGGGCAAGCGATGGTTGTTTGCATCTGACCTAGAAACGTATTTCGAACCTGGCGTACATAGCCTGCTCCATTACAGGTTGTACAGGTCTTTACGGCATTTTTGTCTTTTGCACCGCTACCCCCACACTCATCACAGGTGACTTGCTTTTTGACTTTAATTTTTTTACTGACCCCCGTTGAGATTTCTTCCAGGGTCAGGGCCACCTTTATACGAAGGTTCGTTCCTTTTCGTCCCTGACCTCGACTTCGTTGACCACTACCGGAGCCAAAAAAGCTACCGAAACCACTATCTCCGAACACATCGCCGAATTGGGCGAAGATATCGTCCATGGTCATTCCATGGCCAGAGAATCCCCCCCCCGACATTTCGTCTGCATGTCCAAATCGGTCATAGCGTGCCCGTTTGTCGGCATCACTAAGCACTTCATACGCTTCTGCGGCCTCCTTGAACTTATCTTCGGCAGCCTGATCCCCGGGGTTTTTATCCGGGTGGTATTGGACAGCTTTCTCGCGGTAAGCCTTTTTTATGGCCGCCTGATCCGCATTGCGCGGAACTCCCAGCACTTCGTAATAATCTCTTTTTGACATAGCGACGGGGTGTTTTATATTATTTACCAACTACCACCTTGGCGTAGCGGATGATTTTATCACCAAGTTTATAACCCTTTTCAATCGTATCTACGATTTTCCCTTTTTGCGATTCGTCTGGCACGGGTATTTCCGTAATTGCTTCGTGCAATTCAGGATCAAACGGTTGGTTGCGGGTATCCATAGCTTCCAGCCCCATTCCTTTCACCACGCTGAATAGTTTGTTATACACCAGTTGTACTCCTTCTGTCATCACCTCGGTACTTCCTTCTTTTTCTGACAATGCCTTAGCTCGGTCAAAATCATCCAACACGGGTAATAAGGCGGTCAGGGCGTCTTGCGCTGCCGTGCGAATCAGGTCGGCCTTTTCCTTAATAGCGCGCTTCCGGAAATTGTCGAAGTCCGCATAGATGCGCATATACTTATCCCGTAGCTCTTCATGTTCTTTCAAAAGCTGTGCATGCGGATCGAGTGACGGTGTTTCTGCTGCCTGGCTGGACGTAGAATCCGACTGGTTTTCAAGAATTTCACCTTGGGACTCTACAGCAGGTTGTTCTTGCTCCTTCACGGTATAGTTGATTTTGTTACTACAATAAGATGAACGGATGCGACCCGTTTATGGGCATACGAGCAAGCACCCGCAATTTCTTTGCCAGAAGCCATTTTACGCCACTTTGTCATAATTCTAGTCATAAAAGCTGACAGTCTTTCTGGCCATTTAGCGTGTGGACAGCATTTTGTCTATTTCCTCCACACTGGGATTGACGCCCATAATCTTTCCTTCCGGGTTGATGAGGAAGGAGGTAGGAACCTGTCGCACTTTATACAGCCTGGCAATAGGCCCATCAAAAAAGTGCAAGCTCCCGCTTTTATCCAACAGATGATAGGACCAGCTCAGCCCATCCTGCATGATTGCCTGCTGCCATCGCGCCGGATCGCGTTCGACACCAATACTGACAATCCGGAATCCAGCGCCATCCATAAAAGTGCGTGCGCCGTGTTGGGCATACAACGCGACCAATTCGGGGTTTTGCGCGCGACACGGCCCGCACCAGCTTCCCCAAAAGTCCAGCAGAACGTAGTTACCTCTCAATTCGGTAAGCTGAAAAACCCGGCCAGTGGGCAGTGTCCCTTTGAAATCAGGAGCCACCTCTCCGTGAATAAACCGTGGTTTAAAGTAGAGATGCCTGCCAATTGCCAGTATGCCCACTCCGAAGAGCAATACGATGGCAATCGTAGAAAAAGAAAGTTTCATTTTTTTTATTCCAAGATAGCATAAATCACCCTCTATAGGAGTCGGCTCCATTATTTTTGCGCAAAAATACCCACGCCATGAAGTCTGTCGATCCTACCTCCATTCCGGTTCCGGATCTCAATCAATTCTTAGTAGGAGCCATTGCACCGCGCCCGATTGCATTTATCAGCACCATCGATGAAAGCGGCATCTCCAATATCGCTCCGTATAGCTTTTTTAATGTCTTTAGCGTAAATCCGCCCGTACTGGCTTTTTCATGCACGCGAAAACCGGGAGAAAACCCGCAAAAAGATACGTTACACAACATTTCCCTAAACCAGGAAGCGGTGATAAATACGGTTCCCTGGGCTATTGTTCGGCAAATGACCATCGCCAGCATGGAATACCCTGCCCAGGTGGATGAGTTCATTAAATCTGGCCTTACGCCGATCGCTTCCGAGTTGGTTACCCCATTCCGGATTGCCGAGTCACCTGTCCAAATGGAATGTCGGGTACGGGATATTATCCCATTAGGAGAAAAGCCCGGATCGAGCACGTTGGTGCTTTGCGATGTACTTCGAATTCATATTTCTGAAAGTATCCTGGATGAAAATGAGCGCATCGACCCACACAAAATTGATTTGGCCGCCCGGATGGGTCGGGCATTTTATGTACGTGCCAGTGGCCCGGCCGTACATGTGATTACCCAACCGTTCAGTCCAACAGGGATTGGTTTTGATCAATTACCTGCTTCCATACGCCATAGCACCCTGCTCACAGGAAATGAATTGGGGCAACTCGCTGCTCAGCCGGCTATTCCGGATCCAGAACTACTCGAAGAGCTGAAAGGGCAGGAATTTATGCAGTCTATCTGGCACCTTCCAGATGCCCGTCTTCAGCTACAGCTCAAAATTCAACATACGCTGGCCGACGGCAATCCGGATTTCGCGCTCCAACTAGCTTTTTTGATGGATGCATTACCCTCCGTCGCTTAGGCTAAAATCGATTTCTGTATTATCTCCAATATTGAGTCGCTGGCGCAACCCGGTAATCGACGCGTCGTTGCCAACAACGGACTGCTGAAGAATAATTTCCCGTATAGAGGCATAATTGCCTATAATAGAGTTTTTTACAATGGAATAGTTGATTTCTGCGTGGTCACCAATCGTCACATGCGGCCCAATGATGGAATCGGTAATAACGCACTGCTTTCCGATACTAACCGGGTGGATGATGATGCAGTTGTCAAAAGGAGGCAGGTTGGAGGATGCATAGCCTTCGCGATCCAAAAAAATCGCATTGGTTTCCAAGAGCACATCTTTTTTGCCGCAATCAAACCAATTATCTACTTCGATGGTACTGAATGGTATGCCTTTTTCTATCATACGCATGAGGGCATCGGTGAGTGGAAATTCCCCTTCATTGCGTACGTTATGGAGAATATTGAACTCGAGTGCTTCTATTAGGCTGGCTACTTCCCGAATCCGATAGAATCCAACTAGCCCCATATTTGATTTGGGAATTTTGGGTTTTTCGACCATCCTGGCCACCAAGCCATCCTGCCCGTACTCTACTACCCCAAAATCTCTGGGGTTCTGTACTTTTTTTACCGCCACACAGGAGGTGGGCGATTCAAGCAGGCGCTGAAAGTCGAGGTCTATAATCGCATCCCCGAAGAATATAAAAAGCTCGTCGGCTGGTTTCAGTAGTTCCCTGGCTATCCAGAGTGCATGCCCAGACCCCAGCCGTTCGTCCTGTACGATAAACTCTTTCTTGATTTGAGGGTAGGTTTGTTCTATATAATCGCGGATTTTTTCGCCCAGATAACCGATAATAAAAACAAAATCTGAAACCCCAAGCGCGATGAGTTGGTCCAGCATAAAGGAAATAATCGGTTTTCCAGCCACTGGAATCAGTGGTTTGGGCTGGGTATAGGTAAGCGGGCGCAATCGGGTACCGGCACCGGCAACGGGAATGACAGCTTTCATAACACGAGTTTGTAAGTGCTGGAAAGATAGGATAAAGCAGGGAGGCTTGCAACATCATGAGGTCGATACCCGCACGCCTGGCAATAGCGAAGGGTCACTATCTGAATACTGGAAAAGAAGCTGCATTTGGCGATTAGCCAAGCGTGCACTGGCAGCCGCTTCGATGGCTTCCCCGACCTGACTATGCGCTGGATCCAGCGCAATCCAGCATACATAGCGATAGGAACCCCTGGAAAGCAGGCTAGCGCTACTCCAGAAAAACCATTCCGGAGCAAAAAATTTCAAGTAGGGAAGGATGGGTCTTAGCAGGCGAAACAAAAAACGCGTTTGGAAGTATTTCTCTATCAGCTGTATAGCGCGAACCGTATCCACCACTTTATCGATTAGCTCCGCCGCTATTTGGTCAGGATATGCGAGGCTGGCATCGACAGCGTGCTTGCGCAGACCCTGGGCATCGTAGCGGAAATTTTTGACTTCGATTAAAAAAAGCTGCGTTTGGTTGCGAATACCGATAAAGTCCACCCCTTTTAGGCCGGCACCGCTCAGCCCTTTGAAGAAAGTATGTCGGTCATAGCAACGCAGGTCCCAGCTCTTGTCGAAGGAGAAAAAAAGTCCGCTCTCCTGTAAGACGGGCAAGTGGCTCCGATGAGTTATTCGCCGCTGGATAGGGCAGCAGCTCCACCGACGATTTCGAGGATTTCCTTAGTGATGGACTCCTGGCGAGCTTTGTTGTAGGTGATACGCAAATCGCGCAGCAGCTCGTTGGCGTTATCCGTCGCTTTATCCATGGCGGTCATTCGCGCCCCATGCTCCGATGCATGGGTATCCAGGTTATATTTGAAGAACTGCGCTTTGAGGATGCTGGGGATGAGATATTCCAGCAAGGCATTTTTTTCTGGTTCAAAAATATAATCAGCCCGCATAGATTGGCTGGCATCCTGGCTTACCTTGGGTACCGGGAGGAATTGTTCCACCTCCGCAAACTGCATAGCGGCATTTTTGAACCGACCATACGCTACGGACACGTGATCGTACTGCTTCTGGATAAAACCATTCATCAGCGACTCTGCTACCTGAGAAGCATTATCGAAGGTGAGGTCATTGAAAAGCAGCATATTATCGGAGAGGATATTGCAATCGGAGTAGCGTTTGCGGAAAAATTCGTATCCGCGTTTACCGATGCAAAGGATATCGAGCTGGCCTTTGGCACGTACATCTGCATATTTGGTATTAATCAGGTGGACGGCTGCTTTTTGTACATTGGAGTTAAAGGCGCCGCACAAACCCCGGTTGGAGGTGACCACCACCAAGCAGGCGCGCTCTACCGGGCGTTCCTGGCTGAAAACGGAAGCGGAATCACCATCCAGATTGGAAAGGATGTTGCTCAGCATCTGTTGCTGCTTTTCTGCATAGGGGCGCATTTGCTGGATTGCCTGTTGCGCTCTGCGCAGTTTTGCTGCAGAAACCATTTTCATGGCTTTCGTAATCTGCTGTGTGTTCATCACAGAGCGAATGCGTTCACGTACCTCTTTGAGATTTGCTGCCATTTCTGAACGATATAGAGCGGGCGCTGGTGCACTTAACATGCCATGCCCTTGCCAGGAAAAAATTATTTTGAATCTGACTTTTTTAGTACTCAGGTAAAATAGTCGGATTCAAGCTTCCGAAGGTGGGTCGAAAAATATTTTCTGACCCACCTTCGGAAGAACCTTTGAATTACTTTTTATACTGAAGGGCCGTCTCGGAAGCGAGGGCTCTCAGGTTGTCGGTATCTTCTTTTTCGAACTTGCCCTTTTTGAAGTTTGAAAGTACTTCGGGGTGGCGTTGTTCGAGGGTGGTAAGCAGTACCTGTTCGAAATCGTATATTTTTTCGACGGGCACATCGCGCAGCAGACCGCCTGTTCCAAGGAACATCATAGCGACCTGTTTTTCAACGGAAACAGGCGAATACTGAGGCTGTTTGAGGATTTCCACGTTGCGCTTACCCTTTTCGAGTACGGCCATAGTAGCGGCATCCAAATCAGAGCCGAATTTTGAGAAGGCTTCGAGTTCCCGATATTGTGCCTGGTCGAGCTTGAGCGTACCGGCCACTTTCTTCATTGATTTGATTTGGGCGGCGCCACCAACGCGGGATACGGAAATACCTACGTTGATAGCTGGTCGGATACCCGCATTAAAGAGGTTCGACTCGAGGAAGATTTGTCCGTCGGTAATAGAGATAACGTTGGTTGGGATATAGGCCGACACGTCCCCTGCCTGCGTTTCGATGATAGGGAGGGCGGTCAAGGAGCCACCTCCTTTTACCAATGGATTTCCGTTGGCATCTTTTGCATTCTTCAACGAATCGGGCAAATCGTTCATGTTGCGCGCGATTTCGTTATTGGAGATGACTTTGGCAGCACGCTCCAGCAAGCGGGAGTGCAGATAGAACACGTCGCCGGGGTAGGCTTCGCGACCGGGAGGGCGGCGCAGAAGGAGCGAAACTTCGCGGTATGCGACAGCCTGTTTGGAAAGATCATCATATACGATCAATGCCGGACGGCCTGTGTCGCGGAAGAATTCGCCGATTGCTGCACCCGCGAATGGCGCGAAGAACTGCAATGGAGCGGGGTCGGAAGCGGAAGCCGATACGATGGTCGTATAATCCATAGCTCCGTACTCCTCGAGGATTTTGGCGACCTGCGCAACGGTAGATGCTTTTTGTCCAACGGCTACATAGATGCAGTAAACCGGATTACCAGCTTCAAAAAATTCGCGCTGATTGATAATCGTATCGAGGGCAATAGCTGTTTTACCCGTTTGGCGGTCGCCGATGATCAGCTCGCGCTGGCCACGGCCGATCGGAATCATGGCGTCGATTGCCTTGATGCCCGTTTGTAGCGGTTCGGATACTGGCTGACGGAAGATAACGCCAGGAGCTTTGCGCTCCAGTGGCATTTCATACTTTGCGCCCTGAATGGGTCCGCGGCCGTCGATAGGTTGACCGAGTGGGCTCACTACCCTGCCGACGAATCCTTCACCCACTTCGATAGAAGCGATGCGGCCGGTGCGGTGTACTCTGGAGCCTTCGCGAATATTATCGCCGGCGCCCATAAGAACTACCCCCACGTTGTCTTCTTCCAGGTTCAAGACGATTGCCTGAACACCCGTGTCGACGAATTCAACAAGCTCACCGGACTGGGCATTGCTGAGACCGTACACCCGTGCGATACCGTCACCTACCTGAAGGACGGTGCCGTACTCCTCCAGTTCGGCTGTATTGCTGAACCCGGAGATCTGTTGTTTGAGTATCTGTGATATCTCTTCAGGTCTTACATCAATCATAGCGCAAAAATTTATTCCTCTTGGCAGAGGCTGTTAAACTATGGAATTAGATCATCAATTTTTGACCAAGCGCCGCATTAGCGGGCGATAATTTTGGACTCGTACAAGTTGGTCCGAAATTCTTTGCGCAGGCTCTCCAGGTGGTGGCGCACGCTGGCATCCAATACCTGGTCATCGAGCTCCACCACGAAACCACCCAACAGCGAGGGGTCGATTTTAGTTTGAACTTCGACATGTTCGAAGCCTACGGTGCTACTTTCTATCTTTTTCTGTAAAACATCGAGTTGCTCTGAAGTCAGGGGAGACGCAGAGGTAATGCGAACAATGGAAATATGTTTCAGCGCCCGATAGGCGTCCATGAATGCATCTACTATTTCCGAGAGGATGACCTCTCTTTGTTTTCCGGTGAGCAGGAGCACGAACTTCAGGGTCAGCGGGGAAATCTTTCCGGTGAGCAGTGTAGTCAGTATCGACTGCTTTTTGCTGAACTGAACCACCGGGCTTTTCAAAAAGGCGGCGAAATCTTTGCTTTCCCGGATAAGGTGCTGCATAGACTGCATATCGTCCCTCACCTGCTCGAGGCTATTTTGCTCGATAGACAGGTCGAGTAGGGACTTTGCATATCTGGAGGCGACTCGTTTAACGGACATGTGCTTGTTTTTTGAATAGCAGAAAAAGCAATGGCAGTGCTTAATTCAGTTTAAAGTCATCCACCAGCTTCTGGGCCAGTGCCTGTTGGTTCTTTTTATCCTCCAACTCGCGTTGCAACAGCTTTTCTGCGATAGCAATCGCCATGGCGCCCACTTCGTTTTTGACGTTTGTCATCACTTCGAGCTTCATGTGTTCTATATCTTCTTTGGCTGCGGACACTATTTTCTGGGCCTCTTCCTTTGCTTTTTCGCGCGCCTCTTTAATCATCGCTTCGCGTGCTTCTTTCGCTTCCTTGATGATTAAAGACCGTTCTTCCTGCGCTTGTTTAAGCAGCTGTTCGTTGTTGGCCTGAAGCTGGGAGATTTCCTCCCGGGCACGCTTAGCCTCGTCCAGTGAATGCTGGATACCTTCTTCCCGCTGTTTTAAGGCTTGTTGGATAGGTTTGAATGCAAATTTGCCCAGTCCAATCCAGACAATGAGGAAGATGAGGGTAGTCCAGAAGAATATACCAAACTCCGGAAGGATGGGTGAAAACTCAGAGGCCAGAAAAATCATGATAATTTCCTGTTTTATGCGCGATAAAATAAGTTTTGCTCAGCAGTGGAGGAGCCGCCTGGCCAATCGCCAGGCGGAGTTCCTTCTTTGACTTTCGGCTGTATCCGCTTCCTATTAGAAGAAGAATGCACCAACGATGGCAAACAAGGCAGCACCCTCGATAAGGGCGGCTGCAATAATCATCGTCGTACGGATGTCACCAGATACTTCCGGCTGACGTGCAATAGCTTCCATAGCACGGCCACCAATCTGGCCAATACCGAGACCTGCACCGAGTACGGCCAGACCTGCACCTACAGCTGCTAACGTTCCAGTCATGTGTATATAATTAAGAGTGTAAGAATTCAGTTAAAATTAGTGGTGTGCTTCTTCGTGATGATGTTCTTCTACCGCTGACCCGATGTAAAGGGAGGTCAGCAACGCAAAAATGAATGCTTGCAGGAACGCAACAAACAACTCCAGCAAGTTCATGACCACGACAAAAAGTACCGCCAACACACTGCCGCTGGCTGCACCACCGACACTGCGCCCATTGTCGCCGAGAATAAATACCATACCAACCAGGCAAAGAATAATTACGTGCCCTGCGGTGACGTTGGCAAATAATCGTATCAGCAACGTAAACGGCTTAATGAAAATACTCGCAAATTCTATGGGTGCCAGCAAAAAGCGAATCGGAACCGGTACCCCCGGCATCCAAAAAATATGCTGCCAGTAATGCTTATTGCCACTGAAATTCACAACAATCATCGTGAACAAGGCCAGCGCCAAGGTCGAAGAGACGTTGCCCGTAATATTCGCTCCCCCCGGAAAGAATGGAATCAATCCTAGCAGGTTACTAATCAGAATAAAAAAGAACAAGGACATGATGAACGGAAGATAGCGCTCATACCGGGGGCCAATATTCGGCTTGACTACCTCGTCCCGCATAAACGTGAAAACCGGCTCCAAAAACGACTGCAAACCCTTCGGAGCTTGTCCGGCTCTTTTTTCATACGAACGACGCACACTGAAGAAAATCACAAACAAGAGCAACGTAGCCAGCAACATGCTGAATACATTCTTTGAAATGGAAAAATCTATCCAGGAAGTGAACTTCAACAGGGTAGATGGCTTCTCCAGCAAGTGCTGCTCTCCATGGTGGTAAGCATAATATACAATACCGGATTCCGTCTCCACTGCAACCGTGGAATCAATGTGCTCCAGATGCATGTCCGACTTCCATCCCGCAATTCGCTTTACATCTCCATGATCCAACACATACCCATGTACCGACTTATGCCCATGCTCAAACGCACTGGATAAAAATACATCCAAACCCGTCTCTTCCGAATACAAAATACAGGGAAGGGGGATATGTACACTTCCGAAAAGATGGAACTCATTCGCATCGGCAATGTGCTCCATGACGTAGTCCAGATATGGACGCTCTTTTTCCTTATTTGCCAGCGCTTTGGACGGCATAACCATCGCCAGTAACGCTAAAATGTACAATACCCGAAATTTCATAGAAGACCTGATAAGTATGTGCTTCAAAAAATCGCTGCAAAGGTAAATACTTTGCCTTGTTAAAAAAAAGGAAAAGCTTTTTTTTCAAGCCAAATCAAGCTTCGGAACGATTGATATCCAAACACTTAGAAAAAATTGAACCTTTCTTTGGTTTTTTTGCATAAAAAAAACCAATATTTAAGAATTTAATAGTGAAATTTTAAATAAAAAAGAATTTAGTTACTAAAAACGGTTTGATTTTAGATTATTATTCCGAACGAATAATTTCACTGGGAGGCACAAAATATAATTTTCCGCTTTACCACTACTTCCGCCGGACAAAGGACAGGATGTCATCCGGTGAAAAGAATAATTTTGCGCGCTCCCATATACACGCTTTTCATCTAGGGAACATGCCGCCGTTAAATAAATTTGGACAGCTAAACCTTTTTTATTTCCTTTCCCCTGCGATTTCGCGGAATAGAAAACCAAGCGCATGCTTCTATGTTAAACTGCTGAAAAATCAGGGCGGGGCTGCGCACCGGCATTCGTCAGCGCCTGTTACAGCCTGCCAATAGGCACACCTTTTACTTATTGTTATGATAAAAACGGATATACTCATCATTGGCTCTGGTATCGGGGGCTTGACTACTGCCATCAAAATAGCCGAAGCCCGTCCCGACCTAGACGTAACGGTGCTCACCAAAACCATCGAAGGAGAAAGCAATACGCGCTACGCACAGGGTGGAGTGGCTGCTGTATGGAATGAAAAATCAGATTCCTACCTAAAACACCGGGAAGACACCCTGGATGCCGGAGATGGGCTGTGCAGCACACATGTAGTGGATATCGTAGTCACGGAAGGCCCTGAGCGAGTACGGGACATCATCAAATGGGGAGCCCGCTTTGATAAAAAAGACGACGATGCCTACGATTTGGGGCGTGAAGGTGGCCATTCCGAAAACCGTATTCTACACTACAAAGACCTCACCGGCTGGGAAATTCAGCGCACCTTAATAGAAAAAGCAGCCCAAGTACCCAACATTACCGTTCACGAACATTATTTTGCCGTAGATCTCATCACACAGCACCACCTGGGCTACGCCGTCACCCGACTCATGCCCGATATCGCCTGCTTCGGAGCGTATGTGCTCAACAAAAAAACCGGTGCCATCGAGACCTACCTCGCGCGTACTACTATCCTCGCCACCGGCGGTGCAGGCCAGGTATATCGCAATACGACCAACCCCGTCATCGCATCCGGCGACGGCATATCCATGGTGTATCGCGCCAAAGGCTGGATTGAAAATATGGAGTTCGTACAGTTCCACCCAACTGCCTTATTCAATCCCGCAGGAGATAACCCCGTTTTTTTGGTTTCGGAAGCCGTACGAGGCTTTGGAGGTATTCTAAAAACCCGCCAAGGGGAGGAATTTATGGGGAAATACGACCGCCGGCAATCGCTCGCACCCCGTGATATCGTCGCCAGGGCTATCGACAATGAAATGAAACTTCGCGGCGAAGAGTGTATGTTCCTCGATTGCCGCCATATCCCCGAATCAGATTTTATTCAACATTTCCCGACCATTCACGAAAAATGCCTCAGTATAGGCATTGACCCCGCTAAAGATATGATTCCGGTAGTGCCCGCCAACCACTACCAGTGCGGCGGCATTCGCACCGACCTCCAGGGAAAAACGTCTATCAACCGACTATACGCGGTAGGAGAATGCACCTGTACCGGTCTGCACGGCGCCAACCGCCTCGCCTCCAATTCCCTGCTCGAAGCACTCGTGTTCGCCAAACGCATCGCAGACCATTGCCTCCAACATATCGACCAATACGCCATTGAATCGGAGATACCGGAATGGAACGCCAATGGAACCACCGACCCAAAAGAAATGGTACTCATCACCCAAAGTATGAAGGAACTCAAGGAAGTGATGAGCAGCTATGTAGGTATCGTGCGCTCCAACGTTCGCCTAAACCGGGCGCTGGATCGACTCGCCCTCCTCTATAAAGAAACCGAAGAGCTGTATAATACCACTACCATTAGCCCCCAACTTTGCGAGTTGCGCAACCTCATTACGATTGCCTACCTGATTACCCGTTCCGCCAGTATGCGAAAAGAGAGCCGAGGCCTTCATTTTACCACAGATTATCCCAATAAACTGGATTTTATACAAACCATTATTCTTTAAGGAACCGTTGGCTTTGGTTGCGCAGGTCAAAATCACCCTACTTTCCGAAACATAGAAAAACGGGCGATTCCAAGTCGCTGCAAAAAGTGCATACCCGAAACCCGCAGCACACCCAGCCCATACTTTACACTCCGTCGGAAATTGATGGAAGACGCCTCTTCGAAGTACTTGGTAGGGCAGGTTACTTCCGCAATGGGGAATCCTGCATAAATGATTTGCGACAGCATTTGGTTGTCGAATACGAAGTCATCTGAGTTCTCTTCAAAGCGAATATGCTCCAGCACCTCTCTGGAAAAAGCGCGATAACCGGTATGATATTCCGAGAGCTTATAATTTACGAGGAGGTTTTGAATCAGCGTCAGAAAACGATTGGCAATATATTTGTACAGCGGCATACCTCCGTCCAGCGCACCTTTTCCGAGAATCCGCGAGCCCAGCACTACCGGGTACAAACCTTCTCCAATTATATAAGCCATCGGAGCTATCAGGCGAGGTGTGTATTGATAATCCGGGTGCAGCATAATAACAATATCGGCTCCCAAATCCAGGGCTTTCCGATACAGCGATTTCTGATTACCGCCATAGCCCCGATTGTCGGTATGCGTAATGACATGCGGAATGCCCATCTGCATTGCCAGCGCACTGGTTCCGTCTTTGCTGGCATCGTCGCAAAGAATCACATCATCTACTATATCCCTTGGAATCTCCTGATAGGTCTGCGCCAGGGTACGTGCTGCATTATAGGCAGGAAGTACTACAACCACCCTCTTTCCGTTTACCATACCTTTTTTGGCGCAAAAATAGCCTTTGTTACAGAAAGAATACAAATCCTATGCAAAACTGGCTCTTCCAAGTCTGTTCCGCTCCATCAGCAAATCCCGAAAACACCACCCACTCAGGGCTGAACTTGCCGAATTAATTCCCGAATTTCCTGTCGGACGAATCCGGCTAACTCACTTATATATGCCCGATCGAAGCGAAATTCAATCCCAGCCGCTGCATATACCTCTCCAATAGGACGGGTATTCCCCATGCGAAGGGCATCCATATAGTCCGACACCGCCTGCCCAGGATTTGTCCGATAGCGTTTCCAGATAGCAATCGCGCCGAGTTGGGCAATGCCATATTCAATATAGTAAAACGGCATCTCAAAAATATGAAGCTGCTTATGCCACAAGTACTCCGAGTAGCGCTCCATCCCCGTATAATCGACCACCGACGAAGAAAACCGACGCAAAATGCGCAGCCATTCGACTCTGCGTTCCTCCTGGCTATGGCTAGGATGCGTATATACCCAATGCTGGAACTGGTCGATGGTAGCAATCCAAGGCAAAACCTTTAATACGTTTTCCAACTGATTAATACGCGCCCGCAGCAATTCCTGATGGTCGGGGAAAAAGATATCCCAGTAGTCCATAGAAAGAAGCTCCATCGTCATAGATGCGAGCTCCGATATTTCAGAAGGGAAGCGCCGGGCAGATACCAAAGGTTGTTCTTTGGTAAAGTAGAAATGAATAGCATGCCCACATTCGTGCATCAATGTCCGCAAATCACTCAGGGAACGCGTCGCATTCATAAAAATGAAGGACAACCTGGTTTTCTGCAACGGCATATTGTATCCTCCGGGTTTTTTACCGGGTCTGGATTCCAGATCCAGCAGATTTTTTTCTCTCATCCGCTGGATGACCATCCCGAAATCGGGATGTATCTTCGAAAGGCAACGTATCCCTTTGCCCAGTAGGTCATCTGCATTTTGGAAGGGCTGGAGTGCTTCACCCCCACATACCTCCACCTGTAAATCCCAGGGTCGGAGGTAATCGACATGAAGCTGCTGCTTTCGCATGGCGTTCAGCTCATCCAGAATAGGGATAATCTCCTGTGCGATGGAGTCGTGAAGCGCTTCGCAATCTGTTGGTGTATAGTCAAAGCGGTTCAGTTGCTGAAAAGCATAATCGCGGTAATTCGAAAAATCGGCATTCCGAGCGATTTTGTTTCGCCGCAGCAAGAGCTCATCAAACAGATTTTCAAGCGCTTGGCTATCTTGTAGAATACGCTCATTGATTTTCTGGTAAACCTGCTGTCGCCGGGTTCTGTCGCCTTCCTCCAACAAAGCAGACGCTTTTTGAAGCGTCATTTGCTTTCCATCGACCCCTATTGTCATCTGAGAAAAAATACGGCCGTATTCTTTCGTTTGAAGCTGAATTTCGGTAGTGACCGGCACATTGGAGTCTCGAAACATCCGCACCGCATTCTTTGCCAGCCGAAAATGAACCTCATACTTGTTGTCGTCCATTCCTTCAATAAAAGGACATTGCACAAGCTTTTGGTTCAGCTTCTGTTCGTACGCAGCTAAATGTGGAAAGATATGTTCTACCACGAAATGATAGCGCGCTGTAGCGACAGTATCCGAACTATCCTGGGAAAGACGGATATAGTGCCAAGAAAAGGATTCGCTGAGAAATGAGTCGAGCTCGCTTTTGTCGAACAGCCACTGCCGCAAATCGGCAACAGACGACAGGTTCCGGTTCTCCAGATTGTTGAAATAGGGAAGCACGTCTTCCCAGGTATTCAAACAGAGATTCTCCGGAATAAAGGACTTTTTTTCCGATGGCGCTACGTCCGTATGCGTCATAGCACAGTAGGTTATCTATATAAATATGTTTGACCGACCTATACACTGCACGCTGGGCAATGTTCGGTTAATACCTTATTTGCACTTATCTGATTCCGGTACTCCTGCCATGGGGAGCACGGAACGAGGCGACTTATCCCCCACTACCTGGAAAACAGGCCTGGTATTGGAAAAGCGCCAGTGATTTTTGACAGACGGTATGGACAAAAGCGATGCTACTATTCTTCTTCGGATTCTTCCTCGGCAGGCTCGTTAAACAAGTCGCGCTCGTTCAGGAAGGTAAACCACTTTATCGTTTTTTTGATATCGCTTGTTTTTACCCGATCCTGATCGTATTCCGGCAGAACTTCCAAGAAATAAGCATGTAAAACGGACGCGTCGGAATTGACATCAACAGGCGGAGTAGCTGCCTGCTTTTCCAACATACGCTCGAATACATTTTTCAACTCGGTGGTATCACCATCATTTGTATAAATGCCAATGGATGCCAATGGAGTGAACTGATGCCCCCTCGCAGGGACAAAACGCCGTTTGCCCGTTGCCAAATCCTCTACTATCAGTCCGTTGTTTCGGTTCGCTACAAGTTTTTGCAACCCTGATATGCCGCTTACGGCCACAAATTTTTCCAAATTCATGCTCAATACTACATTTTATGTCCGCAAATGTAGCAACAAAAGTGCATAGCACTTCAGAAAATCAGGAAATAACCCGGAAAAAGAAAGGATTAAAGCAATGTGTGGTATGTAAAAGCCTATCTCAGTGTGTTTACAAAGTTAAAAAAAAAGACAATAAGTTCAAATCTACCGGACGGATTGTTTGAATCAATTTCCTAATACCCGATTAAAAATTTCAACTTTTCCTTTAATCGCTGTACTGGCAGAAACTGTTGTTCGAGGTTTTTTGCAAAGGGTACGGGCGTATCCAGGGAGGCTGCCCGCAGTACGGGAGCATCGAGGTATTCAAATAAGTGCTCTGAAATATGCGCTGCGATATCCGCTCCAATTCCACCGGTGAGGGTATCTTCATGCAATACCAGCACGCGGTTGGTTTTGCGCACAGTGGCCTCAATGGCCGCATAATCGAGCGGCAGCAAGGTGCGCAGATCAATAATTTCGGCATCTACTTGCAGTTCGGATACGGCTTTAAGTGCCCAGTGCACTCCCATTCCGTAGGTTATGATGGAAAGCGCATTACCTTCCCTTGCGATTGCTGCCTTTCCTATTTCGACGGTATAGTAGCCGTCTGGCACCATAGCAGATATACTTCGGTACAGGGCTTTGTGTTCGAAAAACATGACCGGATTAGGGTCTTCGAACGCTGCCAGCAACATACCTTTTGCATCTACCGGGTTAGAGGGGTACAAAATTTTTAGTCCGGGCGTATGAAAAAACCAGGCTTCATTGCTTTGGGAGTGGAAAGGACCTGCCCCCGTACCGGCGCCGGTAGGCATACGCACCACCACATCGGCGCTGGCGCCCCATCGATAGTACAGCTTAGCCAGGTTATTCACAATCTGGTTGAACCCGGTACTTACAAAGTCGGCAAATTGCATTTCCATCATAGCCTTGAACCCCTCCAGGCTAAGGCCTAAGGCGGCTCCCACAATCGCGCTCTCACACAAAGGCGTATTCCGAACGCGCGCTTTGCCAAATCGGCCAGCAAACCCATCGGTCACCTTAAATACACCGCCATAATCTCCGATATCCTGCCCCATCAGCACGAGGTTGTCGTGTTGTTCCATTGCCTGCCGCAACCCGTCGGAAAGGGCATCCACAAAGCGTTTTTCAGTAGCGGGGGCAGGGGACGGCGACACGACCACCTGTTTCCAGGGAGCATACACATCGGCCAGCTCTTCCGCTTCCGTTTGCATTGGATCTGACTGGGCTTCTCCATATGCAACACCGGTATCAATCGTCTTTTTAAACCCCTTTCGGATAGCTGTTACCTTATCATCCGTCAGGATACCGGTTGCGCGAAGGTAGGCTTCGTAGTTGGAGATAGGATCCCGAAGACTCCAGGCATCCATCAGTTCTTTGGGCACATATTTCGTACCGGACGCTTCCTCATGCCCGCGCATCCGAAAAGTCATACATTCGAGTAATACCGGATGGGGGTTTTCACGCATTTCTGCTGCCAGCTGCGAAATAGTTTGATATACCTCCAGGATATTATTTCCGTCGATGGTGAGCGAACGCATACCATAACCCGCTCCCCTATCTGCCAGCTGGCTACAGCGGTATTGGTCGCCCACCGGGGTGGACAGCCCGTATCCGTTGTTTTCGATTAAAAAGATAACCGGAAGATCCCAGACCGCGGCTACGTTGAGCGCTTCATGAAAATCCCCCTCACTGGTTCCTCCATCGCCGCTAAAAGCCAGCGCAACTTTTTTTTCTTTTTTCAGGGTATAGGCAAGCCCTACCCCATCCGCCAGGGCGAGCTGTGGCCCGAGATGCGAAATCATACCTACGATATGGTGCTCCAGGGTACCAAAGTGGAAAGACCTTTCCCGTCCTTTGGAATACCCGCTCGCTTTTCCCTGCCACTGCGCAAACAGCTTGCCAAACGGTACATTCCGTGCTGTAAAAACCCCTAAATTTCGGTGCAGGGTAAATATCATTTCGTCCGGTGCGAGCGCCATCGTTGCTCCAACCGAAATTGCCTCCTGCCCAATACCGGAAAACCATTTGCTCACCTTTCCCTGCCGGAGCAAAATCAACATTTTTTCCTCGATCATGCGTGGAAACAACAATCCCTGGTACAATTCCAGCAATCGTTCCTCAGACAGGTTTCCTCTGTCAAACTCCAGTGGAGATAATTTGGTTGCGGGCATTTTTATCGCGTATTTTGCCGAAAAATATAGCCTTTTGCACAGCTTTACTAATTAAATATCATCCCCGTGAAAGGATTTTACCGCCGGCACATATACCTGCTGATTTTCAGTCTGCTTGTTCTTCTGAGTGGATGCGAGCATACCGCGTACCGCGATCTCGACGACTTTCGTCCGCGGGGTCAGATGATTCGGTTTTCCTGTCCGGATGCCAAACTTGGATATGCGTATGCCATGCAGCCGAGGGTAACCTCCCCTTACTACCTGGTGATTTACCACGAACGATGGGGACTAGACAACTACACCCGCCAGGAAGTAGAACGTTGGTTTGACTTATTTGACCAGAAAATCAACGTCATTGCCCCTGATTTGTACGATGGCCAACGCCCGACTACTGCCGAAGAAGCAGCGGACATCATGAAAAATTTATCTGAAATCCGGGCCAGCCATATCGTCAAAGGCACCTATGGCTTATATGGAATTAAAGGTCGGTATGTGGCGTTGGGTCGCGGGTTTGGGGGTTACTGGGCCTTACAAGCGGGAATACTCGGACTGGGTCAAGCGGCGGGTTCCATTATTTATTACGGCAACCCTATTATGGATCAGGCTAAAATCGCATTTCTGGAAGCGGACGTTTTAGGTATGTATGCAAAGAAAGACCCATGGGTTACCCCGCTGATGGTCGAAAATTTTCAGGCCTTCATGCAACTCAACCGCCGTAACCTGGAAGTACAGTCATTTAATAGCAAGCCGGGCTTTGCCAGCCCGGGGAATCCGAATTACAAAAAGCGCCTGGCTCAACAGGCCGATGCAGCAGCTACTGCCTTTATCAAAGAGCACCTGGCATTGCGCTAATTATTCTGATTCGGATCTTTGTCCTTGCCGAATAAGATCTTTGTCCATTTTTCTTTGCGCTCTTCCTTTTCCTGTAATCGCTCATTGTAGCGAATCATCCGGTCGAGGTAGCTGCTGTCGCTTTCCCGATTGCGCTGGGATCGGAGTCGAACCGGGGGTTCCTCCCCCTCTCCTTGCAATTCATCCTGTAGCTGGCGGAAAAAATCGGCATCATCCATATCCTGCAACAGCTCTTCAAATCCGGTGGAATCCGGATGTACAAAAGGTGGGCATTGGAGGAAAACGGCCACACTATCCGGCAGTGGCCTAAAATGTGCATTTCGAACTTTGGCAAACCGTCGGTCGGCGTATGCCTTGCGCAAAAACTCTCCGAATATAGGTAGTGCCGTATTGGCACCTTGTCCCAGGGCGAGTGAGCGAAAATGGACAGAAGGACTTTCGGCTCCTACCCACACCCCTGCCACCAGGCGGGGTGTTACGCCGATAAACCAACCGTCCGACTGATTTTGGGTCGTTCCTGTTTTGCCCGCCAGATCTACACCGCTTAGGCCATAACGCCAGCGAAGCCGGCTCGCTGTTCCATCATTCACGACGCTGCGCATCATTTGGATCATCATATCAGCGCTTTCTTCCGAAAGAGCGCGCACGCGGGCTCTGGGAGGTGTAAATCGAACCAGCACCTGCCCGTCGGCCGTTTCGATGCGGTCGAGATAATACAGCTCGGGCCGTACGCCCCGATTAGCCAGCGTACCAAAGACCTGCACCATATCCTGGAGGCTCACTTCGGCAGTGCCGAGTGCCAGGGAAGGGACGTTTGGAAGTTTGCTTTCGATACCCATATTCCGCGCCAGCTCCCGCACTTTCTCCACGCCCGTCTCCATGATTAACTGCACCGACACCGTGTTCACGGATTTTGTCAATGCGCCCTCCATAGAGTAATATCCGCCGTATTCACCGTCGGAATTTTCAGGTGCCCAGTCTTCATATTCTGGATACGTCCGCAACTCATTCGGAAACATTTGGCATGGGTCGATGCCCGATTCCAGCGCCTGGGCATATACAATTGGCTTGAACGTAGAGCCTACCTGGCGCCTAGATTTGACATGGTCGTATTGGATATGCGCAAAGTCCACCCCTCCAATCCATGATTTTACGGCTCCCGTAACAGGGTCTATCGCCAGGAAGCCGGTATTCAACAACCTCAGGTAGTATTTTACGGAGTCCAGCGGGGTCATTTCTACTTCTTCCGGGTCTTGGTCAGACCAGCTGAATAGCTTCATCGCTTGTTTTTCGCGGAAAGCGGCCTGGATTTCTGCCTCTGAGAAACCTGCCGCTTTCATATTCTGATACCGTGGGGTACTTCGGACGGCCTGGTTGAGTACGGCGTCACTTCCCCAGGGCGTTCCCCTTCGCCATTCGCGGTCGAACGCCTGTTGCAAAGAAGCCATGTGAGATTTCATAGCTTCCTCTGCGTACATCTGGAGGCGGGAATCGATCGTGGTATAAATGCGCAATCCGTCTTGATACAAGTTGTAGGGGCTGCCGTCCGGTTTGCGGTAGTCCTCCAGTATCTCCGACAACTCCTGACGCAGGTGTTCCCGAAAGTACGTACCCAGGCCTTCCGACTGGCTGTCTACCGAATAGCGCAGTCGGGCGGGCAGGTCACACAGCGAATCTGCTTCTTCTTTGGTGAGATAACCATATTTTTCCATCTGGCGCAACACCACATTCCTACGCTCCAGCGCACGCGCTGCATGTTTGACCGGATGATACAAACCCGGTCCTTTTAGGGTGCCAATCAACATGGCCGCCTCTTCTATCTTGAGCTTGTCCGGTGTTTTGGCAAAAAAGCGATGTGCTGCGACTTTGACGCCATATATGTTGTCGCTAAAAGGAACAGTGTTCAGATACAGCGCCAAAAGCTCTTTCTTTGTGTACACCTTCTCCAGTCGGCGGGCGGTAAACATTTCTTTGAACTTGTTGACAATCATTGAAAAGCGCCCGTAATGCTGCCTGGGGTACAGATTTTTGGAGAGTTGCTGACTCAGCGTACTACCTCCCCCGGAAGACGCATCCGACAATAAGATTGACTTAAAGATTACCCGAAGTAAAGCCCGCACATCAATACCACGGTGTTGGGTAAAGCGGGCATCCTCCGTAGCGATAAGGCCATTGAGCATACTTTCCGGAATTTCTTCTAGGTTGGCATTGACGCGATTTTGAAAAAAATACCGGCCGAGTACGGCACCATCAGCGGAATACACTTCGGATGCTGTGCTGTTTCGAATATTTCGAAGTTCAGAATAACTGGGCAATGCACCAAACACACCGTGGTAGATTAGAATGGCGAATACGTACAGAAAATTAGCTGCTGCCCCGAGAGCCACGACCCCGTGTGTAGCAATCCGCACTTTATCCGGAGGCCATACAAACAGTTTTCCCAATTCTTGAAAAATAGCAGCTACTATTTCTCCAATACCAGGTCTGTTTTTTTTCACTGACTGTCTTCTAGGTGATTTTGTCATAGTGCTTGCCGGGATTTTCCCTCATTGTGAAATTAGCGCGTCCAGATTGGGTGCAAGGTTCCTGATTCCTCCGTTGCAGGTCAAAACTACAACTCTTATCCTGCATACCTACTAAAATAATAGGGCCTCTACCCTATCTACCTGGCCAGAAAATACAAATTTAAAACAAATTGTATTTTTTAATACTATTAAATAAAAAAATAACAGCCGTGAATGGCATACAGTTTACTGCATACAAAACACGGCTGTTGTTTATCGCTGAGGTAGGTAAGAACGAGCCTACTACATCATATCATCGTAATCGCCTCCTGGCATTGCAGCGGCTTTCTTCTTTTCAGGCTTATCGCTGATGGCGCAGGCCGTTGTGAGTACCATTCCGGCAATGGACGCTGCATTTTCCAGCGCCACGCGGGTTACTTTGGCAGGATCGATGACCCCTGCGGCTTTGAGGTCTTCGTATTTATCGGTACGGGCATTGTATCCATAGCTGTCTTTGCCATTCAGTACCCGTTGCAGCACTACAGAGCCTTCCACCCCAGCGTTTTCGGCAATCGTGCGCAGGGGGGCCTCCAGTGCTTTGCGCACGATATCCATACCAATCGTTTCATCCTCGTTGAACCCCTTGGCATTTTGAAGGGCTTTGATTGCGCGCACCAGAGCTACCCCGCCGCCGGTAACGATACCTTCTTCTATAGCCGCCCGGGTGGCGTGAAGTGCGTCATCGACGCGGTCTTTTTTCTCTTTCATTTCGACTTCCGTAGCCGCCCCTACATAGAGTACAGCTACGCCCCCTGCCAGTTTGGCGAGGCGCTCCTGCAATTTCTCCCGGTCGTAATCCGATGTGGTGGATTCGATCTGTGCCTTGATTTGAGCGGTGCGCGCTGCTACTTGCCCGGCATCGCCCAGTCCATTCACGATGGTGGTATTGTCTTTATCTACCGAAATTTTTTCAGCCTGACCAAGCATATCCAACGTGACATTTTCCATCGTATAGCCTTGCTCTTCGCTTACCACCGTACCACCGGTCAGGATAGCAATATCTTCGAGCATCGCTTTGCGACGGTCTCCGAATCCGGGCGCTTTGACCGCTACTACATTGAGGATAGAACGAAGGCGGTTTACGACCAGGGTACTGAGCGCCGAACCGTCCACGTCCTCTGCTATAATGAGCAGGGGGCGGTTCATCTGGGCAGTTTTTTCCAGCACCGGCAGCAACTCCTTGATGTTGGAAATTTTCTTATCGTGAATCAAAATCAGCGGATGGTCGTATTCCGCCACCATGTGCTCGGTATCCGTTACGAAGTAAGGAGAGAGATATCCTCTGTCGAACTGCATCCCGCTAACCTCCTCAATATAGGTCTCTGTTCCTTTTGCTTCTTCGATGGTAATAACACCGTCCTTCGAAACGCGTTTCATCGCATCTGCGATAAACTGGCCAATTTCGTCGTCGTTGTTGGCAGAAATACTGGCGACTTGCTTGATTTTTTCAAAATCGTCGCTGACTACCTCTGCCTGTGCGCGCAGGTGGTCCACGGCTAAAGCTACCGCTTTATCGATGCCACGCTTCAGATCCATCGGATTAGCGCCTGCGGTCAGGTTTTTCATACCAGCCTGTACCAGTGCTTGTGCTAAAACGGTCGCTGTAGTCGTACCGTCTCCGGCGAGGTCAGACGTTTTTGAAGCCACTTGTTTGACGAGCTGAGCGCCCATATTTTCGAGCGTGTCTTCCAGCTCTATTTCTTTTGCGACGCTGACACCGTCTTTAGTAACCTGTGGAGCACCGAATTTTTTCTCCAGTACGACATTGCGACCTTTAGGGCCAAGGGTTACCCGAACAGCGTTTGCCAGTTTATCAATGCCACGCTTGAGTTTTTCCTGTGCTTGGGTGGATAGGGTAATTTCTTTGGATGCCATTTCTTTGTTTTTTTAGTTAAAACACAAAAAATTCAGCCGATGGGCTGTGCATGACTTGGTTGGTTACAGAATAACCAGCACATCATCTTCGCGCATGATGAGATAATCTACCCCATCCAGCTCGACGTTCTGGCCGGCGTACTTGCCATAAAGCACGACATCACCTACCTTAACGGTCATCAGATTTCCGTCTTTACCCGGACCCACTGCTACGACCTCTCCCCGTTGCGGTTGTTCCTTCGCTGTATCTGGAATAATGATACCGCCTTTGGTCTTCTCTTCTGCCTGCGCCGGTTTTACTACTACCCGGTCACTGATTGGACGCATTGAAAATTCAGCCATCTCTTTTGGTTTTGTAAGACTTGTAATGTATATCGATAACCCCGCAAGGAGGTACCTCATTTCGTCCTTGCCGAAGCAATACCAGTGCCAAATACTTTTTTTCACCAAAAATGACAGCCCACCTGCCAAAATGGCAATAAATATTTATTCATCCCGGTGGGTGCCTGGCTGAACTCTCCGGCGACAGGCCGGGGTGTATTGGCATGATTAGCACCCTATTGTGGGATACATCACAGAATGTTTTGGGAAATAACCGCGACATTTGAACCTACGGCCTACGGCTAGCCGGGAAGCTATTCTATCTTTTGATAAAACAATTATCTTACACAAAACTTGGAATCATGAAAAAGAACATGGGCAACACCGACAAATTAATCCGGGTAGTCATTGCGCTTATTTTTTCCGTGCTCTACTTTACGGATGTCATTCCCGGCACGGCTGGTCTCGTACTGGTAATATTAGGTATTGTGTTCCTTCTTACCAGTCTGGTTTCGTTCTGCCCCCTCTATCTTCCATTTGGCATCAATACCAACCGGAAAAAGGCCTGATTTAAAGCCTACCTGTACCGTACGTGTGCTTTAAATCCGCAGGATGGCAGCTGTTTGTTTAGCCCAAGGCCTCAAACGGCCAAGCGAAGCCGCTCGCGCAGGGCGTTCAGTTCATCGCGATACTGTGCGGCTGCGACGAAATCGAGGTCTTTGGCAGCCGCTTTCATTTTTCGCTCCGTTTCGGCTATGAGTTTCTCCAGTTGCTCCCGCGACAGGTAGCTGATGAGTGGGTCGGCAGCCAATGGGAATTTTTCCTGCTCGGCTGGCTCTGTTGCTTTTTTCCCGCGAATATCGAGGATGGACTTCTGATTCAGAATTTCCTCGCGCGATTTAAATACGGTACGAGGGGTAATGTTGTTGGCTTCATTATAGGCGATTTGCACGACCCGCCGGCGGTTTGTCTCGTCGATAGTGCGTTGCATGGAATCGGTGATGGTATCCGCGTAGAACAATACCAGTCCATTGGCATTCCGGGCAGCGCGGCCAGCGGTTTGGGTGAGGGAACGGTCATTTCGCAAAAAGCCCTCCTTGTCTGCATCCAGGATAGCGACCAGAGATACTTCCGGAAGGTCCAGTCCCTCCCGCAACAGGTTGACCCCCACCAGCACATCAAACAGGCCCAGGCGCAAATCCCGAATGATTTCTACTCGCTCCATGGTATCCACCTCTGAATGGATATAGCGAACCCGTATATTAAGCTTAGTCAGGTATTTGGTCAGCTCCTCTGCCATACGCTTCGTCAGCGTAGTAGCCAACACCCGCTCCTGACGCTCAATCCGCAGGTTTATTTCGTTCAACAAATCGTCTATCTGATTCAGGCTGGGTCGTACTTCAATAGGTGGATCCAGTAAGCCGGTCGGACGGATGAGTTGTTCCACGAACTCGCCCTGCGTCTTTTCCAGTTCATACACGCCGGGCGTAGCGCTTACAAAAATAGCCTGATTGATTAGCCCCTCGAATTCCGAGAAGTTCAAGGGGCGGTTGTCCATAGCGGAGGGTAATCGAAAACCATAGCTGACGAGGTTTGTTTTGCGGGCGCGGTCTCCTCCGTACATACCGCGTACCTGGGGTATCGTCACATGGCTTTCATCCACCACCAGCAGATAGTCGTCCGGGAAATAGTCCAGCAGACAGAACGGCCTCGTACCCGGTGCGCGCCCGTCAAAGAAGCGGGAATAGTTTTCAACGCCGCTACAATAGCCGAGCTCTTTCATCATCTCCAGGTCGAAGTTGGTTCGCTCATGAATACGCCGGGCTTCGAGGAGACGGCCTTCCCGTTCAAAGTATTTTTCATGCGCATACAATTCATCCTGGATATCGCGAATGATTTGCGCCATTCGCTCTTTGGGCGCGATGTACAGGTTAGCCGGAAAAATAGCGGCGGTATCCATCCGCAGAATACGCTTACCGGATTCTATTTCAATCTGCTCCAGATCTTCTATTTCATCACCAAAAAAAGTGACCCGATACCCAAAGTCCACATAGGGCAGATTGATATCCACTGTATCGCCACGCACCCGGAATGTAGCCCGTTTGAAATCTGTTTCTGTACGGGAATACAGACTGTCCACTAGTTGGTACAGGAAGCTGTTGCGCGAAATAACCTGCCCTTTATGGATTCGGATAATACCCGTTTTATAATCTTCCGGGTTACCCATACCATAGATACAAGATACGGAGGCGACGATGATGACGTCGCGCCGGCCGGAGAGCAGGGAAGAGGTAGCCCGCAGGCGCAGTTTATCTACTTCTTCATTGATAGCCAGGTCCTTTTCTATATAGGTGTCCGTTACTGAAATGTATGCTTCCGGCTGATAATAATCGTAATAAGACACAAAATACTCCACCGCATTATCGGGAAAGAACTCCCGAAACTCGCTGTATAGCTGGGCGGTTAGGGTTTTATTGTGGGTGAGTACCAGGGTCGGCCGCTGAACCTCCGCGATTACATTGGCTACGGTGAACGTTTTTCCAGAGCCTGTTACACCCAGAAGAACCTGGGCGGGTTCACCTGCCTGAAGCCCCTCCACCAACTGCTGTATCGCCTGAGGCTGGTCGCCGGTCGGTTTGTATGGTGCGCTTAATTTGAATGCCATTCTGTTAATCCTTCCTGTTAAATGTTGATTTGAATGAATACCGGTCACCTATACCGAATACGGCCGCAGCAGCAAAGTTAGTCTGAAAACATTTGACAGTACTGTCTTGTTTATGCTCCAACGCACATATATACCTATGGTAACCTTCACCTTATTTCACCTGGAAGGCTGGAAAAACCGATGGTGGGCATTTCGTCAGATGGGACTTTACCCACCCTTGCTGAGTACGGCAGATGGCCTGACCTTCTCGAAAATGGTGGGAAGTGGGGCAGGCAATGGATTTAGCATCCTCCCCGACCTGGGGTTATATGGGTTGCTTGCCGTGTGGGCCGACGAAGCGTCCGCAGCACGCTTTTTTGCAGAAGACGCTGTTTTTCAGGAATTCGGTCAGCGGGGTACTTGTCAGACCTTTTTTCTACAAACCCTCCGTTCCCATGGTTCCTGGGATGGAGCCAATCCGTTTCCCGAAACGGCTGCATCCCTTCGAGCGGATGAACCAGTAGCTGTTATTACCCGTGCTTCTATCCGACGAAAAAAGCTCTGGCAGTTCTGGCGCTATGTTCCCCCCGTAAGTGCCTCGGTGGCAGATTTTCGCCAGGACTTACTGCTGGCAATAGGTATAGGGGAGCTTCCCCTCATTCAGCAGGCGACCTTTAGTATCTGGCGATCAGCCGATGCCATGCGGCGCTACGCCTATCAGAGTGCGGCACATGAGGACGTCATCCGGCAAACCCACCGCAATGAATGGTACAGCGAATCCTTATTTGCCCGCTTTAGGATAACCGGGTTTTCAGGGAATGGAAAAAACATTCTTTCAGAAAACGGGTATCCCCTATGAGGTAAAATTTGCTGAGCTACAAAAGCCAGGCATAGTACCTTTGGGGGTTCGTAATAGTGTGTACCCATGATATTCAACTACAAAACGATGGGGCAGGGAGCCCCGCTCATTATCCTGCATGGTCTTTTCGGAACGTCCGACAACTGGCAAACACTGGGACGTCGCTGGGCCGAACACTACACGGTATTCATGCTGGACCAGCGCAACCACGGACGCTCTTCGCACCTTCCCGTTCACGACTACCCTTCGCTGGCCGCTGATGTGCATACCTTTATGGAGCAACAGGGCATTTACCAGACCCACCTCCTCGGCCATTCCATGGGAGGAAAAACGGCCATGGAGTTTGCGCTGGAATTTCCCGACCAGGTCGATAAGCTCATTGTGGTTGATATCGCACCCAAAACCTATGAGGGTGGCCATGACCGTATTTTTGAAGCACTGGCCGCCATTCATTTGGACCAACTCCAAACACGGCAGGAAGCTGAGCACATACTGAGACGGTATATCCCGGAGGACGGTATTATCCAGTTTTTGCTCAAAAATTTATCCCGCACCCGCGAAGGGCATTTTGAATGGAAAATGAACCTCCCTGTACTGCGCGAGTGGTATCCTGCCATATTGGCTGCACCTACCGCAACCGGCTACTTTACCGGAGATACTTTATTTGTCCGAGGCGCCCATTCCGATTATATTCTGGACAGCGATTTGCCTGAAATACGCCGCTATTTTCCCAATTTTCGACTGGAAACGGTGCCGGAAGCCGGCCACTGGGTACATGCGGAAGCGCCGGATTTGCTAAGTGAGCTGGTACTCCGTTTTCTGGGTTAATCCGGTGTATCTACTGCTGCACGCCCGATTCCCTGGGTACTTTCAGAGAGTGGGCTGCTTCCCGAATTGCCGGCCGAACGCAACCCGCCGGGCTTGACCGGCGTTATTACTGACTGAAACTATAACAGACAATTTATGACACGTCTTCGCATTGGGTCTATTTTTTTGTTCGTCGGGGTTTTGCTGAGCTTTGCTTTTTCCAGCCTCCCCAGCAACCGGGAGTTTGAAATCAGTAAAAACCTGGAGATTTTTGCCAATCTGTACCGGGAGCTCAATCATGGGTACGTAGATGAAATAGACCCCGGAGTACTGATGCGCACCGGGCTGGAAGCAATGGTGCGTTCGTTGGATCCATTTACCAACTACTGGCCCGAATCCGAGATTGAACGGGTACGCATTCTGCAGGAGGGAAATGCCAGTGGGGTCGGACTAAGTTTTCGCCTATTGGATCAAAAAGTAGTCGTAACGGATGTTTTCAAGGATATGTCGGCCGATAAAGCCGGCGTTCGTATCGGTGACTATATCACGGCGGTGGACGGACGACCCATTCAGGGGCGAAGCGCAGAGGATGTCGAATACCTCCTGCGTGGAATGGCCGGCACAACGGTACAAATTAGCCTTCAAAAGCCTCGTTCCAAGGAGGAACAACGCGTTTCGCTCCTGAGGGACGAGCACGAGGCCCCGAATGTTCCCTATTCCACGTTGTTGGATGGCGACATTGCCTATGTTTCCCTCACCACCTTTACCCAAGCTGCCGGGCGGAATGTGGCCAACGCATTTCGTGATTTGCGACAAAAAAATCCGCAACTCAAAGGAGTTATTCTGGATTTGCGCAACAACGGAGGGGGCTTATTAAATGAAGCGGTGAATGTATGCAATGTGTTCATCCCCCAGAACCAGCTGGTCGTTACAACCAAGGGGAAATTACGCGAACAGGACCGCAGCTACCGCACTTCCGGGGAGGCGATCGACGAAGGCCTTCCACTAGCTGTTATCATCAACAAACACTCGGCCTCCGCATCGGAAATAGTCAGTGGCGTAATGCAGGATTACGACCGGGGTATTCTTATCGGGCAGCGCTCTTATGGAAAAGGGCTCGTGCAAAACACCATGGATATAGGCTACAACGCCCGGTTGAAACTCACCACTGCCAAGTACTATATTCCCAGCGGCCGCTGTATTCAAAGCGTAGAATACCAAAACGGAGAACCTGTGGATATCCCCACGGATCGACGTGCGCTGTTCAAAACCAGAAACGGCCGGTCCGTTTACGACGGAGGTGGGGTCAGCCCGGATTTATATGTCAACCAGCCGGAGAATATTCCGGTTATCCGCACCTTGCTCGACCAGGGAATCATTCTTCATTTCGCTACCAGGTATTGTGAAAACATTGCCCAGCCCACTTCTGTAGAATCATTCCGCTTCCAGGATTTCGAACAGTTTATCACTTATTTGTCGCAAGGGGCATTTACGCTTAACACGGAAAGCGAAAAAATCCTCGAGCAGCTTCGAGAAAAAACAACGAAGGAAGGTTATAGCCTGCAAAGCGGCCTGGACGCCCTTCAGAAAGAGCTCACCGCTTCGCAATTGGATTTAATACGAAAAAACAAAGACCTGGTAACCAAGCTCATCGAGCAAGAGATTATCGGGCGATACTTCTATCAGGCCGGGCGTATCCAGATTGGCTTAGCCCGGGACCAAGAGATAGCGGAAGCGCTCAAAGTGCTCAAGGACCCGGCTCGCTATAAGTCGCTGCTCAATAAAGAGTAAATTGTCGCTCTGTATAATTATATGTTGAATCCGGATTACTCCATGGTCCAGCTCGTTCCTTCTTTGCTATCCTTGAGCTGAATACTCAAGTCTTTGAGGGTATCGCGAATCCGGTCGGAAGCACCCCAGTCCTTCCGACCGCGTGCATCCTGTCGCATTTCGATAATGAGCTGCATCAGGCCATCGATGGTTCGGGAGCTATCGCCGCCGCCCTGGATTTCATCTGTCAATCCGAATACATCAAAGATGATTTCCCGGAAGCATTTTTTCAGGTTGTCCAGTGTCTGGGGCGTTAAGCCATCGAACGATAAGTGGCCATCTTTCAGGCTATTTATTTTGCTGACCAGCTCAAACAAACGGGCCAGTGCTTTGGGCGTATTAAAGTCGTCGCTCATTTCCTCTTCGACTTGCTGGATGAGCTGCTGTACTTCGGCGTCCAGGTCCGTCGGCGCCGCACTGCCCGGGTGTACCATTTGCTGAAGTGCCTGGTTGGCTTCCAGTAGGCGGCGATACCCTTTTTCGGCGGCCTGGAGTGCCTCATCGGTAAGATCCAGGGTGCTGCGATAGTGTGTTTGCAGCATGAAGAAGCGCACAACCATTGGGCTATACCCCTTGGTTACATGGGAGCTATCGCCTGTAAACAGCTGTAGTGGAGAAATCGTGTTTCCATCACTTTTCGACATTTTTTTGCCGTTGAGCAACAGCATGTTGGTGTGCATCCAATAGCGGGCGCCGCTGTGGTTGCAGGAGCCCATGTTCTGCGCGATTTCATTTTCGTGGTGTGGAAATTTGAGGTCATTTCCTCCTCCGTGAATATCAAATGTTTTGCCCAGGTACTTGGTACTCATGGCAGAGCACTCCAGGTGCCAGCCGGGAAAGCCAACGCTCCAGGGAGAACGCCAGCGCATGATATGCTCCGGGGTGGCCTTCATCCAAATGGCAAAATCTGCCGGATGCCGCTTTTCATCTTGTTTTTTGAGATTATCCCGCGATTCAGCCAACAGCTCATCCACTTTGCGGCCCGACAGGTTACCGTAGGTATTTTTTTCCTGGATAAACTTCAAGGTGTCGAAGTAAACCGAGCCATTCGCTTCGTAAGCAAATCCATTATTTAGAATATCTTCCACCATTTCAATCTGTTCGGGAACATGCCCGGTAGCGCGAGGCTCGATACTGGGAGGAAGGGTATTCAGAATGCGCATGATATCGTGGAAGCCATTGTAGTATTTCTGTGCCACTTCCATAGGCTCCAGCTGCTCCAGTCGGGCACCTTTGAGCATACGGTCTTCCCCGTCATCGAGTAAGTGACCTACATCCGTAATATTGCGCACGTACCGCACCTTGAATCCAAGATGCAGCAGGTATCGGTAAATTATATCAAAGCTGACGAATGTCCGGCAGTTACCCAAATGTACGTCGTTGTACACGGTAGGTCCACACACATACATACCAATTCGTCCTGCATGCAGGGGTTCGAAGGTTTCTTTTTCGCGGGACAGGCTATTGTAGATTTTCAGCGTCGCATTCATGGTTTTGATTTCTGTGCCGTTGGGAAAATTCGCGCAAAGATAGGCAAAAGGAACCGACCTTGGGTTTTCTTTTATTGTGGTGTATTATTCCACGCCCAATGGGAATCGGGGCAATGGGTTCTCCAATAGTTTTCGCACCACTTTTAATGAGTGCATCCATTCCTTGATAACCAGGTACTCCGAAGCCGTATGCTCCTCATAGTATCCGATACTAAAATTGACACCACAAATATCTCTGCACAGTGCCACAATATCACTTCTACGGTCGCGGTCGGGTTCGTTGTATCCCGTTTGGGTATGAATGAAGTCGCGGAATACGTCGGTTCCTACGCTATAGGTCTTGAAGTCGGTAGCACGCTGCCGATCCAATTGAACCATAAACTGATGCCGGGTATTAAGGGCATCGGCTATATCAGGATGGCAGTCCATCAGCCAGGAGCTGCCGGTGAGCCCTCTTTCTTCTCCATCGGTAATCAGCAGTGAATGACCGGAGTGGCGAAGTAGCCAGAGCATGGCACAGCCGGCACGATCATCGGCTCCCAATCCCAGTCCATGGTCATTTTTACTATAAAAACGGCCATTCCGTTCTTCAACCGCATGAATAATTCCCTTGTTTGCAGGAGAGAGTAATTCATCAAAATAGCTATCGGCATGTGCGACCAGAACCACCTTATCTTTTCTTGTCCCCTCTACATAAAGGAAATGCTCTCTTCGGTTGTCCGGATTAGCTCGCTCCACTGCCCCTTCTAAGGTTGAGAAAAGTTGAAACACCGGATCGCTCGTCCACAACGGAAACTCCAGAAAGTGGCGCAATACTTCTTTTTCATTTGTTGCAGTCATAGGAAAAAAGTTACTGAATCTCAATATAGGCTATTCGCGGCTCCCAGTCCCATTTTGACCAGGGCTAACGGGGTACTGCTGATACCAGGTTATCAAATGAAGGTGCTTGCTATACCCGCACAATCCGTGTCAATGCGTTGCTAGCAATGCAATGATAGGTACCTGTAACCGGGTTATTCAAAGGATAACAAAGTTTATTTGATTTCGAGTTCTACAAAATACAGTACATTATGAAAAACAATCAGGAAAATAAAGTGCCTCGATTAGATTCCCGTGAATTTTTGGCAAACGAACGAACGTTTATGGCATGGGTACGAACGGGGATTGCCATCATGGCATTTGGCTTCGTTGTTGTGAAGTTTTCTATTTTTTTACAGCAATTTTTGCTTGTAAATCAGCAAAATGACCCCATATTAGGCAAAGGATACTCCTCTTTACTGGGATTTATTATTTTTCTTATTGGGCTTATGGTTATTCCCTTGGCCTATGCCCGATACCTGCAA
>Ga0172373_10001836_pt1 | contig 33699 bp, 24 predicted proteins | sample Lak10m_2_FD_114546 | JGI IMG/M metagenome (GOLD analysis project Ga0172373, IMG submission 114546) | Freshwater microbial communities from Kabuno Bay, South-Kivu, Congo - kab_092012_10m | ecosystem: Environmental > Aquatic > Freshwater > Lake | place: Democratic Republic of the Congo...
AGTAATTTTGTCTTTGCGGGCATTGATTCAATCAAAAGGACGGTGGCTACAATTTTGGCATAAGGTTGATCAATTTGGTGCACAGGTTTGTGTTTAAGCACATCTTATAAAATCAGCACCCCATCTAGCCGGTATTAATTAATGATTGGAAACCAGCCATACACCCGTCTCGATACCGCTTTCGCCCGCTTTCTAAGCCGGCGCGCCAAGTTGGATCGCGCACAAAAACAAACTTTCGAGCAATTGGTGGCGCAATTATCAAATGAACAAAACCTGGGCCATAACTGCATTCAAATCAGCGATGAAGATAAGACGCTGATGCTGGCATCGGGTTTGGCCGCCTGTTCCGGTAGCCTGCCGCTGATAATCGAAAAAAACAGCTTGTATACGCATCGCTACTGGCATTATGAATACCGGCTGGCGATGCAAATCAGCAGCATGATTAACAGGAATCCGCCGATTGAATATCCTGACGCCGTACTTGAGCGTTATTTTACCGGCCAAAGCGATGGCATCGACTGGCAGCGTGAAGCGGCAAAAATGGCGGTCAGGCAGCCGTTTAGCATCATTACCGGTGGTCCCGGAACCGGTAAAACCACGACCGTGGTAAAAATTCTCGCGGTACTGCAGGAATTGGCGGCGGACCGTCCGCTGCATATCGCGCTGGCGGCGCCGACCGGGAAAGCCGCGATGCGCCTCCAGGAATCGATAGCTTCGCGCATAGAGGCGCTGCCCTGTTCCGATGAAATAAAAAAGCACATTCCCGAAACCGTAAGCACCTTGCATCGTTTGCTCGGTGCAAAACCGCCATCGCCTTATTTCTATCATAATGCCAACAAACCGCTGGTTTATGACCTTATCGTCGTCGATGAGGCGTCGATGGTGGATTTGGCGTTGATGAGCAAATTGTTCGACGCTGTAAAGCCGGGCGCACGGGTGATTTTACTGGGCGATAAGGACCAACTGTCTTCGGTCGAATCCGGCGCGGTCCTGGCTGATTTGACGTCAGCATTGCCGGCGTGTACGCTGGAATTGAAAACCTCGCACCGCTTTGCCGGCACGATAAAAATACTGGCCGATGCCGTTAATGCCCAGCAAGCTGAGATTGCCTGGGATATTTTGCAGGGGGGGGATGAAAACTGCGCGTTGCTGGAGCAGGATCTGGTTGCCCATATCGCCGCCCGGCAAACCGATTATTTGCAGTTGCTTAAAACCGGCGCGGATTTTCGTGATATTTACCAGGCATTCAGCCGCTTTCAGGTGTTGTGTTCCAACCGTCAGGGTGAATATGGCGTTGCCGGCATCAATTATCATGTTGAGCAAAAACTATCCGGGCAAAAGCGCATTAACCTGTCGGGTTTATGGTATGCGGGCCGCCCCGTGATGGTGATGCAAAACAATGCCGCATTACACCTTTATAACGGCGATATAGGCATTTGTATGCCGGATAAAGAGCAAGATGGCAAACTGATGGTGTTTTTTCAACGCACAGACGGCAGCGTCAAAAGATATTTACCCGCGCGCCTGCCGGTCTGCGAAACCGTATATGCAATGACGATACACAAAAGCCAGGGTTCTGAATTCGATGACGTGCTGATTGTGTTACCGGACATGATCAATCCGGTATTAACAAAAGAATTGCTTTATACGGCGATTACGCGGGCAAAAAAAACCGTCAAGCTGGTTACGGGCCAGGCGATTTTTATGCAGGCCGTCCAGAAAAAAGTAGAGCGGGTGACCGGTTTGGCGGATAAGTTTCGGCCCGGGTTATCTGCAGAACCGGCTATAGGAAATATTGCAACCGGCATTTTAAGTAATGGAAGTTAAATTAGGATGCAGCAGCATAAACAGGGAGACCAGGTAAAAATATTTACGGCGAAACTCAATGGTTACGCGATTCAAAACCCAAGCGGTTATTTTTTATTTCGGCAGGAAATCCCCTGTGTTGCGATATGGCTTAGCGGTGCTGGCAGTCGCTATCGTCACGTTGGCGACGCGCTTTATTCCGGTGATCGGCGAGCGGGCAGTGTTCTTGCTATTTTTTTTCGCGATTATCCAGGCTACTTTTTGGCTAGGGCGGAATCCTGGAATGCTCGCGATGGTTCTGTCCCTGATCTCGGCAAATGTGTTTATTTTGTTTCCAGCCAAGTATTTAGCGCCTTTAGACCTTGTTGTTTTAAACGCGGGCTTTTGCATTTTATCGGCAACCATCATTGCTACAGCCAACCTGCACTGGAGCTTGACCGCGGCGCTATGGGAAAGCCGGCAGGACTTGGATCACGCCCAGGCCGTCGGCCAAACCGGCAGTTGGCGTTTGAATGTGCAACGTAATGAATTGTGTTGGTCGGATGAGAATCACCGTATTTTCGGTATTCCCAAAGGAACATCGATGACTTATGAGACGTTTCTTGCCATCGTGCATCCGAAGGACAGGGAATACGTCGACCGGATGTGGCAACGAGGCCTCAGCGGCGAATCTTACGATATTGAGCACCGGCTGGTTGTTGCCGGCAAGGTGAAATGGGTTCGTGAGCGGGCGATACTGGAGTTCAACAGGAAAGGCATCCTGCTCGGCGGATTCGGCACCACGCAGGATATTACCGACCGCAAGCGAAACGAACTGGCGCTAATGGAAAGCCGGGAGCGTTATACCGGGATTGTCGCCTCGGCTATGGACGCCATCATCACTATCGACGGCGCTCAACGTATTCTGCTGTTTAACACCGCAGCGGAAAAAATGTTCGGATATACGGCGGAGGAGGCTGTCGGGCTCTCTATCGAGCGTTTTATTCCTGATCGCTTCCGCCCCAACCATAGCGCGTATATTCGCGCCTTCGAGCGCACCGGCACGACGGCGGAACGGGTTGCTATTACGGGGCTGCGCGCCAATGGCGAGGAGTTCCCGATAGAGGCGTCCATTTCGCAGACCGGCATGGATGGCGAAAAATTGTTTACCGCCATCCTGCGGGATATTACGGAGCGCGTGCGCGAAGATAGTGCGCTAAAAGAGCGGCTCAGGCTGCAGGATCAATTGGCTAAGGTTGCTGCAACGGTGCCGGGGGTGATTTGCTCTTTCCGGCTGCGTCCTGACGGCTCTTCATGCATACCGTTTGCAAGCCCGGTTTTTGCATCGGTATACGGACTGAGTCCCGATGATGTTGTCGAAGACTGTAGCGAGGTTTTTGCGCGTATTCATCCCGACGATGTCGGCCATGTCAATGACACTATCGCCGAATCGGCCCGCAGCCTACAGCCCTGGCGAGACTCGTTCCGCTACAGGCATTCGGAGAAAGGCGAAATATGGATAGAAGGCCATTCCATGCCGCTACGCGAGAGGGACGGCAGTGTTCTCTGGCACGGATATGTCCAGGACGTTAGCGAGCGTAAACATGCGGAAGAAGAATTGCGCAATACCCAGGCGCGGCTCGCTCTTGTTGTCGAAGAGGTGAAAGCCGGGTATTGGGACTGGGATTTGTCTACGCGCACCTTATATTTATCGCCTGAATGGAAGCGACAAATCGGCTTTGACGAGAACGAATTGCCCAATCGTTGGGAAGAGTGGGAATGTCGCCTGCATCCCGACGACCGGGCTTTTGTGCTGACGGCAACAGAAAATTATATTGCCGGCTGCCAGCCGGTTTTCGAATTGGAGTTCCGCTTGCGACACAAGGAGGGTTCGTATCGCTGGATCCATTCTCGCGGCGGGCTGTTGCGCGACCGCAATAACCGTCCCTATCGTATGTTGGGCATAAATTTGGATATTACCGACTATGTGAAGACCAAGGAGCTGAGCGAGCGGCGCGATAAGATAGAACAATCGTTCCGCTTATATGTCGCCAGCCAGACCGCTGCCGCCATCGCCCACGAACTGAACCAGCCGCTCGCCGCGATCTCCTCTTATGTCGATGTGGCGTTGCATATGCTGAAAACCGGCAACCAGAATCCGCAAAAGCTCGCCCATGTCATCGAAAATTGCGGCCTGCAAGCGCAACGCGCCGGCCAGGTCATACGGCAATTATTGACCCTGTTGCATAAAGGCGAGACCGTCAGTGAGCCGGTCGACATCAATCTTTCGGTTTATGAAGCGCTCGACTTGATCAGGGCGGACAGGCATTTAGGCGCTTTTAAAATAGAACTGGAGCTCGACACCGGTTTACCGCAGGTTGCAGGCAATCGCCTGCAAATCCAGAAGGTGCTGGTCAACCTCTTGCGTAATGGCCTGGAAGCGATGCATGAAAGCGGCGTAAAACGCGGAACGCTGACCGTAGCAACGCGCAGCTTCGCCGATGACGCGGGTCTGGCGCAGGTGACGGTCAGCGACAACGGGAAAGGCGTGGCGAATGCGGGCATCCTTAAAACAATGTTCCAGCCTTTCTACACGACCAAACCGGCAGGTTTGGGCATGGGTCTTGCGATCAGCCACGCGTTAATCGAAGCCCACGGCGGAAAAATGTGGGCTGAGCAGAACGCCGGCGCCGGCTTAAATATCCACTTTACCTTGCCGTTCGTCATATGAGTTTTCAACCCTGCGTTTTTATCGTCGACGACGATGCGGTACGCGACGCCCTCGGGCTGGTGATCGAAACGGCAGGCCTTGCTTGCCAGGCTTTTGAGAGCGCCGAGCACTTTCTTGACGGCTATTGTCCGGGCAGGCCCGGCTGCCTGTTGCTCGACGTCAACTTGCCGGGCTTGAGCGGTCATGAGCTGCAAGCCGAACTCATCCGCCGCAATATGCATTTGCCGATTATCTTCCTTACCGCGTATGGCGACATCCCGATGACGGTTCGTGCAATCAAGGCCGGCGCGGTCGATTTCCTGACCAAGCCGGTACCGGGCAAGCTGTTGATCGAGCGCATCCAGGCCGTGCTGCGGCACGAAAGCCAAATGTACGAACAGGCTATGGTGGGGCAAGCGCTTTGTACCAACCTATACAATCTTACTTCGCGCGAATTGGAGGTCATGTCACTGGTTGTGGCCGGGCATTCCAATAAGGCAATTGCCCGGCGCCTCAGCATCAGCCACCGTACCGTTGAAATTCACCGCGCACGGGTCATGGCAAAAACCGGCGCAAGCAATATCTTGGAACTGGGCCGTTTGTGCGAAGCCTGCCGGCTTCCGCCCGGACCGGATCATTGAAGTTCCTGAATTAACCATTTTATTCAATAGAGTACGCATTTCTACGTACGCGCTCGTACGTATTTTGTTTCGCAGGGCTATCGGCTTTAATTTATCCCAAGGGCGATTCTATCCGGTCAAATGTTTCATGCAGCCGGCTGATCGTTAAGATCGAATGTCTTTCCTCCTAGGCAGTGGAATCGCCCGTTTTTTCGGTAGCGCGGATTAGGCTATATCGGCGCTATCCGGTTTTGATTCATACTGTCTAAACGGGGAGTTGTTCAATGGATGCGGATTACGATATTTTTGAGATTGTCGCCGTCACTCGCGATTTCTGGCTTGTCGATGCGGAATCTTATCAGCGAAGGTATTACACCAATCACGGGCAACCCTTGTCACCCGGCTATTATGTCGTTAATTGGCCTGAACACGTTCGGGCGCGGCGATTTAATGAGCATGCTGCGTTTCACGGGCCGTTCCTGTTGCGTAAGGAGGCGCAGGCGGCCCTGGACGGTATGCATAAGGAAAGTGTCCGCGTTTTGAACAGGCCGTCCGAGGTATCGCCTGTTGCCGTCCCGAATGCCGGCCGAATAGAAGCGAAAAAAGCGGCGTCATATGGCTTGCGGCTGGTACACGACGCCAAAGCCAAGCCGTTGGCGCCAGGCGCTTCGCCTCCCGGTTTCCGGAAAACGGCGAAGGTGGTTGTGCATTGACAGCCGGTTGTTCGGGGTATCAGCAGTTTTGGAGAAAGCTATGCTTCCTTCGGTCTATAAGCGTTTTCAGTCCGTTAAAATTCAAATGATGCCTGCGTGAAGTTTATGCGCCTTGAATCGACGGTATTTCTCATAGACGACGATGCTGCAGTGCGGGATGCATTGAGTATTTCCTTAAGCATGGCGAGTTTAAAAACCGAAGCTTATTCTTCCGGGTAGGCTTTCTTGGCGGCTTACACCGAAGATCGCCCCGGATGCTTATTGGCCAATTTAAGTCAGCCCGAGATGGATGGATTGACCGTGCAACAGGAGCTCATCAGGCGCAATTTCCCTATCCCCGTTATTTTTATGACCGCTATCGGGACGCTTTATAACGCTATGCCGGCACTGCAGCATGACGCTTTCTGCCTACTGGAGAAACCTTTTCCCAGGCAAGAGCTGCTCGAAAGCCTCCGCGCAGCAATGAAACTAGACTGCGGGAACCGGGCGGCGATAAAATTCCGTGCTTAAATAGCCAATCCCCAGTTTGTTTGATCAGCAATAAATGCCCCAACAACCCATAGCCACATTACGCGCCGCCATCAATAGGGCTTATCTAGCCGATGAAAAAGACATCATCGGTGAATTATCTGCCTGCCTGGGCGCTTATGATGCTGAGCGTGCCGGCGAGTTCGCCGAGACCCTGGTTAATACCGTCAGGGCAAAAAAACACCGGCAAACCGCGACTGAAGCATTCCTGCATGAATACCGGCTTAATTCCGGCGAAGGCATCGTCTTGATGGGGCTTGCCGAAGCCTTGTTGCGTATCCCCGACAGCCGGACGCAGGACCGGTTCTTGCAGGAAAAGCTTTGCAGCGCGGATTGGCAACGCCATTTACGGCATAGTGATTCCGTGCTGGTCAATTTATCGACACAGGCCTTGTCGGCCACCCGCGAATTTGAACATCGCCTGTTGTCGGAAGCATCCTGGTTTCCCGTTTTTGAACAACTGTTATCGCGGATGGGCGCGCCGCTGATACGCAACGCATTAAAGCAGGCCATGTGGCGCCTGGCCCTGCAATTCGTTTTCGCGGAATCGATGCAGGACGCCGTTCAGCGTAGCGGACAATATCCCGCTTACCGTTTTTCATTCGATATGCTGGGTGAAGCCGCGTTAACGGCGGCCGATGCCGCGCGGTATTTTCAAGCCTACCTGCAAGCTATTAAAACGCTGGCCGACGTGGCAAACGCTATAGATATTGCCGCTAATCCGGGTATTTCAATTAAATTATCGGCCTTATGCCCCCGTTATGAACCTTTGCAGCATGACAGGGCAGTCAAGGAATTAAGCGATAAACTGCTGACGCTTACCCAGGCGGCCCGCACAGCCAATATTTTCATCACGATTGATGCGGAAGAATCGGAACGGCTGGAGATGTCGCTGGATATTTTTGCCGCCGTGTTTACGCATCCCGGTTTAAGTGGATGGGAAGGCTTGGGTTTGGCCGTGCAGGCTTATCAAAAACGAGCATTGCCGGTCATACATTGGCTGGCGGGATTGGCCGAATACCGGCAATGCAGGATTCCGCTACGCCTGGTCAAGGGCGCGTACTGGGACAGCGAGATCAAGCGGGCGCAGGAAAACGGTCTCAGCGATTACCCGGTCTTTACGCATAAATCGATGACCGATTTATCTTATCTGGCTTGCGCGCAATTTTTGTTATCCCGGCCTGATGTCTTTTATCCGCAATTTGCAACGCACAACGCTCATAGCGTCGCCGCTGTTTTGCAAATGGGCCGGCAGCATCCGGGTTATGAGTTCCAGCGTTTGCACGGCATGGGCGAGGGGCTTTACCGGGAAATCACCGGAAACCGGCACGGGGCCAAGCCTTGCCGTGTTTATGCGCCGGTCGGCCATTACCGGGAGTTATTGCCTTACTTGGTCAGGTGCCTTTTGGAAAACGGCGCTAACACGTCCTTTATCAATCAGCTCGATGACCCGGATGTCAGCGTCGCCGAACTGGTGCGCGATCCTGTAGGCAGCGCCTGGGCATTGGCCGAAAAGTCTCAAATCGTCTTGCCGAAAGATTTATTCGGTGAACAACGCTTGAATTCCCAGGGCTTAAACCTGGCTGCCCCGGAACAACTGAAACAATTACAGGAAGAGCTGAATGCCTTAGCCGATAAGCACTGGACGGCGGCGCCGTTAGTCAACGGTTGTCCTTGTTTCGGCCAGGAACGGCTTGTCGTTAATCCTTATGATAAGCGCTTGACCGTCGGCTCCGTTATGCTGGCAGAGCCGGCTGACATTGGCCGGGCGTTAAACGGCGCTTCAGGGGCGTTTTGTGGTTGGCGGCTTTGTCCTGTCGAAAAGCGCACCAGGTATTTGCAACGGGCCGCCGATCTGCTCGAACAATACCGCCTGGAGCTGGTTTCCTTATGCGTGCGTGAAGGTGGACGCACGATCAGTGATGCCTTGGCGGAAGTCAGGGAGGCGGTCGATTATTGCCGTTATTATGCGCAGTCCGCGTTGGATTTATTCAGCGAGCCGATCAAACTGCCGGGTCCTACCGGCGAAGAAAACCGGCTTTATCATTACGGTCGCGGCGTCTATGTCTGCATTAGCCCGTGGAATTTCCCTATCGCCATTTTTATCGGCCAGGTAACGGCAGCCCTCGCCGCAGGCAATACCGTTATCGCCAAACCGGCAACCCAGACGGTATTGACTGCGCTGCGCTGCATCCAGTTGTTGCATCAGGCCGGCATACCCGAGCAGGTATTGCAGTTTTTACCGGCCACCGGCAGCATGACCGGGCGCTACGTGCTGCCCGATACCAGGGTTGCCGGTATTGCGTTTACCGGTTCCACGGCGACCGCACAGTTTATTAACCGCGAATTAGCCCAACATCACCAGGACATCGTTCCGCTACTGGCCGAAACCGGCGGCCAGAATGTCATGATTGCCGACAGTTCGGCATTGCTCGAACAATTGGTACAGGATGCCGTTGTCTCGGCATTCAACAGCGCTGGGCAGCGTTGTTCGGCTTTGCGGGTCTTGTTTGTGCAAGAGGACATTGCCGATAAAACCATCGCGATGCTGATTGGCGCGATGCAGGAATTAAGCCTCGGCAATCCCGGCCGGTATCAATACGACATCGGGCCGGTTATCGATGATAATGCGCTGGCTAAACTGGCGGCTCATCTGGAGATCATGCGGCGGGAGGCCGTGGTGCTTTATCAATCGCCCCTGCCCGAAGACCTCAAGCACGGCAGTTTTTTCCCGCCCAGCCTGGTCGAAATACAGTCGTTATCGCAACTGAGCGGGGAGGTCTTCGGCCCGGTATTGCACCTGGTCCGTTATCGTGAATCCGAACTTGACCGGGTTATCGCCGCCGTCAATGCCACAGGTTATGGCTTAACGCTGGGCATACACAGCCGGCTTGACGCGACCGTCAAGACCATCCGGCGGAACGTAAAAGTCGGTAATATTTATGTCAACCGCAACATGATTGGCGCCATCGTCGGCGTACAACCATTCGGCGGCATGGGGCTTTCCGGTACCGGCCCGAAAGCCGGCGGCCCCGATTACCTTCGCCGCTTTGCCGTTGAGCAAACCGTGACGATAAATACCGCGGCGATAGGCGGCAATGTCGGCTTGCTCGCCCAGGATTTACGCTGACTATTCCGGCTGGGCGAGAGACGGCCTCTTGCTCAAGGCAAAGGTTTTGTGCCTGTAAATATTGCTGGGTATGAATCCTGGCGGTTTACTCCAAGGCTATTTGCCCTTCAATACAATAATTCAAGCCGACATCGGGTATCGACAGGCTCACCTGAATCGCTATGCTCCCGGTGTCGCTGATTATTTTGGATTCAATCGCCTTCAGGATGGCGTGCTCAATTTCACGTTGCGAGGTAACACCAACGTGTTTCAGGTATTTTCTGACTTCCATGTTCAAGGTATCTTCATTCATATTGACCTCCGGTTAAAAATCATGAAACGGTAACGAATCGCGGCGACGTTGCCGAAGCGAACTAAACGGGTGGTTATAGGCATACCTAATGCCTCTCTTGTCGGCGGATATGGTTTTTTGGCTTTCAAGGAAAAATCGTGACCCAAGAAATTTCAATGCCTGTGACATCAATCATACGGTTTCTATCCGGCAGTATGCGTTAAATAGATATGGTATACTACTTGCCGAAAGAGTTGGCTGAGCAGTCGCTGTTTTATCATCACGATAAAATGGAGGAAAGTCCGGGCTCCATTGGGCAGGGTGCCAGGTAACGCCTGGGAGGCGCGAGCCTACGGAAAGTGCCGCAGAATATATACCGCCGTGCGCCTTGGCGTCAGGTAAGGGTGAAAAGGTGCGGTAAGAGCGCACCGCGCAACTGGTAACAGAAGTGGCATGGTAAACCCCACCCGGAGCAAGATCAAATAGAGGAACAGACGCGTGGCCCGCGCGGTTCCTGGGTAGATTGCTTGAGCTGCAAGGTGACTTGCAGCCTAGATGAATGGCTGTTCTCGACAGAACCCGGCTTACAGGCCGACTCTTTCTTCCTTCTAGTGTTTTTTGTCATTTTTAGCCTGCGCCTGCAGGCTTTTTCATAGCTCCCGTTAATGTGTTGGCCCAAAATCCGTTCCGGTATTTATTGTCGCTGAGTTGTTTTATTCCCGTCGTTTTACCTTAAAACCCCTTGCCGTCCCCTTGTACGACTTCCTTCAAGTTCCTCTTCAATAAAATTACACATTTTGTTGATAAATCATGGAATTTATTTTGTCCCGTTTTTAGTGTTTTAACACCTCGCCGCATGACGTGTAAGTCATTGTCAAAAAAGAAAGATTCTAAGCAAAAATCGTTCTTGACTAAGCGGCAATTGAATTCTATAGTGGGGCAAAGTGGGGAAGAGTGGTTTAATCTTGCTGGAAAATGGTTTTTTTAGGGTTTGAGGTGGATTTTGTTCCGTGGCATCAGCGCGATTAACCTGGACGATAAGGGCCGTCTTGCGATTCCAACCCGCTACCGGGAGGAGTTACAGGAGTGTTGCGAGCGCCAGATGGTCGTAACGGTTGCCGTTAATGAACGCTGTGTCGGGGAAGCCGGTTGTTTATGGCTTTATCCACTGCCTGAATGGGAAAAGCTTGAACAAACCATCAGTAAATTACCTACGCTAAATAAAATGGCCGGCAAGTTGAGACGATTCCTTATCGGTAACGCCTCCGAATGTGAAATGGACGGGCAAGGTCGCCTGTTATTGCCGGAAAAACTCAGGAAGTTTGCCGATATGGATAAAAAGCTGGTATTGGTTGGGCAGCTCAACAAGTTTGAGATCTGGAATGAAGCCGCATGGCATGCAAAAGAACAGGATTGGATGGCTGGTGATGATAATGAGGGCCTGGAAGAATTAGGGGCTTTGTCGTTCTAAATGCTTTTTTCTAAATAAACGGGGGAGATCGGTTAGTGGAACATTTGCCCGTGATGTTTGCGGAAGCGCTGCAGCAGTTAGCCATTAAGCAAGACGGCATTTACCTGGATTGCACATTCGGGCGCGGCGGACATAGCCAAGGCATCTTAAACCGGCTCGGTGAGTCGGGGCGCTTGTTGGCGCTGGATCGGGATTGGACGGCGTGTGATTCGGATTATGCGCGTGAACTGCTTAACGATGAACGGTTTACGCTTAAACATAGCTGCTTTTCACAATTGCAAAGCATCGTCGAACACGAAGGCCTGGCCGGCGGTATAGATGGCGTCTTGATCGACCTGGGCGTGTCGTCGCCGCAATTGGACGATCCCGGCCGAGGCTTCAGCTTTTTACGCGACGGGCCGCTGGATATGCGCATGGATATTGCGACAGGGCGATCTGCGGCGAGTTGGCTGGCGAGTGTCGACGAGAAAGAGCTGGTCAGGGTGCTATTTGATTTTGGCGAGGAGCGTTTTGCACGGCGCATAGCCAGGGCGATTATCGATACAAGGGCGCAATCGCCCATTACCACGACAAAGCAGTTGGCCGACCTGATTGCCGACGCGGTGCCTGTGAGAGAAAAACACAAACATCCCGCAACACGTTCATTCCAGGCCATACGCATTGAAATAAACAACGAACTGGACGAATTAAAGCATGCCCTGGCGCAATCGGTCCAGGTATTGAAGCCCGGAGGCCGGCTGGTAGTGATTGCTTTCCATTCATTGGAGGATCGCATCGTAAAACGCTTTTTCCGGGCCGAATCCGGTGCGAAATACAACCCCGGCAAATTACCGATCAAGGAAGCCGATATAGCCAGAGGCGTATTGAAGACGGTAGGCAAGGCGATAAAAGCAGGCGCGGAGGAGGTCGCCCGGAATGCCAGGGCGCGTAGTGCGATCATGCGGGTAACGGAGAGGGTTTAGGGTGATGTTCCGGTTTTGGGGAATGGGTGCGTTATTCGTGGTGCTGCTGGTATCCGCTTTGGCTGTTATTTACAGTAAATATTACTCGCGTTTGATTTTTATCGAAATCCAGCAGCAGGAAAAGGCGCTGGATCAGTATGAAGTTGAATGGGGGCAGATGCAATTGGAGTTGACGATGTTGGCGGAACAGAACCGGGTAGAGCGGGTGGCGCTGGAAGAATTGAAACTGGTCATGCCCTTACGCGAGAAAATTATTTATTTAAAACCCTGATGCTGGATTTTCGAGTTAAAAACAAGGCGCCAAGACCGAACAGTGATTTTTCCGCCAGAAGGAAATTCCTGGTCGTCTTCATGATGGGCTGCATGGCGCTGCTGGTGAGCCGGGCCGTGTACCTGCAAGTCTTCGAGAAAGAGTTCTTGAAGGACCAGGGTGATGACCGGCACGTTGATGAAGTAGCGATTCCGGCATACCGGGGGATGATCAAGGACAGGAATGGCGCGCCGTTGGCGGTGAGCACGCCGGTCGAGTCCATTGCGATCAATCCCAAGGAGCTTAAGGCCGATGACAAGACCCGGCTCAAGCAGATGGAAAAGGAATTCAGGCTTAAGCAGGCTATAGAAAAACTGACGGACCGCGATAAAGCGCAAGTGCTGAGTGACTATCGCCATGAACGGGCGTTGAAACTCAGGCAAATGGATAAATTGCTGAAATTACCGGCAGGAAAGATTACTGCATTGCTGAATGAAGAGCCGCCCAGGCCTTTTGCGTACATTGCCAGGAGGATAGATCCGGGGTTAGGCGAACAGGTAAAAGAATTAAAACTGGCCGGCGTTTATTTCGAACGTGAATTTAAGCGTTTTTATCCCGCCGGTGGCGTTTCCGCGCATCTGGTCGGGTTTACCGATGTTGAGGAAGTGGGGCAAGGCGGCCTGGAATTAGGATATGAAAAAGTATTAAAAGGCATACCGGGCAGCAAGCGGGTCATCAGGGACGGACAGCGGCAAATTATAGCCGACGTCGAGAACATCAGGGCGCCGGTCACCGGGAAAAACCTGGAGTTGAGTATTGACCAGCGTATTCAATACCTGGCCTATAAGGAATTGCAGCTCGCCGTTAATGCCAATAATGCCAAATCAGGGACGCTGGTCATACTGGATGCGAAAAATGGCGAGATATTGGCGGTTGCCAATCAGCCGTCATTTAACCCGAATACGAGGAAAAACCTCAAGGAATATTTTTACCGGAACCGGGCGTTGACCGAAGTGTTCGAGCCGGGGTCCACGGTAAAACCCTTTGTGGTTGCCGCCGCTTTAGACGGCGGCTATGTCAAGCCGAATGATTTATTCGAGACGCACGGCATATTCCAGGTTGGGCATCATACCGTCAAGGACGTGCATAACTACGGTACTTTGGATTTGACGCATGTGCTGAAGAAATCCAGCAATATTGCGGTTAGCCAGATGGCGTTGAAAATGCCGCCGAAATATTTCTGGACTGTATACCACAGGCTCGGTTTTGGGATGTCACCGGGTTCCGGGTTTCCGGGAGAAGCCGGCGGCAGTTTGCTGGATTATCATCGCTGGCATGATTTTGAACGGGCGACGCTGTCCTTCGGCTATGGTGTCAGCACATCGGCTTTACAACTGGCGAGGGCTTACACCGCGCTTGCCGATGACGGCATCCTGCACTCTGTAAGCGTGTTGAAACGCGATGAAGATATTGACGAAAAACGGGTGTTTTCAGCAAAAACGGCCAGGCGCGTCAGGGCGATGATGGAACATGTGATTATGAAAGACGGCACGGCGTATGAAGCCAGGGTCGACGGCTATAGCGTGGCCGGTAAAACCGGGACGGTCAAGAAGTCGGGCGGCAAAGGCGGCTATGTCGAGAAAAAGTATTTTTCGGTGTTTGCCGGCATAGCGCCCGCCAGAGACCCGCGCCTCGTTATGGTCGTGATGATAGACGAGCCGTCGGCCGGGCAATATTACGGCGGCTTGGTTTCGGCGCCGGTGTTTTCGAAAGTGATGACGGGAGCCTTGAGAATGCTCGATATAGCGCCGGACCAGGAAGAGACGATGCCGGTTTTATTAACGCAGGCTCGTTGAGCTTCCGATAGACCTAAAAATGGCATTTTGTCCACGAAAAACACGAAAGACACGAAAAAAATCAGTATGTTGTATTGTACAGCCATTCACCCTTTGGGTAACGATCTGCGAGGGTATCCATTTGAATATGTTCGTGTTTTTTGTGTCTTTCGTGGACTGTGATTTTTCTAGGATTAACCGATGTGATAAGCGCCGATGAAACTGAAAGAGCTGTTGGCAGGCTTGGTTTTTACCTCAAACCGGCCCGGCCGCGAAAACGAACTGTCCATTAACGGCTTGGCGCTGGATAGCCGGGCAATTGTTGACGGCAATGTATTTATTGCGCTGTCCGGCGCCAAGCAGCACGGTTTGGCTCATGCCGCACAGGCAATTAACAGCGGCGCTTGCGCCGTTATTTTTGATCCTGCCGGTAACGGTAAGCAGTTGGCGGCATCGATTAACAATCATGGTGTGCCGATGATAGCCGTCGACAAGCTCGGGTTCTTGGTCGGAGAAATAGCGGCGCGTTTTTACGGTAACCCTTCGCATTATATCGATGTGATCGGCATTACCGGCACAAACGGCAAAACCTCATGCAGCCAGTTTTTGGCGCAAGCACTGGATGATTGCGGCATTATTGGGACGTTAGGTTGGGGAGCATGGGGCTGCTTGAATAAAACGGTCAATACCACGCCGGATGCCTTGTCTGTGCAGCAGATACTTGCGGCGTTATGGCAAGATAAAAAACAGGCGGTCGCGATGGAAGTGTCATCGCACGGCCTGGAACAGGGGCGGGTTAATGGTCTGCGCTTTAAAGGCGCGGTATTTACCAATATCAGCCGTGACCACCTGGATTATCACGGCACGATGGAGGCTTATCTCGACGCCAAATTGGCGTTGCTGGCCAAGCCTGGTTTGGCCTTTGTCGTCGTCAACCTGGATGATGCGGCCAGCGACCGGATTATTGCCGCCACACCGGGTACGGTTCAGGTCTGGGGCGTCAGCGTCGACGGGAAAACCTTAACATCAGGCGAGACCCTGCTTGCAAAGCATGTCCTGCATAAAGCAGGCGGTATCGAATTTGACGTGTACTGGCGGATGGAATGTCAGCGGGTGACGGTGCCGCTATACGGTGATTTTAATATTGAAAATGTGTTGCTGGTGTTAGCGACGATGCTGGCTATGGGCGTAGGCTTCGCCGAAGCGGCCAAGCGACTGGCGCGGGTAAAACCCGTAGAAGGTCGTATGGAGCGCTTCGGCGGCGACGGGCAGCCGCTGGTGTTTGTTGATTATGCGCATACGCCGGATGCACTGGATAAGGTGTTAGCCAGTTTGCGCAAGCATTGCAGGCAGGCTTTATGGGTAGTCTTCGGTTGCGGCGGCAATCGCGATAGCGGCAAGCGTCCATTGATGGGCGCGGCGGCGGAGCGCTGGGCGGATCATTTGATCATTACCGATGACAATCCGCGTTTTGAAAACAGCGCTGCGATCATCGACGCTATCCTGGCGGGTTGCCGCTTGGACAAGGTTGAAGTGATCCGGGACAGGGAACAGGCGATACGCAATGCGATAGCCAGGGCCGCAAATGATGACTGCATCGTGATAGCCGGTAAAGGCCATGAAGATTACCAGGAAATAGAAGGCGTCCGGGTTCCGTTTAGCGACAGGGATATTGTTATTGACGCCTTACAGTAGCAGGGTACGCATTTCCCAGGGGGTATTGCGTAGCTCCTGGTATTAATGGTGCGCGTCCTTTGGGGCATAACTGCGCACCGCGCTAATGATCTTAAAAAATGATGACTGGATAGATATGAAGATGATGCTGAGCGAGATTGCCGGGCATGTGCGTGGGAAGCAGGTTGGTGCTGATGTAGCCGTCGCGTCGACCAGCATAGACACGCGCTCGATGCAGCCGGGACAGCTCTATGTGGCGATCAAGGGCGAGCAGTTCGACGGCAATGATTTTGTCGAACAGGCCGAGCAGGCGGGCGCGATTGCCGCCATCGTGCATCCCGGTGTTGCGGTAAATATCCCGCACATTATCGTTGACGATACCCGCCTGGCATTGGCCGAACTGGCCGGGGCGTGGCGGCGGCAAGCGGCGGTTCCGGCAGCTCGCGTCGGCTCCCTACCGACTGCGACACTTCCACCATCCCTGGCGGTCGGTCGCATCGGTTCCCTACCGATTGCGTCACTTCCACCATCCCTGGCGGTCGTCGGTGTTACCGGCAGTAACGGCAAGACAACCGTCAAGGAGATGACGGCGGCGATACTGGGCGCTTCCGAGGCTGGCTGTGACGATGTCTTGTATACCCAAGGCAATTTGAATAATGACATCGGTGTGCCGTTAACGCTGCTGCGGCTGAACGGGCGGCAGCGCTATGCCGTGATTGAAATGGGCGCAAACCATCCCGGCGAAATTGCCTATACCAGCCGTTATGCTGGGGCCGATGTCGTCATACTGAACAACGCGGGCGCTGCGCATATAGCAGGGTTCGGCAGTCTCGACGGCGTTGCGGAGGCAAAAGGCGAAATCATAGCGACGCTTAAACAGGACGGCGTTGCCGTGCTTAACCGCGATGACGCCTATTTCGATTACTGGAAATCGCTCGCAGGCCATAGGAAAGTGCTGACGTTCGGATTGAGCGACGATGCGGATGTAAGGGCTAAAGGCATCACGACAACTATTTGCGATAACGCGTTTGTAACGACGTTTGAACTGTTTACGCCGCAAGGTACGCAAAACTGTGTACTGAAGCTGGCCGGCCGGCATAACGTGGTTAATGCCTTGGCGGCAACGGCGGCGGGCCTGGCGCTAAACATCAGCTTGGCGCAAATTGTCCTGGGACTCTCCAGCGTAAAGCCGGTTACCGGGCGTTTGCAGCTCTTGGTCGGCCGCTTGGGCAATAGGATTATCGATGACAGCTATAACGCCAACGCGATGTCGCTGGAAGCCGGCCTGGATGTGCTGGCCGGCTGTGCAGGCCGGCCGTGGCTGGTGTTGGGCGCTTTCGGCGAATTGGGGCCGGACAGCCCGAAAATCCACCAGGACATAGGCGGGCTGATTAAGGCCCGTGGCGTGCTCAGGTTGCTTGCAACCGGTAATGACGCCAGGAATACGGTGCAGGCTTTTGGAAGCGGCGCGACTTTCTTTGCTACGCAAAGCGACTTGATAGCCGCGCTGCAGCAAGAGCTTAAAGGTGATGAAACGCTATTGATTAAGGGATCGAGATCGCAGCGCATGGAAAATGTAGCGGCAGCCCTGGTTGAGAACTTTAGGACTTGAATGAGCAGGAATTAAACAATGTTACTTTACTTGGCAGACTATTTAATGAGCTTCGACAGCGGTTTCAGGGTTTTTCATTACCTGACGTTCCGGGCCATTCTCGGCGTATTAACGTCATTAATGATCTCGTTCATCATCGGGCCGGTAATGATCAGGAAATTAAGAGGCAACAAGATAGGCCAAAGCATTCGGGAGTTAGGCCCGCAATCGCATTACGAAAAAGCCGGAACGCCGACTATGGGCGGCGCATTGATTTTGATAGCGATTGCCGTCAGCACATTGCTCTGGGCGGATCTCGGCAATCGCTATATCTGGGTCATCCTGCTGGTTACGATGGGTTACGGCATTATCGGCTTTATCGATGATTACCGGAAAGTAGTCAAGCGCAACAGCGACGGCCTTTCGGCCAGGACGAAATACCTGTGGCAGTCGATCATCGGCATGACGGCCGCCGTTTTTTTATATAACACGGCGGTATTGCCGGCGGAAACGCAATTTATCCTGCCGTTTTTTAAAGGCGTTATGCTGGACATGGGTTGGATGTATATCGTGCTGAGCTATTTTGTCATCGTCGGCACCAGTAACGCCGTCAATTTAACGGACGGCCTGGATGGCTTGGCGATTATGCCGACGGTGATGGTGGCTTCCGGCTTGGGCGTGTTTGCCTATCTTTCCGGGCATGCAGAGTTCTCGCAATACTTGGCGATTCCGTACCTGCCGAACGCCGGCGAACTGATCGTATTTTGCGCGGCGTTGGTGGGCGCAGGGCTGGGATTTTTATGGTTTAACACCTATCCCGCAATGGTTTTCATGGGCGATGTCGGCGCACTGGCGTTGGGCGGGGCGCTAGGCATCCTGGCGGTGCTGGTCAGGCAGGAAATCGTGCTGATGATCATGGGCGGGGTGTTCGTCATGGAAACCTTGTCGGTCATTATCCAGGTGGCTTCCTTCAAAATGACCGGCAAGCGGGTTTTTCGCATGGCGCCGATACATCATCATTTTGAATTAAAAGGTTGGCCGGAACCGCGGGTTATCGTGCGCTTCTGGATTATCACCGTTATTTTGGTATTGATTGGTTTGGCGACATTAAAGTTGAGATAACAATGGAAACGGCAGCGGTTATAGACTTATTAAAAAAGCATTTTGAGCTGGATCCGCAAAGCGCCAAGGTCTTGGTCGTCGGGCTTGGCAGCACAGGGATTTCGGTTGCGCATTATTTACGGAATATGGGCTTTAACTTCGCGATTATCGACAGTCGCGATAAGCCGCCGTTAATCGATGAATTTGCTGAGATTATGCCCGATGCGCCGGTCTTTACCGGCGGTTTTGATGACGCCGCTTTTAAGGTGGCGACCCACCTGGTCGTGAGTCCCGGTTTGTCGCTCAATGAAAAGCCGATTATGAAGGCCATTGCCAACGGCTCGAAAATAGTCAGCGACATTGATTTGTTCACCTGTTCCGTTGCTACGCCGATTATTGCCATTACCGGTTCCAACGGTAAAAGCACGGTCACGACCATGCTGGGCGATATGGCAAAGGCGGCCGGCAAACGGGTTGCCGTCGGCGGTAACCTGGGCATTCCGGCGCTGGATTTGATAGAGCAGCATGCCGACCTGTATGTGCTGGAGTTATCGAGCTTCCAGCTCGAAAGAACGGCGGTGTTGAATGCAGCCGCGGCGACGGTATTGAACGTTTCGGCGGATCATTTGGACCGGCATGCCGACATCGCCGAATATGCACAGGAAAAACAAAGAATCTTTAACGGCAACGGTGTCATGGTGATCAATGCCGACGACCCGATTGTCAGTGCGATGCAGGATGCAGCCCGCCGGACTTACACCTTCTCGATTAAAAAAGCGGCGGATTTCTATCTTGCCGAGCAGGATGGCGTGGAATATTTGATGCACGATGAAAACGCGCTGATGCCGTTGGCGGCGCTGCCGCTGGAAGGCCGGCATAACGCCGCCAATGCGCTGGCGGCATTGGCGCTGGGCGCGGCCGTAGGTCTCGACGAACAGGCCATGTGCACGGCGTTGCGCAAATTTAAAGGTTTGGAGCACAGGATGCAGCGTGTCGCCGAAATACGCGGCGTTACCTGGGTCAATGATTCGAAGGCGACCAATATCGGCGCCTGTGTTGCCGCGCTGGAAGGCTACGCACGTAAAGTGATCCTTATTGCCGGCGGCGATGCCAAAGGCGCCGATATGAATGAATTAACGCCGTCGATCCGGGAAAAAGCCAAAAGCGTGGTGTTGATGGGCAAGGATGCGCCGTTGATAGAGCAGGCGCTGAAGGATTCGTCGGTGCCGGTCTATGCCGCTGAAAACATGGTGCAGGCGGTGCAGATTGCCGCAGGCATAGCCGAAAACGGCGATAGCGTCTTGTTGTCGCCGGCTTGTGCGAGCCTTGACCAGTACAAGAATTACCAGGACAGGGGCAACAAATTTACCAAAGCCGTACTGGCGTTGGCGGGGTGATGAGATGGATATGAACAGGAAAACCAAAGTGTCACGGCTTGGCCGCTTCCATGTCGATCCCCTGCTGCTGGCTATTTGCTCAAGCCTGTTGTTTATCGGCTATGTCATGGTGGCGTCGTCATCGATACACCTGGGCCCGAAACTGCTCGACAATATCTGGAATTATCCGCTCAAGCAATTGATACATATCGCATTAGGCAGTGTGTTGGGCGCTTATATTGCCACGGTCCCGATGCGGCACTGGGAAAAAATAGGGCCTTTGCTGTTTATAGCGGGATTGTTATTACTGGTTATCGTCTTGGTGCCGGGCTTGGGCGTAAAAGTCAACGGCAGCACGCGCTGGTTATCGCTGGGTGGATTAAGGGTGCAGGTATCGGAAGTGGTCAAGTTTTTTGCCGTGATTTATATGGCGGGTTACGTCACCCGGCATCAAAAATCCTTGCGCGAATCGGCGTTTGGACTGGCTAAGCCGTTGTTGCTGTTTTTAATCGCCAGCGTGTTGTTATTGAGGGAGCCGGATTTTGGTTCGGCGGTTGTTATCTTAATGATAGCGATGGGCATCCTGTTTTTGGCGGGAGCAAAATTATTGCATTTTGGGATATTGTTTGCGGGACTCGCGGTGCCTGCGATGCTGTTGGTAATTTACGAGCCTTACCGCATGCTCAGGGTAACCAGTTTCATGGACCCGTGGGCCGATCCGCTGAATACTGGCTTCCAGTTGGTGCAGGCGCTTATTTCATTCGGCCGCGGCGAAGTATTGGGCGTAGGTCTCGGCAGCGGCATCCAGAAATTGTTTTACCTGCCTGAAGCGCATACCGATTTCCTGTTCTCGGTGATAGCCGAAGCACTGGGTTTATTGGGCGTTGTGACCGTTGTCGGCCTGTTCGCATTGCTGGTATGGCGCGCCTTCCAGATAGGCGCGAAAGCCGAGCAGGCCGGCGAGGAGTTTTCGGCCTATATCGCCTATGGATTGGGTATCTGGTTCGGTTTCCAGGCCTTCGTGAATATGGGCGTGAATATGGGCATGTTGCCGACTAAAGGATTGACGTTGCCGTTAATGAGTTACGGCGGCGGCAGTATGATGATTATGTGTTGTGCGGTAGCGCTGCTGTTCCGGGTTCATAGCGAAATAACGGAAGCCAACGCCAATGCGATACCCGCACCGCGTGTAAATGTAAAGATTAAGGCGACACATGGCTAAGCGTATTGTAATTATGGCCGGCGGCACCGGCGGGCATGTTTTCCCGGCCTTGGCGGTTGCGCAGTTGCTGGCGGAAAAAGGCTGGCAAATCAGCTGGCTGGGCACGCAAAAAGGCCTGGAAAGCCGTGTCATCCCCGAACACGGCATCGAGATAGACTGGCTGTCGGTTGCCGGTGTGCGCGGTAAAGGCTTGCCGGCCAAAATCGGCGCCGTGTTCAAATTGCTTAAGGCTTGTGTGCAGGCCGGGGTGATATTGCGCCGACGCAAGCCGGATGTCGTGCTGGGCATGGGCGGCTTTGTCGCCGGTCCCGGCGGGCTGATGGCGAAATTATTGGGCATCCCCTTGGTGATTCATGAGCAAAATCGCGTACCCGGCACGACAAACCGCTTGCTGGCGCGCATGGCTAAACAGGTATTGGAAGCGTTTCCCGGTAGTTTTAAACCGGCGGAGCATGCGCAATGCACCGGCAACCCGCTGAGAAAACAGTTCTTGAATCGGCCTGATGCCGGTGACAGGGCGGCCGGTCAGGCGATCCATATTTTAGTCGTCGGCGGCAGCCAGGGCGCCCAGATATTAAATGAAGTGGTCCCGGAAGCGGCCGCGCAACTAAGCGGCATTCGGATAAAGCACCAGAGCGGTGCCGCGATGCTCGCGCAGGTTATGGAACGCTATAAAGCCTTGGGTGTTAATGCCGAAGTGAGCGCTTTTTTTGACGATATGGTCGCCGCCTATCAGTGGGCGGATATGGTGATATGCAGGGCCGGCGCGATGACGGTCAGCGAAGTCGCCGCTATCGGCATGCCGGCCATTTTTATCCCGTTGCCTGGTGCTATCGATGATCACCAAACGGCGAATGCCAGGTATCTAACCGATGCCGGTGCCGGCATGCTGCTGATGCAGAAGGATTTGAACGCTTCGACGTTGGCCGCCCATATTACCGAGGCCATCCATCACCTGGATGCGCTGGGCGAAGCGGCGAAACAATGTGCGCGGCTGGATGCGACGGAAGCGGTTGCGGATGTTTGCATAGCGGAGGCCGGTTTATGAATATTCCGCATACCAAGCCACCCGTGCAGGCGCTTGGCAATATCGAACGCATACATTTTGTCGGCATCGGCGGGACCGGTATGAGCGGCATCGCGGAAGTCTTATCGAACCTGGGCTACCAAGTGTCGGGTTCGGACATTAAAGACGGTCCGGCGACGCAGCGATTAGCCGGATTAGGCGTAAAAATTACGATCGGTCATCGGCGCGAAAATATAGCCGAGGCTGATGTCGTCGTCGCATCGAGTGCGATTGACCGCAGTAATGAAGAAATTGACGAAGCCTATTTAAAGAGAGTGCCGGTTATTCCGAGAGCCGAAATGCTCGCGGAATTGATGCGTTTCAGGTTCGGCATCGCCGTCGCCGGCACGCACGGAAAAACCACGACGACCAGCTTGACGGCAAGCTTGCTCGCAGAAGGCGGGCTGGACCCCACTTTCGTGATCGGCGGGCGCTTAAACAGCGCCGGTAGCAATGCTAAGCTCGGCTTGGGCCATTACCTGGTTGCCGAAGCGGATGAGAGCGATGCGTCGTTTTTGTATTTGCAGCCGATGATCGCCGTGGTCACGAATATCGACCAGGACCACATGGCGACGTATGAAAACAGTTACCAGCGCTTAAAAGACACTTTCATAGAGTTTTTGCACCATTTGCCGTTTTACGGTCTCGCTGTGCTGTGCCTCGATGATGACGGCATCAGGGCAATATTGCCGCTGATATCCAAACCGGTCACGACTTACGGTGTTGATGAAGACGCCGATGTGCGCGCCGTCGACATAAAACAGGACGGCCTGCAGACATCGTTCAGCGTAGTGCGGCGCGGTGCTTACCCGGTGCTGCGCGTCACGCTGAATATGCCGGGTTGGCACAATATGCTGAATGCGTTGGCCGCTATTGCCGTCGCGACCAAGCTGAACGTCGATGATGCCGCCATCATTAAAAGCCTGGGCGCGTTTAAAGGGGTGGGACGGCGTTTTCAGCATGCGACGGTGACTTTTCCCGAACTAGGCGCGCTGCCGCTGGTTGATGATTACGGACATCACCCGCGCGAAATCGCGGCGACCTTGGAAGCGTTGCGCCAGGCATGGCCGGGCAAGCGTTCGGTAGTCGTATTCCAGCCGCATCGTTATTCGCGGACCCGTGACTTGTTCGAAGACTTCGTACACGTTTTGTCTACCGTCGATGTGTTGATCCTGATGGAAGTGTATGCCGCAGGCGAAGCGCCGATTCCCGGCGCCGATGGCCGCGCGTTAAGCCGCGCCATCCGTGTGCGAGGGCAGGTTGACCCGGTGTTTGTCGATGCTTTTGAAGAATTGCCGACGATACTGGCGGGCATTGTCGAAGCCGGTGATGTCATTTTAACGATGGGCGCCGGCAACGTCGGGCAAATTGCTGCGCAGCTTCCGCAGCTCCTGGCTGAAGCGTTGGCGGGTTGACGGCGATGGAAGGGCGCTTATTACACAATGAGCCTCTGGCGAAATACACCAGTTGGCGCGTCGGCGGACCTGCCGACCGGCTTTATATTCCAGGGGATAGGCAGGACTTGATTGAATTCGTCAAAGGGTTGCCCGCCGATGAGCCGGTGTTCTGGATGGGCCTGGGCAGCAATTTATTGGTCAGGGACGGCGGCATACGCGGCACGGTTATTAACACGAAAGGGCGCTTGAAAGAAATGCACATGGCCGATGACGGCTCGGTTTATGTCGAAGCCGGCGTGCCTTGTGCGCATGTCGCGCGTTTTTGCGGCGAACAGGGCCTGGTTGGCGCGGAATTCCTGGCCGGCATCCCCGGAACGATGGGCGGCGCGCTGAAAATGAACGCCGGCGCGTTCGGCGGCGAAACCTGGGGCATTGTCAAGCAGGTCGATATGGTAAATAAGGCCGGCACCGTGATACAGCGACATCCCGAGGATTTTAAGATTGCTTATCGCTCGGTAACGGGCGGCGACGGCGAATGGTTCCTGTCCGCGCTGCTGACGCCGACGCCGGGGGACGCCGCGACGAGCCAGCAGAAAATCAGGGAATTGCTGGAAAAGCGCGCAAAAACCCAGCCGACTAACCAGCCTAGTTGCGGGTCGGTATTTAAAAACCCGGCGGGCGATTATGCGGCAAGATTGATAGAGCAATCGGGACTAAAAGGCTATGCGATAGGCGGTGCCTGCGTATCTGCCAAGCATGCCAATTTTATTGTCAATACCGGTCATGCCGCAGCCGCGGAAATTGAAGCGTTAATAGAATATGTTCAACGCCAGGTTGAGGAAAAGCAGGGGGTTGTATTGCAGACAGAGGTTTGTAGGGTAGGTGAAGGTGTTTAAGAATCCGGGGCAATTCGGCCGCGTTGCGGTGTTGATGGGCGGTTCGTCAGCAGAACGTGAGGTTTCGCTACGAAGCGGTGCAGCCGTTTACAGTGCGTTGAAAAATAACGGCGTCGATGCCGTCGCGATCGATGTGACCGGCAGCCCTATAGCGGCCTTGAGCGGTGTCAAGGCGGACCGTGTATTTAACATTATCCACGGACGCGGCGGTGAAGACGGCGTGCTGCAGGGCGTGCTTGAGGCGATGGGGATTCCGTACACCGGCAGCGGCGTGATGGCGTCGGCACTGACGATGGATAAGCTCAGGACCAAGCTGTGCTGGCAGGGTTACGGGCTGGTTACGCCGCAATGGCAGGTGTTGAAAAATGCCGATGACCTCGATGAGTGCAGCGCCAAACTGGGTTTCCCCGTTATCGTCAAACCGGCGCAGGAAGGTTCCAGCATAGGCATGAGCAAGGCGAATAACCCTGATGAATTGTTACAGGCCTTGCATACGGCGGCGGAATTTAATTGCGATGTCTATGCCGAGCGTTGGGTCGCGGGCAAGGAATATACCGTTGGGCTATTGCAGGGCGAAGCCTTGCCGGTTATTCGCCTGGAAACGCCGCGGACCTTTTATGATTACGAAGCCAAATACCAGGCCACGACCACGCAATACCACTGCCCATGCGGTTTGAGCCTGGACCAGGAAGCGGCGTTGAGGAAACTGGCGGTGACTGCGGGCGATGTGGTCGGCGTCAAAGGCTGGGCCAGGGTCGATGTGTTTATCGATGAAAACGGGCAGTACCAGTTGATTGAAATAAATACCGTACCGGGCATGACCGATCACAGCCTGGTGCCGATGGCGGCCAAACAGGCGGGTATGGCGTTCGATGCGTTGGTCTGGCGGATACTTGAAACCAGCCTGGCCTGATGAACAAGGGTGGCGCAAAAATCCTGTTGATCGGTTTGTTGGTATTGGCAGGGCTGCTGGGACTGTTTGCTTATAAAAACGGCAAAGTAAAACTTCACCTTAAGCTCGCGTCATTACCTGTTAAATATGTGCGGTCCGAAGGCGTGTTCCAGTATATCGGCAAGGATGAGATAAGAGTCGTATTGGAGCCGTTGGTGACGACCGGCTTTTTTGAAGCGGACATGCAGGCGATACACCAGGCGGTTTCGACCTTGCCGTGGGTGGAAACCGTCGCGGTCAAGCGGATCTGGCCCGATGCGATCGATATTAAGATTCGCGAAAAGAAACCTTACGTCCGTTGGGGGCAGGACAGCTTGATGACCGAGCAGGGCGTGATATTTACACCGAAGTCGATAGCACAGCACCAACATTTGACGATATTGACTGGACCTGCCCAGCAACAAATGAAAGTGCTGGAAATTATGAAGGGTATTAAAACGGCATTAGCGGATCAGGCTATGGAATTGGCGGAGTTTAATGTTAATGACCGTTGGGCATGGAAGATCGAATTGACAACAGGGCTGGTGATACTGTTGGGGCGTGACGAACAATTAAAAAAATTACAACGTTTTTTGAAAACCCTGACGGTATTAAAGCCTGAGCAGATTGATGCGATGGCTGTAGCTGATTTGCGCTATCCCAACGGTTATGCCGTCTCATGGCGGCCTGACGCGGCGGAGATAGACTGGAGCAACAACGATGTTCCAGGGGATACGGCAACCAGGAACTTAAAACAGATGCACGCTAGAACAATAGAGTGAAGAAAATGGCAAGAAACAGAACAGAACGTAATTTGATAGTCGGCCTGGATATAGGTACTTCCAAGGTCGCGGCTATTGTAGGGGAGCTCACCGGTGACGGTAGCATAGAAGTGATCGGCATAGGCACGTCGCCATCACGCGGTCTTAAAAAAGGCGTCGTCGTTAACCTGGAATCGACCGTGCAATCGATACAACGGGCTATCGAAGAGGCTGAACTCATGGCCGGATGCCAGATTAAATCGGTGTTTGCAGGCATTGCCGGCAGTCATATCCGAAGCCTTAATTCGCACGGCGTCGTCGCGATCAAGGATAAGGAGGTCACGCAATACGACATCGACCGCGTGATCGATTCCGCGCGCGCCGTCGCGATCCCGGCCGACCAGAAAATATTGCACATCCTGCCGCAGGAGTTTGTTATCGATCTCCAGGACGGCATCAAGGAGCCTATCGGGATGTCCGGGATACGCCTGGAAGCCAAGGTGCATATGGTGACGGGCAGTGTCAGCGCCTCGCAGAATATCATCAAGTGCATACGCCGCTGCGGCCTGGAAGTTGAAGACATCGTGCTGGAGCAATTGGCGTCGTGTAATTCGGTATTGACCGAAGACGAAAAAGAATTGGGCGTTTGCTTGATCGATATGGGCGGCGGCACGACCGATATTGCCATTTTCGTCGAGGGCGCGATCAAGCATACGGCGGTGATACCGATAGCGGGCGACCAGGTCACCAATGATATAGCCGTCGCATTGCGCACGCCTACCGTTAATGCGGAAGACATTAAGCGTAGATATGCCTGTGCATTGACGCAATTGGCCAGCGTTGACGGCGTTATCGAAGTGCCGAGCATCGGCGACAGGGCGCCGCGCAAGATTTCGACGCAAAACCTCGCGGAAATCATCGAGCCGCGTTATGAAGAATTGATGCTGCTGGTGCAGGCCGAAATCAGGCGTAGCGGCAATGAAGAATTGATTGCCGCCGGCATAGTCTTGACCGGCGGCAGTTCAAAGGTGATGGGACTGATCGAACTGGCGGAAGAAATTTTCCATATGCCGGTTCGCATGGGCGGCCCGGAGAATGTTACCGGCTTGACGGAAGTGGTCAGGAACCCGGTGCACTCTACCGGAGTGGGTTTATTAATGTACGGCAAAGACCATCAAGGCATAGGCAGGAGTATCGATGCCGACGGCGAAGGGTGGATGGTTAAAGTTAAAAGTTGGTTTCAGGGTAATTTTTGAGCTTTATTATTTTTAATTGAGGGGTGGTGTTGTGAAATATGAATTAGTGGATATGTATAGCGAGACTGCCGTCATCAAGGTCATTGGTGTGGGTGGGGGCGGTGGTAATGCAGTTAATCACATGGTGGGTAATCACATCGAGGGTGTTGAGTTTATCTGCGCAAATACCGATGCACAGGCGTTAAGAAAGCTCAATGTCGGCACGATCATCCAGTTGGGTGTCGAATTAACCAAAGGGCTGGGAGCGGGTACCAATCCCGAGATTGGCAAGCATGCGGCGCAGGAGAACAAAGAACGTATCAAGGAAGTCTTGCAGGGTGCGGACATGGTGTTCCTGACTGCCGGCATGGGCGGCGGAACGGGTACCGGCGCCATTCCGGTGATTGCCGAAATCGCCAGGGAAATGGGTATCTTGACCGTCGCGGTCGTCACCAAGCCTTTTTTGTTTGAAGGCAAAAAGAAACAGCTGGTTGCCGAGCAAGGCATTATAGAACTGGAAAAATATGTCGATTCGTTGATAACCATTCCCAACCAGAAATTATTGCCGGTGCTGGGCAATAATGTGTCGTTGATGAATGCGTTTAAAGCGGCTAACGATGTGTTGCTGGACGCCGTGCAAGGCATTACCGAGCTGATTGTGCATCCCGGCATGATTAACGTCGATTTTGCCGACGTCAGGACCGTGATGTCCGGCATGGGCGCCGCGATCATGGGTACGGGCAGCGCATCGGGCGAACATCGCGCGCGCGAAGCGGCGGAAAAAGCCATTGCCTGCCCATTGCTCGAAGACATTAACCTGCAAGGCGCGCGCGGCATCCTGGTCAATATTTCTGCCGCCGATATGGGCATCGCCGAGTTCAATGAAGTCGGCAACATCGTCCATGAGTTTGCGTCGGAAGATGCGATCATCAAAATCGGTACGGCTATTGACCCGAGTTTGGACGACGAAATTAAAGTCACGGTTGTCGCCACCGGCATGGGCTTGCCGCCGGTTGTAGTTAAGGCGCCTGTCAAACTCATGCAAAAGCCGGGCACGACGACAACCAATTATGATGAATTGGATAAGCCAACCGTTATGCGCCAAGGCGGCAAGCATGAAAACAGGGAAGTGCGCTTTGGCGCGCAGCCTAAGAAAGAAGTCGACTTGGATTACCTCGATATTCCGGCTTTTCTAAGACGGCAGGCTGATTAGTCCGGCTCGCAGTGACTGTTTTGTCATCGCTATCGCCTGGACGGGCGATAGCGACTGATACCCTGAGTGGTCAAATTTTCGGTTTTTTGCGTAACCTGGTTAATCCGCTGATCTGTGGCTGAATACTTTCACAGCCCCGTTTGTGAGGGGGCCCAACACTATGCGGCTATTGTTAATCGAAGACGACCCTGATTTATCGCGTTCATTAAAGCTTGAATTAGAGCATGCCGGCTATGCAGTGGATATTGCTATGGATGGCGAGCACGGTGAGTTTTTAGGAATGACCGAAAGCTACGATGTTGCCATCCTGGACTTGGGCTTGCCCAAACTGTCCGGCCTGGAAGTGTTAAGACTTTGGCGTCAAGCCGATAACAGTGTGCCGGTGATTGTGTTAACCGCCCGTGATGCCTGGCATGAAAAAGTGGATGGATTTAAAGCCGGCGCTGATGATTACCTGGGTAAACCCTTTCATATCCAGGAGCTTTTAGCGCGTATTCAAGCGCTGCTGAAACGTTTGCATGGACATAATAAACCAGGGCTTAGCGCCTATGGCATAGCGCTCAATGAAGAACGCCAAACCGTATTGATTGATGGACGGCAACAATTTGAATTAACCGCCATTGAATTCCGCTTGTTACGTTACCTGATGCTGCATGCTGGAAAGGTTTTAAGTAAATGCCAGCTTAGCGAGCATATTTACGAATATGAAAATGATCCCGATAGTAATGTTATCGAGGTTTATATCAATCGCTTGCGCCGTAAATTGGGCAAGGACTTGATTACCACGCGCCGCGGCCAAGGCTATGTGTTTGGTAAAAAGACATGATGTCTTTACGGCAGCGTTTAAATCGCGGCTTGACATTGATTCTCTGCGCAGTGTTCTTCATTCACTGGTTGGCGGCCGACGCGGTGATTCGCGCCGTTGCTGAAAAACAGATGACGACACGTTTGACGCATGACGGTGATTCCCTGCTGGATACGTTAACGCGCGATGCCCAGGATCAAATACGCTTTGATAGTTTTCACATCGGCTCAGTCTACGAGCAGGCGTTTTCCGGGCATTATTTTGTCGTGCAGGTTGATTCGGCGTTATATTATTCACTCTCCCTACAAAATCAACAGCTTGCCGTCGAGCCGGTGACTACCGGGCAGACATTTCTCTACCATCTTTCCGATGGTCCAAAACACCAACCGCTACTCGTTCTCGGGCGCGGCTTTAAGGAATTCGGACACCAGGTCAGTATCAGCGTCGCAGAAGATTTAACCGATATTCATCATGATATTTCTTCGATCCGGCTGACGTACCTGGGCTTGACCGTCATGATATTGCTGTGTTCGATTGCATTGCAAAGCAGCGATGTCAAGCATGCCTTACGGCCGCTTATTGAGGCCCAAAAACAACTGGCGGATATTGCCAATGGCCGGCAGCAGCAAATTACCGTAACGAGTCCGGCTGAAATCAAGCCCTTAGTGACTGAAGTCAACCGTTTGTTAACGTTGGTCGTGCGCCGTTTGCAACAATCACGCACGGCTATAGGTAACCTGGCGCATGCGTTAAAAACGCCGCTGGCCGTGCTGTTTAGGATTGCAGAAAACCCGGTTATCGCCGGGCATCCTGAGTTGCAACAACAACTGCTGACACAAACGGCGTCAATACATCGCTGTATTGACCGCGAACTCAAACGCGCCCGCATTGCCGGCAACCGGCACACGACGATGGCGTTTAATCCCCATCAGGAACTCGCTGCGCTGATACAATTGCTGCAAAATATTTATGCAGAAAAAAAATTGCAGATCGAATTCTGCGCACCTGATGTGTTAGTGCATTGCGACAGGGAAGACTTATTGGAACTGATAGGTAATTTGCTCGACAACGCTTGTAAATGGGCGAAACAGCATATCAGTGTCGACATCAGTTTTTCAGGAGGCATTGACATTGCGGTTGCGGACGATGGGCCGGGAGCGGGCAATCTCGATACACAACGGCTTACCCAGAGGGGCTTGCGTCTGGATGAATCGGTACAGGGGCATGGTCTTGGCTTAGCGATAGTCAGTGATATTGTTGAATTCTATGGCGGTTCTTTAGATATTGGCCGCAGCCCGCAGCTGGGCGGCTTTTTAGCCGTGGTGCGTTTGCCTTTAAATTAAAATAAGAACGCAGATGACGCTGATCATTATGATTAAAATAAGATTTTATCTGTGGTTATCATATTCATCAGCGTTCCATTGTAATTGAGGGCGGAGTCGTTACTACATTAAATATATCGGCTTGGATTGGCGTTTTTAAGTTTGAATTTAACTTGGCTTGTTATGGTGCGGCCGTACTATGGCCGTTCCCGGAATACCCACACAGGAATGGCTTTCTTATCTTCGGTAGGTAAACACAAGAGGAATATACCATGGCAAGCCCTTTCACCGTTTTCGCAGGCACTGATAAAACCACGTTGACCCATTCGCTGTTGGCGCCTAATTCAGGCATCAGTATTGTTGCCGGTTCCATCGTGTTGAACGCATCAGGCCAGGATGCCGTCAATTTTTATGATGGGACGCTCGCACCGCTCGGCATCGGCGCAGGCCTGCTGCTGACTTCTGGAACCACGCCGGGAACCGCCAATACCATGGGCTGGTTTGGCAATGACAATAGCTGGCAAAGCGGCTTCAATAACGGCGACGCCGACATCAATGCCGTCGTTAATACGGTCTTTCAAACCCAGTCCTATGATGCCACTACCTTATCGTTCGATTTTAGCGTTACCGACGCCACCGCCACATCGGTCAGCTTCGACCTGGTGTTCGGTTCCGACGAATACCCCGAATGGGTTGACCAATTTGTCGATTCGGCGATTGTCATGGTCAACGGAGTAAACTATGCGCTGTTTAATCATGACCCCAACCATCCGTTAAGCGTGGTCACGGCCAACTTGTCTGCCGGCTATTTCCAGAATAATGCCGGCGGTATATTGCCGATTGAATATGACGGCGTCAGCCATGTGCTGAAAATCGTCGCGCCCATCAATGCCGGTGGCGTAAACAACCACATCAAGATCGGCATCGCCGATACCGGCGACCATATTTACGACAGCGGCATTTTTATCGCCAATTTAACAGCGGGCAATATTCCGGGTTCCGGCGTAGTGATCACGCCGCCCAATTCCGGTACGGACAATAGCGATAATTTAACGGGATCATCGAAAGACGAGTATTTTGACCTGAAAAATGGCGATGATGTGGTGTATGCCGGTGCAGGCGACGACATCGTGGTGGCGGGCGCCGGCAATGATTCGGTATACGGCGGCAGCGGCACCGACGAAATGAAGGGTGATGCCGGTGATGACAGCCTGGACGGCGGCGATGGTATCGATACCGCCGTTTATACGGGCAGCAGCGCGGATTTTGTCATTGCTTTTGACAATGCCAGCGGCAAATACACGATTAGTGCCAAACCGGCAGGTTCATCTGTGGACGGAACCGACATGCTGGCGGGCGTCGAATTCGCAAAATTCAGCGACAGTCTCTTGAGCTTGGGCGCGACCGGCTTAGTTTCACCGGTTGTCACGCCTGATCCCGTCGTAACGCCGGCTAACCAGCCGGGCATCGTTTTCATCAACGGTATAGGCGGCCAAGGGCAGAAACTGACTGCATCGGTATCTGACAGCGATGGCATTCCTTCCGCAGGCGTCAGCTATGCGTGGCAGGCTGATGGCGTGGCGCTGGGTGTCAGCGGCGACACCTTCGTGGTTGGCGCGGCTCAAGTGGGCAAGAACATCACGGTTACCGCATCCTATACCGATCTGGCGAGTCATGTTGAATACCTGGCCAGCGCTGTCAAATACATTTCCGCTCCAGGCAATGGCGACTTCGCGATCACGCTGTTGAACCTTAGCGCCCCTATCGGAGCGAGCGTGATGAACCCGCTGACCACATTGGTCCAGAATGCCATCGGCCTTGGCGTGTCGCCGAACGAAGCCGGCATTATTATCAAGAGCGTGCTGGGTGTTTCCGCGACTGTTGATCTTGAGCATTACGATGCCTGGGCGGCTTTGCAAGCTAATCCTGGCGATCAGGCGGCGCTGACGGTGGAGAAAAAAGCCGTCCAGGTTGCCGTGATGACCTCGCTAGGCAGCGACGAAACCGGTATGGCGCTGACGCAGGCCATCCTGTTGGCTCACAGCAACAATACGATCCTGGATCTCACCGACACGGGTACGATTGCGAACCTACTGGGGCTTGATCCGGCTAATCCGCTCGTGCAGGAAATCTGGGACCGCAACGATACCATCGGTTCAGCTAACACCGTAGACGCCATTAACAAAATCTGGCTCGATATACAGAGCGGCCTGGATGTCATTCTTTCGGACTCCATAGCAACGCTCAGCATCCACATCAACCAGGCGCCGATAGGAACCGCAACTGCGGGTTTGCCAGAAGGTGAGGAAGGTTCCGCGTACCTTATCAGCGCGTCTGATTTGTTGATGGGTTTCAGTGACTCGGACGGCGGAATTTTGTCGGTTTCCAGTCTTTCCGTGAATATCGCCGGCAGCCTGGTCGATAATAAAGACGGTACCTGGACGTTCACACCTGATGCCAACTACAGTGGCCCGGTAGAACTTAGCTATGCGGTTATCGATGGACAAGGCGGCAGCGCGCCTGCCAGTCAATTGTTCGCGATCGCACCAGCCCAAGTGGTCCCGGTCAATACAATACCCTCCGGCGCGGCTACGGCGCTACTGGTAGCGGGCAGTGAAGATGCGGCTTATGTCATCAATGCCGGCGACCTGCTGCAAGGGTTCAACGATGTCGATGGCGACGTTTTGTCAATCACAGGCCTGAGCGCAGACAACGGCAATCTGCTGGACAATAATGACGGCAGCTGGACATTCACGCCGAATGCCAATTACAACGGCCCGGTCAATTTGGTTTATAACGTCATCGACGGCCAAGGCGGCTTGTTGGCTGCCGGC
>Ga0172373_10001838_pt1 | contig 33650 bp, 18 predicted proteins | sample Lak10m_2_FD_114546 | JGI IMG/M metagenome (GOLD analysis project Ga0172373, IMG submission 114546) | Freshwater microbial communities from Kabuno Bay, South-Kivu, Congo - kab_092012_10m | ecosystem: Environmental > Aquatic > Freshwater > Lake | place: Democratic Republic of the Congo...
GTCGCCGGGTGCTCCGAGCATCGAGTTCAAGGGTGACCTGACCGACGAGTTCCGTTCCTACCTCGAAGGTGCAGGCGACTTCGCTGAGGCGGTCAACAACTTCGTGATCTTGCACCCGGGTGCGACGCCGTACACGGTGTTCCAGTCGGAGACCGAGTCAGGCGCGTCGATGCCAGCGAGCCGCAAGGCGTACAACTGGATGCGGGAGAACGAGCAGTTGTTGAAGGACAACCGGTTCGCTGGCCCGTGGCTGATCCCGAAGGACGAGGAAGGTACGTCGAGCGACTACTTCTCGAAGGCGTTCGATTGGCAGTTGGCCCAGGGGCACCGCGAGTTGCGCCTCCCGAACGAGTACTACGACGAACTGATCTTCTCCGCAGATTCGCGTGCCTACTTCAACACGCAAGACGACCATGAGACACGGATCGACGAGGCCGAGAAGGCCGGCGATTTCCAGACGGCCGGCGAGTTGAAGGCCCAGTGGAAGTTCTACCGTGACACGTACTTCACGCAGCATCCGTTGTTCAAGGAGATGCTGACCGACCCGGTCCGTCAGCAGCGCCGGACGAAGATCATCTCGGAGATGGACCGTCTGATCGGTCCGGGCGGGCCGCTCTCGGACCGTCCCGAGTATGCGGGGCAGCGGGCCTTGTTGAACATCTGGGACTGGTACTTGACGGAGAAGTCGCGGTGGTCGATCAGTTCGACCGCGTACGCCCGGGCGCAGGCCAAGCGCGTGAAGAACGAGGCGTACGTCCGGATGAACCGGTACACGACGGACGTGAACCCTGGGGTGCGTAGCCTGTTCTTCCGGGTATTCCGACCGGAGTTCCAGTTGAACGACATCGAGCAGGCTGAGGCAGAACAGATGGTGACAGACTCGGGCTACCGACTCGTCGACGACGAGTTGATGGCTGAACTGGTTGGAGGTAACTGATGCCGCCTGGGCGTTCGACCCCATGGAACACTGGTGCGGCTCCGGTCTCGAAGAAGCCGAAGCCGAAGCCGAAGCCGACGACAACGGACACTGCTGCGCGTGATGCGCAACTTCGTGCTGCGTTGGAACGCCGCCGGATGGAGGTGCTCCGTCGTTCTCGCGAGGCACGCCAGAAGGCGTTGGAGAAGGCGCGTGCTGACGCCGCAATGGCCCGTGACGAATACGATCAGTACCTCCGGAACGAATTCGTCACCAAGGGGTCTGATGGCAAGGGCGAAGGTGAGGAACTCTTCATCGAGCGCGTGAACAATTACGACGCTCGCGCGCAGGCCGCGGCCGAGGAGTACAACCGTTGGACGATGGACAACAAGCAGGGCCTGGAGCGTCTCGACGCGTGGGAGGAGAGCCAGAAGAACGACAACCAGAACTTCAACAATCAGGTCTCGAAACTCCAGGGTGACGCGAAGTACCGCCAGGAACGGTACGCACGCGTGAACAGTGTCCGGCTCGCGAACGGTCAGGCGCCGATCGTGATCAGCCAGCAGCGCCTCGAAGACGGCAACCTCTCCGACACGGAGGTCGTCGCGTTGATGAACCCGGCAGAGTTCACGGACGAGAACGTCGAGGCCCGCGCCGATATGGAGCGGGCTCGGACGCAGTTGGAAGACAAGCGTTGGGTCGAGAACCAGTGGACGGAACGACGGAAGCGGTTCGAGGAGAACAACGAGATCTGGGTCCCGGACGAGGACGGGAAGGGCGGGTCGTTCCAGCCTTTGATGACCGAGGAGGGCAACGGAACCGTCCTGATCAAGGACGATGGCTCTGTCTACGTCGGAGGCCAGCGGATCCTTGGTGATCGGGCCGCACAGATCGAGAACCAGTACGCCTGGTTCCGTGATGGTGACAACAAGAGTCGCGACCAGGTGCTCGCGAACATCATGGTCGGCGATGACCGGATCTTCGGAGATACGTCTGGCTGGAACATCTACGACGACAGCGTCTTGGATCAGATCCGTTTCGTTGACCCGGCGTACGCACTGGATGAAGACGCGGCCGGTCCACTTAGCCAGCACTACGCGGCCGATCTCGACGGCAACGCGTTCACGATCGACGACTACTTGTACGGCGATCGGATGCTCGTGCCGGACGAGGACTCGCTGCGTGTCGCGCTCAACAACCAGCAGGCCCAGCCGCTCACCCAGGCCGAGGTCTACTTCAAGATCAAGAGCCTCGCCCAGTCGGACCCGGTCCGGTTCAAGCAGTACCAGAAGGCGTTGTACCTCGGGGGGTTCTTGTCGAAGCCGGCGAACGCCGGAGAGACCTGGAACCCTTCGGGGATCATGGACCAGGAGACAGATGTCGCGTTGCAAGAAGCGGTCGGGTATGGCTACAACGAAGCCTGGCGGAACGGTCAGACCTTCGACTCGTGGCTCTACACCCAGGTCGACGCTGGCACCCAGGACCAGAGCGGCAGCGGCAGTGGCAGTGGCTCTGGTGCGGCGAACGCCTGGGCTGTCACCGACGAAGTGTCGCTGAACATGATCGTTGACACGGCAGGCCAGTCGTTGCTCGGCCGGAACTTGAAGCCAGACGAGCGCGCACAGATCGTCGAACGGATCCAGGCCATGGAGAACGCCGAGGGCCAGAAGACGAGTGGTGCGATCCAGACGATCGACCCGACTGCGCAGGCCGAGAACATGATCCGTGAACTGCACCCGGATGCGGCGAAGGCCCACGATGTTGCGGGCACGTTCGACATGTTCGCCGACATCCTTGGCGCCGGTCTCGGTCTTGCTGGCGGCAGTTCAAGTTTCGGTTCGGCACCGACTGGTCCGAACACGTTGGGAGGCTGACATGGCAGAGCCGGCTAAGACCGAAGACCCGGAGAAGAAGGTCAACGAGCAGGCCGCGTCAACTGGGAACGAAGCGTGGGTGATCAAGGCCCAGGAGCAGTACGGGTATCTCGCCGCGTTCATCACGCACGCCGAACTCGGCCCGTTGCTTCGCAAGGCAGCGCAGAACGGCTGGACGAAGGAGACACTCCAGGGCGAGTTGTACAAGACTCGTTGGTGGAAGACGACTTCGGAGACGGTTCGCAACTGGCAGTTGCTCCAGTCGTCCGACCCTGCCGAGGCGAACAACCGGATCGAGCAGAAGTACCAGTCGCTGTCGTTGATCGCGAAGCAGCAAGGCTTCCCGATGTCGGACAGTGCGCTCCGTCAGGTCGCGACCGCTTCGGTCGTCTACGGGATGGACGACTCACTCACTCAGCAGGCGCTGTTCTCGCATGTCCGCTGGAAGCCGAAGATGAAGGTCGGCGGTGTCGGCGGTCAGCAGATCGCGAACGTGAAGGCGCGCGCTTTGGCGTATGGCGTGAACATGAGTGACGAGATGGCGTTCAACTACTCGCGTCGCATCGCGTCCGGGCAGATGACGGTTGATGGTGTCGAAGTCGATCTGCGGAACCGGGCGAAGTCGAAGTACGGGTATCTCGCGAACGACATCGACCGCGGGTTCACGACCCAGGAGATCCTCGACCCGTACGTCCAGCAGTACGCCGAACTGTTGGAGGTCGCCCCGACTTCGGTGTCGTTCACCGATCCGGGGTTCCGTCAGTTCTTCGAGGGACGTGGCGAGAAGGGCACGCAGTTGATGTCGTTGAGCGAATCGGCTGAGCAGATCCGCAAGACGAAGGAATGGCGGAGTACGCGTCAGGCGAACCAGCAGGCGGCGACGTTCGCCGAGACCCTGTTGACGACGTTCGGTGAGGTGAAGGTCTGATGGCGAACCAGGATGCGGCCATGGCCGTGAAGGCCGTGCTCAGCAAGTACGGGCTGGAGTCGTTGACGGACTGGGCGATGGACGCTCTTGTCCGCGGCCTGTCCGAAGCGGAGATCGTGCAGGAGATGCGGAACCGTCCCGAGTTCGATCAGCGGTTCCCGGGGATCAAGCAACGCGAGGCTGCTGGGCTGAACGCGATCTCGCCCGGCGAGTATGTGGAGTACGAGACCCGGGCGTCGCAGTTGGCGAAGTTCTACGGGATGCCGTTCACTCTCGGTCGTCAGCAGGTTGCGGCGTTGATCTCAGGCGACGTGTCCCCAACGGAGTTGGAAGCCCGGATCCAGGGCGGCTACAACCGGGTGGCGTCCGCACCGGCAGAGGTCCGGGACTGGTTCAGCCAGATGTACGGGACGAAGGGCGACCAGGCGCTCGCGGCGTTCTTCGTCGACCCGGACTTGTCGGCCCCGGAACTGGAACGGTTCGCTGCGGCAGCAGAGGCCGGCGGGTACGCGACGATGGCCGGGTTCGGGCTCGGGCGCGACCAGGCGGAGACGGTCGCTCGTCTTGGGCTGTCGCGCGATCAGGTTGCGCAGGGCATGGCGGGTGTCGGCCAGCAGGCCGGGCTGTTCGATGAGACGATCACGGAGTCGGTGGACCTCCAGGCTGGCCGCGAAGGCGTCGATGCCCAGTTCGGCTCGTCGGACCAGGCCCGTCAGGCGGTGCAACGCCGCGCTGATCAGCGTGCGGCGGCGTTCGCTGGGTCGAACGAGACGACCGCGACACAGCAGGGCGTGATCGGGCTCGGCACGTCGAAGGGCTAGACAAGCCCGGCATCGCGTGATACAACTTGTCACGACGTGCGCTGTCCGTGAGCCCCGCAGGGCCGGATGGCCGTCCTTCCGCCAGGGAAGTCGCATCCCCTGTGCGCGTACTCGCGGTATGGCGCGATCCCCAGCGAAGGATCGCCTCGCCCCCGCCTCGCCCTCCGTGCTCGTACTCCGCGCGCACGCGTCTGGAATTGGAGAACCCCAATGGCTGATGACAACGACAACTTGGATGACGACGACACGTCTGGTCCGGCGACGGTCACGTTGACCCGGGCGCAGATCCGTTCGATGGAGCGTGATGCGAAGTCGGCCCGCGAAGCAATCGCGGAGGCGAACTCGCTGCGGCTCCAACTGGCGGTGACGCAGGCCGGTCTCGACATCACCGACCCGAAGATCGCGTTCTTCGCGAAGCACTACGACGGCGAGACGACCGTGGAGGCCGTGAAGGCAGCCGCGGCCACGCTCGGTTTCGTGACGGCAGCGGAGAGTGACGACGAAGGAGATGATGGCGTGGACCCGAACCTGACCGACGCCCGAGACCGTCTCGCTTCTGGTGCCCTGCCCGACAACGGCAAGGCGCCGGAGAAGCCGGTCCGAGAGACCGCCATCACCCAGGCCCGCGAGTTCGTGAAGAACGGCGGGACCCAGGAAGACGGCATGGCGTTCGCGTTCAACCAGATCGTCGGTGCCGCAGCCAAGGGCGACAAGTCGGTGATCATCCCGAGCATCGGCCAGTCAGCCTGATGGGGTGCGCCCACAACCCCGATTACGAGTGCTTCACATGCGAGACGGCACGTCACGACATGGAGCACCCGTCTGAGGTGGATGGGTGCCGTACCTGCAAGTACCGGACCATCAGCATCTCGAACGCAGCGACACCTACGAAGACGTTGCGGTTGGGAACGCAGAAGGATCCGTCGAACAACTGGGAACGTGGGATCGCTACCGACCATCGGGGCGTCCCGTACCTGAACGCATCGGGTTCTCCGATCGGCGTGAAGGAGTTCCAGAACAACCGTTCGACATACGAGCAGGCGATCCGAGACAACCGCAACGCCCAGCCCGCGACTACTAAGGTGAACTGACATGGCACAGGCCACGCTCCCGTCCCTCTACCAGACCTACGACCTCACGGTCGGCGTCATCGTCGACATCGAGGACATGATCCACCTGCTCGACCCGTTCGAGGCGCCCCTCCAGGGCATGAACGGTGCTGATGGCCGTTCTGCGCTATCGACCGGCACCTGCTTCGAGAAGAAGGTCGAGTGGCTCGACGAGGAACTCCTCCTCCCCAAGAGCACGCTCGCCGCGAACGTGACCGCCGGCACGACCACGATCGGCGTGCAGACCGGCCACGGCCTGCGTTTCTCGACCGGCGACGTGGTCCTGATCGGCTCGGAGAAGGTCAAGGTTCAGGCGATCTCGTCGGATACCCTGACCATCGACCGCGGCTACGCAGGCACCACGGCCGCGGCCCAGGCGACCGACGCCGTCGCTCTGATTCTCGGTCAGGCCCTCCAGGAAGGCTCGAACCCCGAGAACCCGCGGGCGAAGGACCGCACGAACCGGGACAACAACACCCAGATCTTCGGCCCCACGGCCGTCCGGGTGTCGGCGACCGAGAACGTGGTCCGCAAGTACGGCCTCGGCGGCATGTCGGAGTTCGACAAGCAGGTCGCGAACCGTGCGAAGGAGCAGTTGATCCAGATTGAGCAGGCCATCCTGTACGGCACCAAGTACGACGACGAGTCGAATGGCCGCACGATGGGTGGCTTCACCCAGTACATCACGACCAACGTGGACTCGACCACGACCGTGATCACCGAGGCGACTCTGCTCGACGACATGCAGGCCACCTGGGATGTCGGTGGTCGAGTCGACCGTCTCATCGTCGGTGCGACCCAGAAGCGCAAGGTGTCGGGTCTCGCGACCGGTGCCGGGACCAACCTGACGATCCACACGACCCAGGGTGAGGGCACCCGCGGCATCGTGATCGACACGCTGGTCTCCGACTTCGGCAACGTCTCGGTTCTGCTGAACCGGTGGTGCCGTGCGTCGGACCTGTTCGGCATCGACCGCGACCAGGCCGAACTGCTCACGCTCCGTCCGATGCAGTTCGAGATGCTCGCCAAGACGGGCGACTCGATCCACGGCCAGATCGTGCAGGAGAAGACGATGCGCTTCCGCCGGGAGCGCCACGCCTTCCGGTACAGCGCCCTGACCTGATCGTGATAGCAGCGGTGGCCGGCCCTTCGGGGCCGGTCGCCGTATGCTCACCGTCATGAACCGAGCGCAACGCCGCCGTCAGGCACGCCCCCCGCAGCGCAAGAACTTCGTGATCGGCTTCGTCCACCCGGACATGATCGACGCCCAGTTCGGTCGAAGCCTCGCCACGTTGGTCCTGAACGATTCGGGGCGCGTAGCCCAGATCATCGCAGCCCAGTCCGGGCCGCGGATCGCTACCGCACGCAACGACATCGTGCGGGCGTTCCTCGCGATCGAGAGCAAGCCTGAGTGGCTGTTCATGGTCGACACGGACATGGTGTTCCCGCCGGACATCCTGGCCCAGTTCGAGCAGGTGCTGGATCCGGCCGTAGCCCCGATCGTCGGTGGGCTCGCGTTCATCTACGAGAAGTTCGGCCAGTCGATCCGGACGAACATGATGATCTGGGAGGAACTCGAAGCAGGCCCGATGCTTCGTGGCGTCTCCGGCTATCCGGATGATGCGCTCTGCCGGGTCGCAGCGACCGGCGCGGCTTGCTTGGTGATGCACCGCGACGCGTTGCTGACGATGGAAGAGAAGTACGGGGCCTTGGTGCATCCCTGGTTCCAGGAGACAACGACCGACACTCACGAGTGGGGCGAGGACATCACGTTCTGTGTGCGGGCAGGCCAGTGCGGCCTGCCGATTCATGTTCACACTGGTATCGAGTTCGGTCACATGAAGAAGGGCGTGATCTCTTCGGAGGATTTCGCTCCGTTTCGTCAGCCGCTCGTGAAGGAGCAGACCGATGCCGCTTGATGAAGAGATCGAAGAGGGCGAAGCGGGCCACATCGCCGCGCACGAACAGATCCATGATCACCTGAACGAATGGTTGGGCGAGGTCCCATCGAACTTCTTGAAGCCGGCCGGTGGGACGGTGACCGGGGTGTTGACGCTGGCTGACGGATCGCCCGCAGCGTCCGAAGCACATGTTGCGACCGAGTTGGAGGCGTATCTACCGGTCACTGGCGGGACGCTCGAAGGGACGTTGACGCTCGCGGCGAATGCGACGACAGGCTTGCAGCCCGTCACGTATCAGCAGTGGCAGGCTGCGTTGGCGGCGACCGTGACGACGTTCCATTCGCCGAACGCTTCGACTGCGGCAACAGCGAACGTCACGAAGTCTGGCGAGCAGACCATCAACGGCGTGTTGACAAACGACTCCCGGATCGTGCTCACGGCGCAGACCGACGCGACGGAGAACGGCGTGTGGGTCACCGCGGATGGCGCTTGGGCGCGCGCCTCGGACTTCGATGCCGCGGCCGAACTCACCAAGGGCAACGCGATCTACGTTGAAGACGGAACCCAGGCAGGGATCTGGGTGACGAACAAGACGGTCAGCGCGGTCGGCACTGACGATGTTGGCTGGGCGTATGCTGGCAGCAACGCCGGGTATACGCCAGGAGGTGCGGATGTTGCCGTCGCCGATGGCGGGACGGGTGCGTCGACAGCCGCTGACGCGCGCACGAACTTGGGCTTGGGCTCGATCGCTACTCAAGCGGCGTCGGCCGTCACAATCACGGGCGGAAGCGTCACTGGCATCACCGACATTGCGGTGGCGGACGGTGGTACTGGCGCATCGACTGCGGCGGACGCTCGGACGAACCTGGACGTGGATCAGGCTGGAACTGCGGCGACCCTCCTCGCTACTCACACCGGGGACACTTCAGATGCACACGACGCCTCAGCCATCTCGATTCTCGACACAGGCGGCTACTTCGCAGGGACCGATGTGGAAGCGGCGCTGCAAGCGTTGGGCGCAGCGTCAGGCGGATCGTCGATCACGTACACGTACGAAACGCAGGCTGGCACGTCGTTCACGATCTCGAAGGACATCACGACCTGTTCGAGCACCTCGACGGTGATCGCGACCCTGCCGTCCGCGACGACCTGGGCAGGCAAGCGGCTCATGGTCTACAAGTCTGGCTCGGGCGGGTCGGTGGCGATCCGCCGGGCAGGTTCGGACCTGATCATGGGATCGTCGTCCGATCTTGTGATCTATGTCCAGAACGAGATCGTCGAACTTGTTTCCGTTGGTACGAACTGGTTGGTGATCTGATGAGCCGTCGTCCTCTTGCTTCCGGCGTCTTTGCTGTCGCGGCGTCCGACACGCCTGACGAGTTGAAGTTCCGCGCTGATCCGTTCGTCTGTGATGGGACCGACGATCACACGACGATCAACGCAGCGATCGACGCGTCACTGATCGCGTCGTCGCCCGGTCCGATCTATGCCGGCGTCCATCTCTGCGCTGGCGAGTTCGGGTTGCGTGGCCCGATCCTGATCAAAAGCCGTGGTCAGTCGATCACTGGTTCGGGCTGTCGCACGGTCCTCACGTCCGACACCGGTGGCGGCAGTTGGGACATGACTGGTGCCGAAGGCGCACAGCCCGCGATGATCATGGTTGCGGATACCGCCGCAGGCCAGAACTCCTGCATGTTCAGCATCGGCAACATGTACTTCAACGGCACGAACGGCGGTGGCGTCTCGGCGGTCTACATCGACCGCACGAACGGTGACGTTGAGTCGAGCACCGAGCGTGCCTCCGACGCGACCTACGGGGTGCCGACCGCAGGCACCGGCGGCGACACCTACGACTTCATCTACAACCTGCGTGGCCGTGGCCTGGAGTACGGCCTCGCAGCGATCGGCGGGGCTGGAGTCAATGGCCGCGGTCTGAGCGGTCACAACATCCGTTGGTCCGGTATCGACGCGTACGGCTACTACATCGACCAGTCGTCCGACGTGTCGATCGTCCAGTCGCACTGCATCGTCGCGAACTCTTCGAACGCGGTCGGAGCGTTCATCGGCGGCGGCAACGTCCGGTTCACGCACTACAAGACTTCGGACTTCAACACGACCGGAGCCTGGGGCATGATTGTCGACTCGGCCCGGTTCACTGGTGGCGACATCGAACTCCAGTCCTGCCGCAACGGACTGAAACTCAACGACGTGATCCACGCCGACATCAAGGCCCGGATCGAGACCGCGTACAACACTGGCGTGACCGCCGTGTTCGTGGACTCTGCCGCGACCTACTACGACCTTGACTTGAAGATCCACCGCCGCGGTTCCGGTATCTACCAGAACGGTCTCGTGTTCGGTGGGGCCGGTGGTGGCTCGACCGGTCTTGGTCCGAACCACGTCCGGGCTTCGATCGACAACAGCGGCGGCACGGCTGGGGTCACGAACCCGGTCTTGCTCGGCGGTACCGAAACTGGTGGCGGTTCGGCCCCGACCGGGATCAGCAGTTTCCAGGGGTCTTCGGGCCGTGGCGACTACCGCATCATCACGAACACGACCCGGTACTTGAGTTGATCGGAGCACACCATGCCCCTCGATGAAGACATCGAAGACAACGAAGCCGGGCACATCGCCGCGCATGAGGCACTGCACGACCGGTACAACGAGTGGGAGAACTACGGCCCCGCCGACTTCCTCCGTCTCGCTACTGGCGGCACGGTCGCTGGTGATCTGATCCTCGCCGATGGTGGTACGGCGATCTCGTCTGTGATCGGCGACAAGTTGGTGAACCTTGACGCGTGGGAGGAGTACACGCCCACGCTGACGACCGATGGGGTCGGTGCTGATCCGACGCTCGGTACTGGTGGCCGCTCGATCGGGTATCGGGCGCGTCTCGGTCGTTTCGGCATCGGCCTGTTCGGGATCCGGTTCGGGACCTCTGGTCAGGTGCGCGGGTCCGGCACGTACACGGTTGCGACCGCGTACACCGGGGCGGGGCGTCTCCGCATCGGCGGCATGACCTCTGATCTCGTCGGGTTCGGAACGCTCTGGCGTGGCTACAACGGCCTGGACCTCGCGACCGGATCGCATCCGTTCGTCCACTGGCACACGGTCAACGACGGTCTTGACAATCGGATCCTCGCGATTGTTCAGCCCGGTGCGAGCCACGGCAGCGATGTCGAAGAGGTGAAGAAGACCGCGGACCAGACCGGAATTGGGACGACCGCCACGGACGTGAGCGGCCTGACCGTGTCGGTGACCCCTCCGCGTCGCGGTGCTCGGTATCTCGTGAGTGCCGACATCCAGGTCTGGAAGAGTGGCGGTACCGCAACCGACCCGATGTTCCTTCAGATCGTCGATGAGGACGGCACGGTCCTTCAGATCCGTGGCTGCCATGCGGCGGTGATCGGCGCCGGTCTCGGCACTGGCCTGGTCCCGGTGCACCTGGAGTTCATCGACGAGAACCCTGCGGTCGGCGATACCCGCACCTACAAGGTGCAGGCGTTCACTACGGCATCGACGATGGCGGTCTACGGTTCGGCGACTTCGCCGGCGATCATCCGATACATGGAACTCCCGTCCATGTCGACTTCTGGCCTGGACGAGCCGGCCGACTACATGAGCGCGACGTACCCGTGGTACTGGGATGATGGCAACGGAGGCCCGGAGATCTGGGGTCTCACGATTCAGGAGATCGCGGCATGACGTTCACTGACATCTACAGCGATCTGTATGGGTCGCCGACGATCCCGAACCCGGATGAGCAGGTCCCTGCTGGTGAAGCGAACGTGTCGTACATCATCGAGATGACGCGCCGCCTCGTCTACTCGTCGCACCGCCAGGAACTGAACCGGTTGACGACGGCATTGAACGCGACGAACGTCACGGTGCAGGTCGACTTTGCGCCGGACGGGATCGCGAACGGGACGTACATCAGCATCGACGACGAGTTGATGTTCGTGTGGGAAGTGAACGCTGGCGGCAAGACGATCACGGTCCAGCGCGGCATGATCGGCACGACGCCCGCAGCGCACGAAGCGGGCGCGTTGATCGAAGTGAACCCCCGGTTCCCCCAGGCGGTGATCCGTCAGGCGTTGAAGGACGAACTGCGTTCGTGGGGCCCGCGGGTCTACACGACGACAACGGTCGAACTGACTCCGACAAACCAGGCCGTGGACCTGACTGGTGTCGGCGAGTTCCATCATGTCCTGCGCGTCGTTCGTTCGCCGCGTACGGGTTCTGACCTGTGGTTCCCGATCCGGTACCGCCAACTCGAAGAGTTGAACGTGAGCGACTTCGGATCCGGCAAGGCCCTGATGCTCGACGAGACCCCCGAAACCGGAACTCGGATTCGTGTGACGGTTGCCCGTCCGTTCGTCATCACCGACATGTCGGACAACACGAACCTCCAGACGACGGTCGGTGTCCCCGCGTCGATGCTCGACATCCTCCCGATTGGCGCGGGCTACCGGCTCATGATCGGCCGCGAGGTCGCGCGCACATCGACCGAAGCGCAGGGCCAGCCGCGTTTCGCGGCGGAAGTCCCGCCCGGCCACATGCAGCAGACCGCGATCGGTTTGAAGCAGCACCGTGATGCCCGTCTTGCTGAGGAAGCCTTGCGGCTTGCGATGCGCTACCCGCCGTCGAACCTGCGATGATCTCCACGCTCCTCAACGCGCCGTTCTACACGGGGTCGAGTCGTTCTGCGAACGTCCCCTACCCGTTCCAGTGCGCGATCGGGGGGCATGGCTACTTCATCGACTTGGCGAAGTACGAGCGCGGCACGCTCGATCTGCTCCGCCAGGCATACGACCAGCAGGGTGAGCCTGGCGACCAGACCCTCTCGATCGAGGGGTTCTGGAAGCGGACCCAGAACGACTGGTCGTTGGGTGCCGGGCAGGATTACCTCGACGATGGTGGGGACCGCAGCCGGTTCTTCTCGTCGACTGGCGTTGATCCGTGGGAGCGGCGTCAGATCTCGTTGCTGAACGACACGGCCCGGATCCGCACGTCATCGGAGACGAACCTCGCGTTGGCGGTCGCGTTCAATGCCGGGGTCGCCTACCTCTTCTTCGGTTCGGGCCAGACTGTCACTTACACGACGGATCCCGAAGCCGAAGCACCGTCGTTCACGACGGTCACTGGTACCCCGAGCGCGGCCGTCACCGGGATGACTACGGACGGTCAGACGGTGTGGGTCGCGTTCGGGTCTTCTGGCGTGTACAAGATCGTGGCGTCGTCGCCGGGCTCCGCGACCCAGGTGAGCACCGCAGCGACGACCCAGGTCGCGTTCGCGAACAACCACCTGATCTGCACGCATGGCGCCGAGATCTTCGAACTGACTGCGGCCGGGACGAAGACGACGATCATGACGCACTACAACACGAACTTCACGTTCGCAGCGATCGCGTCCGCCCCGACCGGAGTGTTCGCTGGCGGCAACAGCGCGGGCACGGGCCACTTCTTCTTCCTCGGTTACAACACGGACACCCAACGGATGGCGGTTCCGCTCCCGGCGGGCCGGCTCCCTGATGGGGAGCAGATCCATGCGATCGCCGAGTATGGCGGGGTTCTCGCGTTGGGGACTAGCCGCGGGGTGCGGCTCGCCCAGATCGTCGAAGGTCGCGGTGTTGGTCTCGCCCCGTTGATCGAGACGGGTGAGGCGGTCCGGTGCCTGGAGCCTCAGAACGACGACTTGTGGTTCGGGTGGTCGGACTACTCGGCGACGAAGACGGGGCTGGGCCGGGCGAAGTTGTCGCGGTTCTCCTCGACGCTGGTCCCGGCGTACGCGTCGGATCTGATGGCGGCAACGATCGGTGATGTGCGGGCCGTGGTGACGGTCGGGGCGAAGCGATACTTCGCCGTGTCGGCCTCCGGACTCTGGGCCGAACAGGACATCAAGGTCGCAAGTGGGACAATCGACGTGGGGTGGATGAACTTCTCCACCCCTGAGACGAAGGTCACCGCCAGCCTGGACATCCGCCACGCCCCCCTGAACGGCTCTGTGAGCGCCGCAATCGTCAACGAGGCCGGCAGTGCCACCACGGCAGGAACGTCCAGCAACGCCGGATCCTACGGGCCTGTCGACCCCTGGGCGACCAGCAGCCTGCGAGGCGAGTACTTCAAGATCCAACTCACTCTCACCCGGGACGCCGACGACACCGCCCTCGGCCCTGTGGTCTACCGCTGGACCCTCCGTTCGATCGTTGCCCCACGCCAAGTCGAACAGTTCTCCGTCCCGATCCTCCTCTTCGAACGCGTCGACGACGGGATCGCCGAAGGCCAGACCCGAGCGTTCGACCCGCTCGCCGAATGGGACTACCTCAAGAGCCTCGAACTCTCCCGCACCCCGGTCACCTACCAGGAAGGAAACCGTGCCTACCTCGTCACAGTACGATCGGTCGCAATCCCCGAAGGGGCGATCCGTGGCTGGGACCACAAGCGCGGGTTCTTCAACGCGACCATCTACGTCCGCCTCATCACTCTGGATCCTGGGAGCAACTGATGACCCGCAAGTACTTCGCCGGAGCCGCAAGCGCCGTCACACTCGACGGCGCGATCGGCGCGAGTGGTGAGACCACGATCGACACGAACGGCTCGACCGGCTGGCCGAGCACCGGCCCGTACGTCATGGTCATCGACCGTGGCCTCGAATCCGAAGAGAAGATCCTGATCGCTTCCCGATCGGGGAACACGCACACGATCTCATCGCGTGGCTATGACTCGACGACCGCGATCGCCCACGCAAACGGGGCTGCTGTCGAGCACTGCATCGACGCGAACACGATCGACGAAGCGAACGCTCACGTCAACGACACGACCCGCGACGACCACACCCAGTACCTGACGCCCGGACGGCATGGCGTCAACTCCCTCCACCTGTTCGGTGGGGCCCTCGCTGTCCCGGGCGCCCCAGCAGCAATCGGCATCACCGCGAACAGTGGCAGCGGTACGGCTCCAGCACGAGAAGACCACGTCCACACCATCGGCCCCGAAGCGATCGACCAGTCGGCGATGTTCGCCGCAGGCGTCGTCGACAACAACGCGATCGGCGAAGACGCTGTCGACACGATCAACATCCTTGATGACGCGGTCGAACAAGACCAACTCGCCGACGACAGTGTCGGCACGGACCAGATCATCGCTGCTGCCGTCACCGAGACGGAACTGGCAGCATCGGTCGCGGGTGCTGGCCTGACGGGGGGCGCCGGGTCAGCACTCGCGGTAGTCGTCGACGACTCCACTCTCGAGATCGCGACCGACACCGTCCGGGTCAAGGACGGCGGGATCACCCCAGCGAAACTCCAGGTGGTCCCCGCCTGCTCCGCCTACCGGGCCGCGACCCAGTCGATCAGCCACGCAACCTGGGAAGCCGTGTCGCTCACCGCCGAAGACTTCGACTTCTCGACGGCGATGCACGACAACTCGACGAACGCGACGCGCATCACGATCCCGGCCGGTTGGGGCGGGAAGTACATGGTGATCGCGACCTGCGAGATCGACAACACGAGCGTCACCGGCACGACTGCGTACGCTGGGATTGGTGTGAACGTCAACGCGTTCTCGTCGAGCCCGACGTACATCGGTCAGCGGATCCCGATCGCGAACGACAACTACGACATCATGCTCACGATGTCGCAGATCATCGAACTCGCAGCCGGCGACTACGTCCAGTTGTACATCTGGCATGCGTCTGGATCGAACGCCCGGTTCGCGCAGAACGCCCGCCTCCAGGTCCGGTACCTCCAGCCATGATGTTCGATGAGGTCGGCCCCGACTGTGCTGGCGAACAGCCAGGCATGGAAGCACTCCAGGCATGGATGTGTCTGGAGCACACGCTCGCGGATAGCGGCACCTACGTCTGCAAGTACATCTCGGGATCCGATCCGCCGAAGCGGTCGTTCCATGCCGAGGGTCGCGCAGGCGACCTGTCCGGCTACCCGCTCCCCATGAGTCGAGGCGCACTGTTCCTCGTCGGCCACGCCGAAGAGATCGGCGTACAGGAAGTGATCTACGACCGCCGGATCTGGCGTTCCACCTACCAGGAGTGGCGTAAGTTCACCGGCAAAGACCCACACACCAGCCACATCCACTACGCAATCAACTGGCAAGCAGCGCGACGGTCCACCGAAGCGATGCTCGCAGTGCTTGCCGCAACGAAGGGACGCCCCGTGACCCAGTTCAGCCCCGAGCAACTCACCCAGTTGAAACTGGTCGTGACCGCCACGATCCGTGAACACATGGGCGACCTCGGCCACACCAGTGCGGGCAAGCCTGTCACCCCCAGTTTCGTGAACGCCGCGCGTCGGGCCGTCGACCTCGAACGAGTCGCGCGCAAGGCTGACGTGGGGAAGGCCGAGGGATGACATGCTGGTCGCTCTCCCGTCGTGGACCCCGATCCACAACTTCTTCATCGAAGCGGGTCTGGTTCTTGGCGTCATCGGTGGGGCGATCACGGCATACCGGAAAGGCTTGACCCCGATGTATCGGGCAATCAAGCATGGGCTACACAAACTTGAAATCCTCGATGACATCGCGAAGGAGTTCCAACCGAACGGCGGGTCGTCAATGATTGACCGGCTCGGGCGTCTCGAATCGAATCAGAACCTGCTCCTGCGTTCAGCCGCCGAAAGTCAGGCGCGGATGGAACAGCACATGGAAGAAGACCGGGTTCAGTTCGCGAAGATCCGTGAACACCTCGACATTAAGGAGTGATCATGAACTGGAAGTGGATCCTCGACCCGACGCTCGGTGCTCGCGCACGAGCGGTTGTTGTCCAGGTTACGATGGCGATCACCGCTGTCACGTACTTCGTTGACGAACTCGACAAGGCCGGCTGGATCGTCACGCCCGCCTTGATCATCTCGATCCTCGGCAACTGGACGAAGGTCGGGGACAAGAAGGACTGATGCGTCTCTACGGCCCCGCCCAGCCCACGACATCGGACACCGTCCTCTACACGGCCCCGTCCGCGACGTGGATCACGCACATCTGGGCAGCGAACACGAGCGGGAGTGCCGCGACCCTCACGCTTGATGTGAACACGGCGGGGGTCGCGTACCGGCTGGTACCGACGATCTCGATCCCAGCGAACACCGTGTTCGTGATCGAAGGCCGGTACTACCTGGATGCCGCCGAGATCATCCGCGGACTCCAGGGTACGAGCGGGGCGATCACCGTCCACATCATCGGAGAGACCGCGTGAGCATCGAGCAGTACCCGCCCTCCGCGACGGGTGGAGGCGGGCCTGGCGTTTCCGACCATGGCGACCTGACCGGTCAGGTCGCCATGGTCGGAAACGCCAGGCCCGCCTCCACCCGTCGCGGAGGGCGGGTACTGCTCGATGCTCACGCGGTCTCTCCGATGATGTGGACGGTGATCGCCCCGCTCGTACCCTGGAGTCCGCGGATGATCTCGGCGGCATCCAGGTAGTACCGGCCTTCGATCACGAACACGGTGTTCGCTGGGATCGAGATCGTCGGTACCAGCCGGTACGCGACCCCCGCCGTGTTCACATCAAGCGTGAGGGTCGCGGCACTCCCGCTCGTGTTCGCTGCCCAGATGTGCGTGATCCACGTCGCGGACGGGGCCGTGTAGAGGACGGTGTCCGATGTCGTGGGCTGGGCGGGGCCGTAGAGACGCATCAGTCCTTCTTGTCCCCGACCTTCGTCCAGTTGCCGAGGATCGAGATGATCAAGGCGGGCGTGACGATCCAGCCGGCCTTGTCGAGTTCGTCAACGAAGTACGTGACAGCGGTGATCGCCATCGTAACCTGGACAACAACCGCTCGTGCGCGAGCACCGAGCGTCGGGTCGAGGATCCACTTCCAGTTCATGATCACTCCTTAATGTCGAGGTGTTCACGGATCTTCGCGAACTGAACCCGGTCTTCTTCCATGTGCTGTTCCATCCGCGCCTGACTTTCGGCGGCTGAACGCAGGAGCAGGTTCTGATTCGATTCGAGACGCCCGAGCCGGTCAATCATTGACGACCCGCCGTTCGGTTGGAACTCCTTCGCGATGTCATCGAGGATTTCAAGTTTGTGTAGCCCATGCTTGATTGCCCGATACATCGGGGTCAAGCCTTTCCGGTATGCCGTGATCGCCCCACCGATGACGCCAAGAACCAGACCCGCTTCGATGAAGAAGTTGTGGATCGGGGTCCACGACGGGAGAGCGACCAGCATGTCATCCCTCGGCCTTCCCCACGTCAGCCTTGCGCGCGACTCGTTCGAGGTCGACGGCCCGACGCGCGGCGTTCACGAAACTGGGGGTGACAGGCTTGCCCGCACTGGTGTGGCCGAGGTCGCCCATGTGTTCACGGATCGTGGCGGTCACGACCAGTTTCAACTGGGTGAGTTGCTCGGGGCTGAACTGGGTCACGGGGCGTCCCTTCGTTGCGGCAAGCACTGCGAGCATCGCTTCGGTGGACCGTCGCGCTGCTTGCCAGTTGATTGCGTAGTGGATGTGGCTGGTGTGTGGGTCTTTGCCGGTGAACTTACGCCACTCCTGGTAGGTGGAACGCCAGATCCGGCGGTCGTAGATCACTTCCTGTACGCCGATCTCTTCGGCGTGGCCGACGAGGAACAGTGCGCCTCGACTCATGGGGAGCGGGTAGCCGGACAGGTCGCCTGCGCGACCCTCGGCATGGAACGACCGCTTCGGCGGATCGGATCCCGAGATGTACTTGCAGACGTAGGTGCCGCTATCCGCGAGCGTGTGCTCCAGACACATCCATGCCTGGAGTGCTTCCATGCCTGGCTGTTCGCCAGCACAGTCGGGGCCGACCTCATCGAACATCATGGCTGGAGGTACCGGACCTGGAGGCGGGCGTTCTGCGCGAACCGGGCGTTCGATCCAGACGCATGCCAGATGTACAACTGGACGTAGTCGCCGGCTGCGAGTTCGATGATCTGCGACATCGTGAGCATGATGTCGTAGTTGTCGTTCGCGATCGGGATCCGCTGACCGATGTACGTCGGGCTCGACGAGAACGCGTTGACGTTCACACCAATCCCAGCGTACGCAGTCGTGCCGGTGACGCTCGTGTTGTCGATCTCGCAGGTCGCGATCACCATGTACTTCCCGCCCCAACCGGCCGGGATCGTGATGCGCGTCGCGTTCGTCGAGTTGTCGTGCATCGCCGTCGAGAAGTCGAAGTCTTCGGCGGTGAGCGACACGGCTTCCCAGGTTGCGTGGCTGATCGACTGGGTCGCGGCCCGGTAGGCGGAGCAGGCGGGGACCACCTGGAGTTTCGCTGGGGTGATCCCGCCGTCCTTGACCCGGACGGTGTCGGTCGCGATCTCGAGAGTGGAGTCGTCGACGACTACCGCGAGTGCTGACCCGGCGCCCCCCGTCAGGCCAGCACCCGCGACCGATGCTGCCAGTTCCGTCTCGGTGACGGCAGCAGCGATGATCTGGTCCGTGCCGACACTGTCGTCGGCGAGTTGGTCTTGTTCGACCGCGTCATCAAGGATGTTGATCGTGTCGACAGCGTCTTCGCCGATCGCGTTGTTGTCGACGACGCCTGCGGCGAACATCGCCGACTGGTCGATCGCTTCGGGGCCGATGGTGTGGACGTGGTCTTCTCGTGCTGGAGCCGTACCGCTGCCACTGTTCGCGGTGATGCCGATTGCTGCTGGGGCGCCCGGGACAGCGAGGGCCCCACCGAACAGGTGGAGGGAGTTGACGCCATGCCGTCCGGGCGTCAGGTACTGGGTGTGGTCGTCGCGGGTCGTGTCGTTGACGTGAGCGTTCGCTTCGTCGATCGTGTTCGCGTCGATGCAGTGCTCGACAGCAGCCCCGTTTGCGTGGGCGATCGCGGTCGTCGAGTCATAGCCACGCGATGAGATCGTGTGCGTGTTCCCCGATCGGGAAGCGATCAGGATCTTCTCTTCGGATTCGAGGCCACGGTCGATGACCATGACGTACGGGCCGGTGCTCGGCCAGCCGGTCGAGCCGTTCGTGTCGATCGTGGTCTCACCACTCGCGCCGATCGCGCCGTCGAGTGTGACGGCGCTTGCGGCTCCGGCGAAGTACTTGCGGGTCATCAGTTGCTCCCAGGATCCAGAGTGATGAGGCGGACGTAGATGGTCGCGTTGAAGAACCCGCGCTTGTGGTCCCAGCCACGGATCGCCCCTTCGGGGATTGCGACCGATCGTACTGTGACGAGGTAGGCACGGTTTCCTTCCTGGTAGGTGACCGGGGTGCGGGAGAGTTCGAGGCTCTTGAGGTAGTCCCATTCGGCGAGCGGGTCGAACGCTCGGGTCTGGCCTTCGGCGATCCCGTCGTCGACGCGTTCGAAGAGGAGGATCGGGACGGAGAACTGTTCGACTTGGCGTGGGGCAACGATCGAACGGAGGGTCCAGCGGTAGACCACAGGGCCGAGGGCGGTGTCGTCGGCGTCCCGGGTGAGAGTGAGTTGGATCTTGAAGTACTCGCCTCGCAGGCTGCTGGTCGCCCAGGGGTCGACAGGCCCGTAGGATCCGGCGTTGCTGGACGTTCCTGCCGTGGTGGCACTGCCGGCCTCGTTGACGATTGCGGCGCTCACAGAGCCGTTCAGGGGGGCGTGGCGGATGTCCAGGCTGGCGGTGACCTTCGTCTCAGGGGTGGAGAAGTTCATCCACCCCACGTCGATTGTCCCACTTGCGACCTTGATGTCCTGTTCGGCCCAGAGTCCGGAGGCCGACACGGCGAAGTATCGCTTCGCCCCGACCGTCACCACGGCCCGCACATCACCGATCGTTGCCGCCATCAGATCCGACGCGTACGCCGGGACCAGCGTCGAGGAGAACCGCGACAACTTCGCCCGGCCCAGCCCCGTCTTCGTCGCCGAGTAGTCCGACCACCCGAACCACAAGTCGTCGTTCTGAGGCTCCAGGCACCGGACCGCCTCACCCGTCTCGATCAACGGGGCGAGACCAACACCGCGACCTTCGACGATCTGGGCGAGCCGCACCCCGCGGCTAGTCCCCAACGCGAGAACCCCGCCATACTCGGCGATCGCATGGATCTGCTCCCCATCAGGGAGCCGGCCCGCCGGGAGCGGAACCGCCATCCGTTGGGTGTCCGTGTTGTAACCGAGGAAGAAGAAGTGGCCCGTGCCCGCGCTGTTGCCGCCAGCGAACACTCCGGTCGGGGCGGACGCGATCGCTGCGAACGTGAAGTTCGTGTTGTAGTGCGTCATGATCGTCGTCTTCGTCCCGGCCGCAGTCAGTTCGAAGATCTCGGCGCCATGCGTGCAGATCAGGTGGTTGTTCGCGAACGCGACCTGGGTCGTCGCTGCGGTGCTCACCTGGGTCGCGGAGCCCGGCGACGACGCCACGATCTTGTACACGCCAGAAGACCCGAACGCGACCCACACCGTCTGACCGTCCGTAGTCATCCCGGTGACGGCCGCGCTCGGGGTACCAGTGACCGTCGTGAACGACGGTGCTTCGGCTTCGGGATCCGTCGTGTAAGTGACAGTCTGGCCCGAACCGAAGAAGAGGTAGGCGACCCCGGCATTGAACGCGACCGCCAACGCGAGGTTCGTCTCCGATGACGTGCGGATCCGGGCCGTGTCGTTCAGCAACGAGATCTGACGCCGCTCCCACGGATCAACGCCAGTCGACGAGAAGAACCGGCTGCGGTCCCCACCATCGTCGAGGTAATCCTGCCCGGCACCCAACGACCAGTCGTTCTGGGTCCGCTTCCAGAACCCCTCGATCGAGAGGGTCTGGTCGCCAGGCTCACCCTGCTGGTCGTATGCCTGGCGGAGCAGATCGAGCGTGCCGCGCTCGTACTTCGCCAAGTCGATGAAGTAGCCATGCCCCCCGATCGCGCACTGGAACGGGTAGGGGACGTTCGCAGAACGACTCGACCCCGTGTAGAACGGCGCGTTGAGGAGCGTGGAGATCATCGCAGGTTCGACGGCGGGTAGCGCATCGCAAGCCGCAAGGCTTCCTCAGCAAGACGGGCATCACGGTGCTGCTTCAAACCGATCGCGGTCTGCTGCATGTGGCCGGGCGGGACTTCCGCCGCGAAACGCGGCTGGCCCTGCGCTTCGGTCGATGTGCGCGCGACCTCGCGGCCGATCATGAGCCGGTAGCCCGCGCCAATCGGGAGGATGTCGAGCATCGACGCGGGGACACCGACCGTCGTCTGGAGGTTCGTGTTGTCCGACATGTCGGTGATGACGAACGGACGGGCAACCGTCACACGAATCCGAGTTCCGGTTTCGGGGGTCTCGTCGAGCATCAGGGCCTTGCCGGATCCGAAGTCGCTCACGTTCAACTCTTCGAGTTGGCGGTACCGGATCGGGAACCACAGGTCAGAACCCGTACGCGGCGAACGAACGACGCGCAGGACATGATGGAACTCGCCGACACCAGTCAGGTCCACGGCCTGGTTTGTCGGAGTCAGTTCGACCGTTGTCGTCGTGTAGACCCGCGGGCCCCACGAACGCAGTTCGTCCTTCAACGCCTGACGGATCACCGCCTGGGGGAACCGGGGGTTCACTTCGATCAACGCGCCCGCTTCGTGCGCTGCGGGCGTCGTGCCGATCATGCCGCGCTGGACCGTGATCGTCTTGCCGCCAGCGTTCACTTCCCACACGAACATCAACTCGTCGTCGATGCTGATGTACGTCCCGTTCGCGATCCCGTCCGGCGCAAAGTCGACCTGCACCGTGACGTTCGTCGCGTTCAATGCCGTCGTCAACCGGTTCAGTTCCTGGCGGTGCGACGAGTAGACGAGGCGGCGCGTCATCTCGATGATGTACGACACGTTCGCTTCACCAGCAGGGACCTGCTCATCCGGGTTCGGGATCGTCGGCGACCCATACAGATCGCTGTAGATGTCAGTGAACGTCATGCCGCGATCTCCTGAATCGTGAGACCCCAGATCTCCGGGCCTCCGTTGCCATCATCCCAGTACCACGGGTACGTCGCGCTCATGTAGTCGGCCGGCTCGTCCAGGCCAGAAGTCGACATGGACGGGAGTTCCATGTATCGGATGATCGCCGGCGAAGTCGCCGAACCGTAGACCGCCATCGTCGATGCCGTAGTGAACGCCTGCACCTTGTAGGTGCGGGTATCGCCGACCGCAGGGTTCTCGTCGATGAACTCCAGGTGCACCGGGACCAGGCCAGTGCCGAGACCGGCGCCGATCACCGCCGCATGGCAGCCACGGATCTGAAGGACCGTGCCGTCCTCATCGACGATCTGAAGGAACATCGGGTCGGTTGCGGTACCGCCACTCTTCCAGACCTGGATGTCGGCACTCACGAGATACCGAGCACCGCGACGCGGAGGGGTCACCGACACGGTCAGGCCGCTCACGTCCGTGGCGGTCGTCCCAATTCCGGTCTGGTCCGCGGTCTTCTTCACCTCTTCGACATCGCTGCCGTGGCTCGCACCGGGCTGAACAATCGCGAGGATCCGATTGTCAAGACCGTCGTTGACCGTGTGCCAGTGGACGAACGGATGCGATCCGGTCGCGAGGTCCAGGCCGTTGTAGCCACGCCAGAGCGTTCCGAACCCGACGAGATCAGAGGTCATGCCGCCGATGCGGAGACGCCCCGCCCCGGTGTACGCGGTCGCAACCGTGTACGTGCCGGACCCGCGCACCTGACCAGAGGTCCCGAACCGGATCCCGAACAGGCCGATGCCGAAACGACCGAGACGCGCCCGATACCCGATCGAGCGGCCACCAGTACCGAGCGTCGGATCAGCACCGACCCCATCGGTCGTCAGCGTGGGCGTGTACTCCTCCCACGCGTCAAGGTTCACCAACTTGTCGCCGATCACAGACGAGATCGCCGTACCACCATCGGCGAGGATCAGATCACCAGCGACCGTGCCGCCAGTAGCGAGACGGAGGAAGTCGGCGGGGCCGTAGTTCTCCCACTCGTTGTACCGGTCGTGCAGTGCCTCATGCGCGGCGATGTGCCCGGCTTCGTTGTCTTCGATGTCTTCATCGAGGGGCATGGTGTGCTCCGATCAACTCAAGTACCGGGTCGTGTTCGTGATGATGCGGTAGTCGCCACGGCCCGAAGACCCCTGGAAACTGCTGATCCCGGTCGGGGCCGAACCGCCACCAGTTTCGGTACCGCCGAGCAAGACCGGGTTCGTGACCCCAGCCGTGCCGCCGCTGTTGTCGATCGAAGCCCGGACGTGGTTCGGACCAAGACCGGTCGAGCCACCACCGGCCCCACCGAACACGAGACCGTTCTGGTAGATACCGGAACCGCGGCGGTGGATCTTCAAGTCAAGGTCGTAGTAGGTCGCGGCAGAGTCCACGAACACGGCGGTCACGCCAGTGTTGTACGCGGTCTCGATCCGGGCCTTGATGTCGGCGTGGATCACGTCGTTGAGTTTCAGTCCGTTGCGGCAGGACTGGAGTTCGATGTCGCCACCAGTGAACCGGGCCGAGTCGACAATCATGCCCCAGGCTCCGGTCGTGTTGAAGTCCGAAGTCTTGTAGTGCGTGAACCGGACGTTGCCGCCGCCGATGAACGCTCCGACCGCGTTCGAAGAGTTCGCGACGATGCAGTGCGACTGGACGATCGACACGTCGGACGACTGGTCGATGTAGTAGCCGTACGCGTCGATACCGGACCAACGGATGTTGTGACCGCTCAGACCGCGGCCATTGACTCCAGCCCCGCCGATCGCTGCGAGGCCGTACTCCAGGCCACGGCCACGCAGGTTGTAGATGAAGTCGTAGGTGTCGCCGCCGGTGCCTGCGGTCGGCACCCCGTAGGTCGCGTCGGAGGCACGCTCGGTGCTCGACTCAACGTCACCGTTCGTGCGGTCGATGTAGACCGCCGAGACGCCACCGCCGTTCGTGCCGTTGAAGTACATGTTGCCGATGCTGAACATGCAGGAGTTCTGGCCTGCGGCGGTATCCGCAACCATGATCATCGCGGGCTGTGCGCCTTCGGCACCAGTCATGTCCCAACTGCCGCCACCGGTGTCGGACGTGAGGACCGTGCGACAGCCCGAACCAGTGATCGACTGACCACGGCTTTTGATCAGGATCGGGCCACGCAACCCGAACTCGCCAGCGCAGAGATGGACGCCGGCATAGATCGGACCGGGCGACGACGCGATCAGTGACGCGTCGATCGCTGCGTTGATCGTCGTGTGATCGTCGGTCCCATCACAGACGAACGGATCAGCGCGGAACTTCAACTCGTCAGGCGTGTCGGACGCCGCGACAGCAAAGACGCCGGAAGCAAGAGGACGACGGCTCATCAGATCACCAACCAGTTCGTACCAACGGAAACAAGTTCGACGATCTCGTTCTGGACATAGATCACAAGATCGGACGACGATCCCATGATCAGGTCCGAACCTGCCCGGCGGATCGCCACCGACCCGCCCGAGCCAGACTTGTAGACCATGAGCCGCTTGCCTGCCCAGGTCGTCGCGGACGGCAGGGTCGCGATCACCGTCGAGGTGCTCGAACAGGTCGTGATGTCCTTCGAGATCGTGAACGACGTGCCAGCCTGCGTTTCGTACGTGTACGTGATCGACGATCCGCCTGACGCTGCGCCCAACGCTTGCAGCGCCGCTTCCACATCGGTCCCTGCGAAGTAGCCGCCTGTGTCGAGAATCGAGATGGCTGAGGCGTCGTGTGCATCTGAAGTGTCCCCGGTGTGAGTAGCGAGGAGGGTCGCCGCAGTTCCAGCCTGATCCACGTCCAGGTTCGTCCGAGCGTCCGCCGCAGTCGATGCGCCAGTACCACCGTCCGCCACCGCAATGTCGGTGATGCCAGTGACGCTTCCGCCCGTGATTGTGACGGCCGACGCCGCTTGAGTAGCGATCGAGCCCAAGCCCAAGTTCGTGCGCGCGTCAGCGGCTGTCGACGCACCCGTCCCGCCATCGGCGACGGCAACATCCGCACCTCCTGGCGTATACCCGGCGTTGCTGCCAGCATACGCCCAGCCAACATCGTCAGTGCCGACCGCGCTGACCGTCTTGTTCGTCACCCAGATCCCTGCCTGGGTTCCGTCTTCAACGTAGATCGCGTTGCCCTTGGTGAGTTCGGCCGCGGCATCGAAGTCCGAGGCGCGCGCCCAAGCGCCATCCGCGGTGACCCACACGCCGTTCTCCGTCGCGTCGGTCTGCGCCGTGAGCACGATCCGGGAGTCGTTTGTCAACACGCCGTTGATGGTCTGCTCGCCAGACTTCGTGACGTTCGCTGTTGCCGCAGTCGAAGCGTTCGGCGAATGGAACGTCGTCACGGTCGCCGCCAACGCAGCCTGCCACTGCTGATACGTGACGGGCTGCAAGCCTGTCGTCGCATTCGCCGCGAGCGTCAACGTCCCTTCGAGCGTCCCGCCAGTGACCGGTAGATACGCCTCCAACTCGGTCGCAACATGTGCTTCGGACGCTGCGGGCGATCCGTCAGCCAGCGTCAACACCCCGGTCACCGTCCCACCGGCCGGCTTCAAGAAGTTCGATGGGACCTCGCCCAACCATTCGTTCAGGTGATCATGGATCTGTTCGTGCGCGGCGATGTGGCCCGCTTCGCCCTCTTCGATCTCTTCATCAAGCGGCATCGGTCTGCTCCTTCACGAGCGGCTGACGAAACGGAGCGAAATCCTCCGAAGAGATCACGCCCTTCTTCATGTGACCGAACTCGATACCAGTGTGAACATGAATCGGCAGGCCGCACTGGCCTGCCCGCACACAGAACGTGATGTCCTCGCCCCACTCGTGAGTGTCGGTCGTTGTCTCCTGGAACCAGGGATGCACCAAGGCCCCGTACTTCTCTTCCATCGTCAGCAACGCGTCGCGGTGCATCACCAAGCAAGCCGCGCCGGTCGCTGCGACCCGGCAGAGCGCATCATCCGGATAGCCGGAGACGCCACGAAGCATCGGGCCTGCTTCGAGTTCCTCCCAGATCATCATGTTCGTCCGGATCGACTGGCCGAACTTCTCGTAGATGAACGCGAGCCCACCGACGATCGGGGCTACGGCCGGATCCAGCACCTGCTCGAACTGGGCCAGGATGTCCGGCGGGAACACCATGTCCGTGTCGACCATGAACAGCCACTCAGGCTTGCTCTCGATCGCGAGGAACGCCCGCACGATGTCGTTGCGTGCGGTAGCGATCCGCGGCCCGGACTGGGCTGCGATGATCTGGGCTACGCGCCCCGAATCGTTCAGGACCAACGTGGCGAGGCTTCGACCGAACTGGGCGTCGATCATGTCCGGGTGGACGAAGCCGATCACGAAGTTCTTGCGCTGCGGGGGGCGTGCCTGACGGCGGCGTTGCGCTCGGTTCATGACGGTGAGCATACGGCGACCGGCCCCGAAGGGCCGGCCACCGCTGCTATCACGATCAGGTCAGGGCGCTGTACCGGAAGGCGTGGCGCTCCCGGCGGAAGCGCATCGTCTTCTCCTGCACGATCTGGCCGTGGATCGAGTCGCCCGTCTTGGCGAGCATCTCGAACTGCATCGGACGGAGCGTGAGCAGTTCGGCCTGGTCGCGGTCGATGCCGAACAGGTCCGACGCACGGCACCACCGGTTCAGCAGAACCGAGACGTTGCCGAAGTCGGAGACCAGCGTGTCGATCACGATGCCGCGGGTGCCCTCACCCTGGGTCGTGTGGATCGTCAGGTTGGTCCCGGCACCGGTCGCGAGACCCGACACCTTGCGCTTCTGGGTCGCACCGACGATGAGACGGTCGACTCGACCACCGACATCCCAGGTGGCCTGCATGTCGTCGAGCAGAGTCGCCTCGGTGATCACGGTCGTGGTCGAGTCCACGTTGGTCGTGATGTACTGGGTGAAGCCACCCATCGTGCGGCCATTCGACTCGTCGTCGTACTTGGTGCCGTACAGGATGGCCTGCTCAATCTGGATCAACTGCTCCTTCGCACGGTTCGCGACCTGCTTGTCGAACTCCGACATGCCGCCGAGGCCGTACTTGCGGACCACGTTCTCGGTCGCCGACACCCGGACGGCCGTGGGGCCGAAGATCTGGGTGTTGTTGTCCCGGTTCGTGCGGTCCTTCGCCCGCGGGTTCTCGGGGTTCGAGCCTTCCTGGAGGGCCTGACCGAGAATCAGAGCGACGGCGTCGGTCGCCTGGGCCGCGGCCGTGGTGCCTGCGTAGCCGCGGTCGATGGTCAGGGTATCCGACGAGATCGCCTGAACCTTGACCTTCTCCGAGCCGATCAGGACCACGTCGCCGGTCGAGAAACGCAGGCCGTGGCCGGTCTGCACGCCGATCGTGGTCGTGCCGGCGGTCACGTTCGCGGCGAGCGTGCTCTTGGGGAGGAGGAGTTCCTCGTCGAGCCACTCGACCTTCTTCTCGAAGCAGGTGCCGGTCGATAGCGCAGAACGGCCATCAGCACCGTTCATGCCCTGGAGGGGCGCCTCGAACGGGTCGAGCAGGTGGATCATGTCCTCGATGTCGACGATGACGCCGACCGTGAGGTCGTAGGTCTGGTAGAGGGACGGGAGCGTGGCCTGTGCCATGTCAGTTCACCTTAGTAGTCGCGGGCTGGGCGTTGCGGTTGTCTCGGATCGCCTGCTCGTATGTCGAACGGTTGTTCTGGAACTCCTTCACGCCGATCGGAGAACCCGATGCGTTCAGGTACGGGACGCCCCGATGGTCGGTAGCGATCCCACGTTCCCAGTTGTTCGACGGATCCTTCTGCGTTCCCAACCGCAACGTCTTCGTAGGTGTCGCTGCGTTCGAGATGCTGATGGTCCGGTACTTGCAGGTACGGCACCCATCCACCTCAGACGGGTGCTCCATGTCGTGACGTGCCGTCTCGCATGTGAAGCACTCGTAATCGGGGTTGTGGGCGCACCCCATCAGGCTGACTGGCCGATGCTCGGGATGATCACCGACTTGTCGCCCTTGGCTGCGGCACCGACGATCTGGTTGAACGCGAACGCCATGCCGTCTTCCTGGGTCCCGCCGTTCTTCACGAACTCGCGGGCCTGGGTGATGGCGGTCTCTCGGACCGGCTTCTCCGGCGCCTTGCCGTTGTCGGGCAGGGCACCAGAAGCGAGACGGTCTCGGGCGTCGGTCAGGTTCGGGTCCACGCCATCATCTCCTTCGTCGTCACTCTCCGCTGCCGTCACGAAACCGAGCGTGGCCGCGGCTGCCTTCACGGCCTCCACGGTCGTCTCGCCGTCGTAGTGCTTCGCGAAGAACGCGATCTTCGGGTCGGTGATGTCGAGACCGGCCTGCGTCACCGCCAGTTGGAGCCGCAGCGAGTTCGCCTCCGCGATTGCTTCGCGGGCCGACTTCGCATCACGCTCCATCGAACGGATCTGCGCCCGGGTCAACGTGACCGTCGCCGGACCAGACGTGTCGTCGTCATCCAAGTTGTCGTTGTCATCAGCCATTGGGGTTCTCCAATTCCAGACGCGTGCGCGCGGAGTACGAGCACGGAGGGCGAGGCGGGGGCGAGGCGATCCTTCGCTGGGGATCGCGCCATACCGCGAGTACGCGCACAGGGGATGCGACTTCCCTGGCGGAAGGACGGCCATCCGGCCCTGCGGGGCTCACGGACAGCGCACGTCGTGACAAGTTGTATCACGCGATGCCGGGCTTGTCTAGCCCTTCGACGTGCCGAGCCCGATCACGCCCTGCTGTGTCGCGGTCGTCTCGTTCGACCCAGCGAACGCCGCCGCACGCTGATCAGCGCGGCGTTGCACCGCCTGACGGGCCTGGTCCGACGAGCCGAACTGGGCATCGACGCCTTCGCGGCCAGCCTGGAGGTCCACCGACTCCGTGATCGTCTCATCGAACAGCCCGGCCTGCTGGCCGACACCCGCCATGCCCTGCGCAACCTGATCGCGCGACAGCCCAAGACGAGCGACCGTCTCCGCCTGGTCGCGCCCGAGCCCGAACCCGGCCATCGTCGCGTACCCGCCGGCCTCTGCTGCCGCAGCGAACCGTTCCAGTTCCGGGGCCGACAAGTCCGGGTCGACGAAGAACGCCGCGAGCGCCTGGTCGCCCTTCGTCCCGTACATCTGGCTGAACCAGTCCCGGACCTCTGCCGGTGCGGACGCCACCCGGTTGTAGCCGCCCTGGATCCGGGCTTCCAACTCCGTTGGGGACACGTCGCCTGAGATCAACGCCGCAACCTGCTGACGACCGAGAGTGAACGGCATCCCGTAGAACTTCGCCAACTGCGACGCCCGGGTCTCGTACTCCACATACTCGCCGGGCGAGATCGCGTTCAGCCCAGCAGCCTCGCGTTGCTTGATCCCCGGGAACCGCTGATCGAACTCGGGACGGTTCCGCATCTCCTGCACGATCTCCGCTTCGGACAGGCCGCGGACAAGAGCGTCCATCGCCCAGTCCGTCAACGACTCCAGCCCGTACTTGCTGAGCACGGCCTTCACGGCCATGGCCGCATCCTGGTTCGCCATCAGACCTTCACCTCACCGAACGTCGTCAACAGGGTCTCGGCGAACGTCGCCGCCTGCTGGTTCGCCTGACGCGTACTCCGCCATTCCTTCGTCTTGCGGATCTGCTCAGCCGATTCGCTCAACGACATCAACTGCGTGCCCTTCTCGCCACGTCCCTCGAAGAACTGACGGAACCCCGGATCGGTGAACGACACCGAAGTCGGGGCGACCTCCAACAGTTCGGCGTACTGCTGGACGTACGGGTCGAGGATCTCCTGGGTCGTGAACCCGCGGTCGATGTCGTTCGCGAGATACCCGTACTTCGACTTCGCCCGGTTCCGCAGATCGACTTCGACACCATCAACCGTCATCTGCCCGGACGCGATGCGACGCGAGTAGTTGAACGCCATCTCGTCACTCATGTTCACGCCATACGCCAAAGCGCGCGCCTTCACGTTCGCGATCTGCTGACCGCCGACACCGCCGACCTTCATCTTCGGCTTCCAGCGGACATGCGAGAACAGCGCCTGCTGAGTGAGTGAGTCGTCCATCCCGTAGACGACCGAAGCGGTCGCGACCTGACGGAGCGCACTGTCCGACATCGGGAAGCCTTGCTGCTTCGCGATCAACGACAGCGACTGGTACTTCTGCTCGATCCGGTTGTTCGCCTCGGCAGGGTCGGACGACTGGAGCAACTGCCAGTTGCGAACCGTCTCCGAAGTCGTCTTCCACCAACGAGTCTTGTACAACTCGCCCTGGAGTGTCTCCTTCGTCCAGCCGTTCTGCGCTGCCTTGCGAAGCAACGGGCCGAGTTCGGCGTGCGTGATGAACGCGGCGAGATACCCGTACTGCTCCTGGGCCTTGATCACCCACGCTTCGTTCCCAGTTGACGCGGCCTGCTCGTTGACCTTCTTCTCCGGGTCTTCGGTCTTAGCCGGCTCTGCCATGTCAGCCTCCCAACGTGTTCGGACCAGTCGGTGCCGAACCGAAACTTGAACTGCCGCCAGCAAGACCGAGACCGGCGCCAAGGATGTCGGCGAACATGTCGAACGTGCCCGCAACATCGTGGGCCTTCGCCGCATCCGGGTGCAGTTCACGGATCATGTTCTCGGCCTGCGCAGTCGGGTCGATCGTCTGGATCGCACCACTCGTCTTCTGGCCCTCGGCGTTCTCCATGGCCTGGATCCGTTCGACGATCTGTGCGCGCTCGTCTGGCTTCAAGTTCCGGCCGAGCAACGACTGGCCTGCCGTGTCAACGATCATGTTCAGCGACACTTCGTCGGTGACAGCCCAGGCGTTCGCCGCACCAGAGCCACTGCCACTGCCGCTGCCGCTCTGGTCCTGGGTGCCAGCGTCGACCTGGGTGTAGAGCCACGAGTCGAAGGTCTGACCGTTCCGCCAGGCTTCGTTGTAGCCATACCCGACCGCTTCTTGCAACGCGACATCTGTCTCCTGGTCCATGATCCCCGAAGGGTTCCAGGTCTCTCCGGCGTTCGCCGGCTTCGACAAGAACCCCCCGAGGTACAACGCCTTCTGGTACTGCTTGAACCGGACCGGGTCCGACTGGGCGAGGCTCTTGATCTTGAAGTAGACCTCGGCCTGGGTGAGCGGCTGGGCCTGCTGGTTGTTGAGCGCGACACGCAGCGAGTCCTCGTCCGGCACGAGCATCCGATCGCCGTACAAGTAGTCGTCGATCGTGAACGCGTTGCCGTCGAGATCGGCCGCGTAGTGCTGGCTAAGTGGACCGGCCGCGTCTTCATCCAGTGCGTACGCCGGGTCAACGAAACGGATCTGATCCAAGACGCTGTCGTCGTAGATGTTCCAGCCAGACGTATCTCCGAAGATCCGGTCATCGCCGACCATGATGTTCGCGAGCACCTGGTCGCGACTCTTGTTGTCACCATCACGGAACCAGGCGTACTGGTTCTCGATCTGTGCGGCCCGATCACCAAGGATCCGCTGGCCTCCGACGTAGACAGAGCCATCGTCCTTGATCAGGACGGTTCCGTTGCCCTCCTCGGTCATCAAAGGCTGGAACGACCCGCCCTTCCCGTCCTCGTCCGGGACCCAGATCTCGTTGTTCTCCTCGAACCGCTTCCGTCGTTCCGTCCACTGGTTCTCGACCCAACGCTTGTCTTCCAACTGCGTCCGAGCCCGCTCCATATCGGCGCGGGCCTCGACGTTCTCGTCCGTGAACTCTGCCGGGTTCATCAACGCGACGACCTCCGTGTCGGAGAGGTTGCCGTCTTCGAGGCGCTGCTGGCTGATCACGATCGGCGCCTGACCGTTCGCGAGCCGGACACTGTTCACGCGTGCGTACCGTTCCTGGCGGTACTTCGCGTCACCCTGGAGTTTCGAGACCTGATTGTTGAAGTTCTGGTTGTCGTTCTTCTGGCTCTCCTCCCACGCGTCGAGACGCTCCAGGCCCTGCTTGTTGTCCATCGTCCAACGGTTGTACTCCTCGGCCGCGGCCTGCGCGCGAGCGTCGTAATTGTTCACGCGCTCGATGAAGAGTTCCTCACCTTCGCCCTTGCCATCAGACCCCTTGGTGACGAATTCGTTCCGGAGGTACTGATCGTATTCGTCACGGGCCATTGCGGCGTCAGCACGCGCCTTCTCCAACGCCTTCTGGCGTGCCTCGCGAGAACGACGGAGCACCTCCATCCGGCGGCGTTCCAACGCAGCACGAAGTTGCGCATCACGCGCAGCAGTGTCCGTTGTCGTCGGCTTCGGCTTCGGCTTCGGCTTCTTCGAGACCGGAGCCGCACCAGTGTTCCATGGGGTCGAACGCCCAGGCGGCATCAGTTACCTCCAACCAGTTCAGCCATCAACTCGTCGTCGACGAGTCGGTAGCCCGAGTCTGTCACCATCTGTTCTGCCTCAGCCTGCTCGATGTCGTTCAACTGGAACTCCGGTCGGAATACCCGGAAGAACAGGCTACGCACCCCAGGGTTCACGTCCGTCGTGTACCGGTTCATCCGGACGTACGCCTCGTTCTTCACGCGCTTGGCCTGCGCCCGGGCGTACGCGGTCGAACTGATCGACCACCGCGACTTCTCCGTCAAGTACCAGTCCCAGATGTTCAACAAGGCCCGCTGCCCCGCATACTCGGGACGGTCCGAGAGCGGCCCGCCCGGACCGATCAGACGGTCCATCTCCGAGATGATCTTCGTCCGGCGCTGCTGACGGACCGGGTCGGTCAGCATCTCCTTGAACAACGGATGCTGCGTGAAGTACGTGTCACGGTAGAACTTCCACTGGGCCTTCAACTCGCCGGCCGTCTGGAAATCGCCGGCCTTCTCGGCCTCGTCGATCCGTGTCTCATGGTCGTCTTGCGTGTTGAAGTAGGCACGCGAATCTGCGGAGAAGATCAGTTCGTCGTAGTACTCGTTCGGGAGGCGCAACTCGCGGTGCCCCTGGGCCAACTGCCAATCGAACGCCTTCGAGAAGTAGTCGCTCGACGTACCTTCCTCGTCCTTCGGGATCAGCCACGGGCCAGCGAACCGGTTGTCCTTCAACAACTGCTCGTTCTCCCGCATCCAGTTGTACGCCTTGCGGCTCGCTGGCATCGACGCGCCTGACTCGGTCTCCGACTGGAACACCGTGTACGGCGTCGCACCCGGGTGCAAGATCACGAAGTTGTTGACCGCCTCAGCGAAGTCGCCTGCACCTTCGAGGTAGGAACGGAACTCGTCGGTCAGGTCACCCTTGAACTCGATGCTCGGAGCACCCGGCGAC
>Ga0172373_10001841_pt1 | contig 33628 bp, 24 predicted proteins | sample Lak10m_2_FD_114546 | JGI IMG/M metagenome (GOLD analysis project Ga0172373, IMG submission 114546) | Freshwater microbial communities from Kabuno Bay, South-Kivu, Congo - kab_092012_10m | ecosystem: Environmental > Aquatic > Freshwater > Lake | place: Democratic Republic of the Congo...
GCCAAGAGGCTGCAGAAGCAGATCGAGGAGCACACGATGCAGAAGACCAAGATCGGCAAGAAGAAGCTGAAGCAGGTTCTGGAAAACAAGATAGACTGGTTCATGACCGCCGAAGAAGCGCTTGAGCTGGGAGTAGTGGACTCGATATTGGAATAGAATGGATACGCAAGCATTGGCCAGACAGGCGCTGGCCGCCATAAAGGAAAGATACGGCCTGCCGGAGAAGGGATTCCTGGCAGGCGGCGCTCTGGCCAATGTCATGTGGGGCATACACACTGGCAAGCCTGGCCCGGTCAACGACATAGACATCTTCGAGTTCAGAGAGAAGATAGAGCTGCAGGGAATCGACCACAGAGTAGACAAGAGCAAAGTGCTGTTCGGATACAAGGAGAAAGCCACGAAATACTTCGAGGACTATACCGGCATATCCTGGACAGACTATGTCAAGGACCTGTACACCATAGGCTCGACAGAGAACGACGGCATATTCAACAGGATAGTCTACGACGCAACGACCCAGGACCCTTCGATAGTGCTGAAGGCCTTCGACCTCAACTGCGTCAAGGTGGGATACCACATCGACACGGATACCGTGATGGTGTCGAAAGAGTTCGAGGAATTCCTGCAGACTGGAAAGATAAAGATCGTCAACCTGATGACGCCGGCGCACACTCCGATGAGGATAGCGAAGAAGGCGAGAGAGCTCGAGGCGGAATACGACGAGCTAGAGATGAAGCTGGCGACGCACGCGCTCGTGTTCGGATTCCAGGACATCTACAAGTCCAGGTTCAAGGAAAGGTACGCGAAGATGTACGAAGACGAGAAAGATCGCCTGGAGAAGTATTTCGAGCTAAAGAGGGACTTAGACACAGAGAGATGGCTTTTCGCCAATGGAATAGACACTATCCTTTGGATGATCGAGCCTACTCAGCATTTCGGCTACGAGCAAGAAGAAGCGTCAAAAGACTTCGTGCAAGAGCTGATGCAGTTCAAGAACGTCTTCGGGGACGAGAACCTGAATTCGATATTCACTACCAGAGAGTTCCTATTCTATATGAGGAACGTCTTCGGCACGGAAAAGGCGCAGTATTGGAAGAAGCTGCACTTCTTCTATAAGGACTCTGCCTACCTAGACGACAGGATATCGGTCGAAGACGCGGACCTTCTGCACAGGCTGGCTATGAACGCGCCGAACTCGATAGAAAACCTGGCTGGAATGTCGGCTGCGGATCAGGCGCACACCGTCAAGAAGCTGCTCGACGCGTTCAAGGAAGATCCTATCGTGGCGATATCGATACTGGAGAAAGGAAGCTTCAAAGGCGCCGACCTAGACGACGAGCTCACGAGGCTTCTTCTGGAGCTCGGAGTGAGGAAGGAGATAGTCAGCGACACGAGAGGAAAGGCAAGAAAGATACTCGAAGAAGAAGAGCCGAGAACTTTCTAGCAAAGAGAAGATTCAAATATGAATCTTCTCTTTTTTATCGATTTATTTAAGCCATTGCATATTCTGCTTATATGGCTATTATCTATTCCGGTCGATCTTGAACAATCCATTATCGAATTCCAACTTCCTATTTTGTTTCCAAATTCGTCTATTTCAATAACTTTTTTCTTCGTGGCATTGGGATTCTCAACTCTATCAACAATAGATTTATCATATCTGAAGATATATCCGCCGGCATGCTTTGCACTACCATTACAACATCTGACTATATTGGAATGATCCAAATATAATTCCTTTGCAGCGTTTCTAGCACTTCTATACTCTCTTATAAAGTTTCCTTCTAAGTCGTATTGATAAACGGTTCTTCCGGAATTTTGAGATTGCCTTATGAGCACCTCTTTGATTCTGTTTTTGTTTCCTTGACCTGTCTCGTCAGAATTTGTAAGCTTGTCAGATTTAAAAACACTTATATAATGTTCTTCCACTTTTTCAAAATCATTAAGTGGACAAACTTTGATGAATTTTATTATTGGTTTTAGATTTTCTATGAGTAAGCTTCTTATCCAATTCGCTCTTCGGTGTTTATATTTTTCCTTTTTGCATTCTGTTATATGACCTGATAGTCTTGATTTTGGATTTGATGTTTTCCCGACGTATCTTACAGAGCCATCTTTTGGATCGATCAAAACATAGATATATGTAATTTCAGTGCTTTGCATTGGATTTTTTATTTATCATATATATATATATATATAAAATGTGGTGTGTTCCCTACAAAACTTTATTTGAGTTTTTTATATAAAAATAAAAAGGTATTATGATAGCATATATTACAGAATTGAATGAGTTGAATTTCAAAAACTTCATAAAAGAAGGATTTGTTTTGGTAGACATAAAAGCCGAATGGTGCGGTCCTTGTCGAGTTATTAGCCCGATAGTAGACGAGATTTCCAACAAATATCAAGGAAGGCTTTCTGTGGGAAAATTGGACGCGGACGACAACTCCGACATCGTCAGAGAGCTTGGAGTAAGGAACATCCCTACTCTTCTTCTATACAAAAACGGAGAGCTTGTGAAAGACTCTGAAGGAAACGTAGAGAAGCTCGTAGGGAACTTCGACAGGTCGAAATTGGAGGCTTTCGTAGAGAAGCATATTCAGTAATTCCTTATATTGCCCAAATGGATCTTGAAAGCATATTCGGATGGATCGAGCAGTCTCGATACACTGTGATAGGATACGACTCCAGAGGCGAAATGATAAAAGACGAATTGGTATCGAAGCTTCCCTCGCTGAGGCTTGAGGTGACCGATTCGTCTTTTTCTCTTCGCGACGAGCTCATTCGAGAAATCCGCGATCGAAAGGCCAGCTGCGTGCTAGAAGGAGCGGAATATGATATTCCGAAGTTCGTCATAGTCGACATGTCTCTGTTCAGTATGAACATGGACAACTATGTTAGGATGAGCAGGTTTTCCGAAAGGATGTGGGCTGACGCGACCGACATGGTATCTGCGTTGTGGTATTGAGGCAGACGAACAAGATATTGCCGGACACAGAGCCGCATGACGTATCCATAAGGCCAAGCCAGCTGCTGTATTCGGCGGACTTCGCGATTTCGATAACCTCCGATTCGAGAAGCGACAAGGCGACGATTTCTGTCTTGAAGAACAGATATGGCCACGACCAGAAGAAAACAGAAATCACGCTTGGTCAAGCGAAGGATTTTAACTATATTAGCGTTCATGAAACTAGCTAGCAACAGAAAGGCATACTACGAATACTCCGTGCTGGAGTCGTTCGACGCGGGGATCAAGCTCTTAGGGAGCGAGGTCAAGTCCATGAGGGCCGGCGATGTAAACATCGCGGAATCTTTCGCATATCTTAAATCGGGAGAGCTGTTCGCGAAGAACATAAAGGTCGCCAAATACAAGAGCTCTCATTCAATGGAGAAGCACGACGAAAACAGAGAGAAGAAGCTTCTCTTGAAGAAGAAGGAAATATCAAAGATAGGCAAGCTCATGCAGGCGCCGGGAACGACTATAATACCTTTGGAAGTATTCGAGTCTAAGAATCTGATAAAAGTAAGGATCGGAGTCTGCAAAGGAAAGAAGCTTTGGAACAAGAAAGAAGATATCAAGCGAAGAGACATAGATCGAGATACAAAAAGAGAGATCAGCTCAAGATAATGGGAAAGACTCGAAAGGAATTCGAAAAGGCGGCAGAAATGCTCTCGATGGCGAGAGACGAAGATGAAGTGGTCGAAAGGATGACTTATATCGTCAAAGGATTCTCTTCCGCGATGTACAGAGAGATGGTTTGGAAAAATCCATACTATAGAGACCTGTTTCAAGAAATAAGAGAGTCTGTCATGGAAGATCTCGACAATCTAGAAAAGGCTCTGCGTGACGAGATATATTCGATTGAAGAGAACCTAAAAGGAAAAGGAAGCGAGATATCGGAAAAGCTAAAGGATCTCAGAAGAGATTGCGAGATGCTCATAGAAGAGATAGGCGCCAAGAGAGAGGAAATGAAGTCAATATAAAAGCCCGCTTTAGCGGGCTTTTTTTGTATATGATATTTTCTAGTAGTATATAGGTATCTTCACGTCTATTCCGTTTATTTTGGCATTCAGATAGTGCGAGAATACGCCGGCAGATGCCGTTCCGAGCGGATATTGCGACGATGCGAGAACGAGCTGGTTGTCCGCGGTAGGGGTGGCGTCGAATCCTATGGCTATGGAATTGTTTACTGTCGCCGCTGCCGCCGCCGATCCGGCAGAGGCTCCTATAAATATGTTCCTGTTTCCGTTGTTGTTGTATCCTGAGTTTGATCCGATGAAGACGTTGGAGTCTTTGAAGTTGTTGAATCCGGAATACGCGCCCACGAAAACATTGTTGCTTGCGGTTGCGGCCTTCATTCCCGCAGCCGCACCAACGAATGTATTGGCGGGGCCTGTCTTTATCGCGGCGCCCGCGGAAGCTCCAATGAACGTGCTGGAAGTCGCGGTCGACATAGTCCATCCAGCGTTGTATCCTATGACGGTCGCGTCTCTAGATCCGGTGCTTCCCAATATGCTTCTGGTATAGTTGTTTAGGTGCAGAGAGTTTCTTCCGTTTATCGCGAGACCGAACGCGTCCAATCCTGAATTGCCGTCGCTTATCTGAAAAGTCAATGCCGGCTGTGCCACCGTAATTGGAGGGGTCTCGGATTTCGAAATGACTACATCGTCCGAATCCGAGAATGAAGTATATGTCGAGCCCATATAGTCTACATATATGCTCAGCAATTGGTTGACGTTGTCGTCTTGAACTGCTAGCCAATATTCCGGATCATTTGATGTTGAAGTCAGCGAATTGAAAGTGGATGTTCCCGATGGCCTATCGTTTGGAGTGACCGCACTCGAATACCATCCTTCCGCGACAACTTTGAAGTTGTGAACGACATTGCTCGAATTCCTTATGGAAATATATCCTTTTGTTAGAGTCTTTGAATAAGTGTGAGAAACTGAATTTAAAGTTCCGGTAAATCCGGTTCCATTTAGCGACTTTAGCCACGAGTCCATGTCCACTCCGTTCAGAGTGGATTTGGTCAGCTGTATTCTATTGACAAGCGTCAGGTTCGACTGATTTGTTCTAGAAATGGTGGTTTCTTCCCAGTATGCGAATCCTCCTGTAGAAGGATTTACCGTATTTATCGAAGTAGATTCGTCAAAGCGCCAGTTTCCTGAAGTCAAAGAGCTTCCTCCTGCCGCGGCCGCCCAATATGCGTTTCCTGACGCGTCGGAAGTAAGTACATATCCAGCGGACTGCCTTCCGTCCTCGAGCTTTAGCGCATAGTTGTTTGTTCCTGTCGGAACGTATACCGTCACCCCGTATTTGGCACCGGATCCTGAAGCAACATTGCTTATTTCCAATGCGGTCGCGGTGCTGGAAGTGGCATAGTTGTTCAATATGTAGGCAGTCGTGGGCTGGACTGCGTTTCCTATGGAAAATATCTTTCCTGACTGAGGCGCGTAGTTCACTCCCACTCCGTTTGGATATCCAGCATCTTGTATGTTTGAGTCTTGAAGCGAAGTCGTTCCCGACCATTTGACTACATAGTTGTTTGTTCCTGATCCTGAAAACGAAGTTCCGGAAGTTCCGGAACTTCCGTTTGCGCCGGAAGTCCCCGAAGATCCGTTTATTCCGGACGTTCCGCTTGTTCCTGATGTTCCAGTAGTCCCGGATGTTCCTGATGTGCCTTGCGATCCAGATATTCCCACGTCTCCTGTGACAAAAATGCTCCAAGGCTCGCCTGATAGGTCAGGATAGGTTCCTGAGCCAGAAACATAGTCGATATTTATATCCACATAGGTGGCGCCCATAAAGCCGACAGGGTTGGATACGATTCCTTCCATATAATTCCCGCCATTATAGAAGACCCTGACTCGAGTGCCTATGGACCATCCTAGGTTTTTTGCGGAGAAATTGAAGGTCTTTTGCCCCAATGATATGGAGTTTGAGGTAAAGGAATTTACCTGCATCATCAGAGTTGTTCCGGAAGTTCCGGAAGTTCCGCTGGTCATTGATTCGCCTGCAGAGCTCGCGGTGGCCCATCTGACTACAGAATCGTCTCCCAGCACGAGATATTTTGTGTTTTGAGTAGGTCCGGAAGCGGTAGCGACTGACATGGTCGCTATCGACAATCCTTTCCTTATATAAAATTCGTTAGCCATTTAAAAACTTTATTTTTTCACTTTCCAAAATAAAAGTCATATATACTAATCTATATGGATCTTATTATTGCTTTTATATTCCAGCTCGAAGTCGTGGCTTTCAGCTGGATGAGTATGTTGCTTCCCGAAACCACGGCCTGTATGGATATAGGGCCTGTGTTTCCTAAGTCTGTAGTGGAGGTCTCGCTGAACTCTATGCTTGTTCCGTCCCATACCGCGGTAAGTATACCTGCTCTCATGTTCGATGAGCTAGAAACCACATACTCGAAGAATATGGCGCTATAGAGGCTTTTGCTTATCTGGTATATCGTCTGGAAGCTTGGTCCGGAAGAAACGACTGCCTTTATCGTAGTGTTCAGTGCAGGGGCCTGGTAGTCTCCTATAAGGACTGAATTGTCGTCGAATACCTCAAATATAGGAAGTCCGGATATGTCGTTCACCGACATTAGAGAACCTTGGAGATTGTCGGTCACCGTGAATAGCTCTCCGGCGTTTCCGTCCACCTTGAAGACCGTGGACCCAGTGGATCCTATAGCTGCCCTTGCGTGGAGATTTGCGGTAGGCGCCGATATCCCGACTCCGACATTCCCGTCTTTCAATACGGTCACTCTGGTAGAGTTGTTGGTCTTTATGCTGAAGTCGTAGTTGTCGTTTGACCCTATCGATATGTTGTTGGTAAGAGAATTTCCGTTCTGCAATATGGCGGTTCCCGAATATGCGCTCCATATGGAGCCATCAAATCTCAAAGTGGTGAGCGTGTCTGTGACGAATACCACGTCGTCGACCGAAGGCGTATAGTATTGCCAGGAAGAACCGTCCCATTCTGCTATATTGTTGTCTTGTCCGGACCATGATCCGGCAGCGCCTATCGGTATGAGATATCTGTCTCCAGCGATAGGAGAAGGAGATATCAGAGAAGGATCCGAAATAGACTGAGTGATTACAGGATCAAGCTCGTTTGTGGAAGTCGCGGATGAGCTTCCGTCTCCGAGAGTCTCCACGTAGTATTTGTCGCCATCATACCACATCTTCACTATAGTGACGGAATTGGCCACCTGCGCCACTTGGTAAGTGGATGGATATATAGATGATGCTCCTATCAAGGAAAGCGTGGCGTCATGTGTGAGCGCACCCGAATAGTTATTACCAAATGTTATGGTGCGCGGATATACACCTTGAACTATTTTGAGCAAATAGTGAGCGCCAGCCTTGGGATTTATGAAGTGCATGGTTACTATATCATCCGCCGAGGAAAGCGATATTCTCTGATTGTTACCTATTTCCCAATTGACATATATTGTATTTGCAGCGAAAGAAGGACTTGCCTGATATGAAATATTTATATCTGTGCTCTGAGTTGCGGTCAATACCGAATAGAACTGACCATATATCTTAGCGCTATTGTAGTTTGGATTAGTGATATTCTTTCTGGATGTCCAAACCGCTATGCTTCCATCAATGTCTAAATTTACAGGATCTTGGTAAGGGTCTATTCCACCAGCAGGCAACTCTGCTTTTATTTCTCTGTACGCGCCAGCCTCGTTTATAGAATCTATTATAACTTCTAGAAAATACTGCTCGTATGTCTTAAATCTTCTTGTTGCATCTATAGCGGCAGGGTCAATTGCTGGCCATGTCGCGCCTACTATAGAAGAAGGAATCAGCGTTCCCCAAGAGTTCACTATTTTGGTTATTAGCCTAGTCCCCCATCTATCTCCGGTTGGATCATCATTGAATCCACCACCGGTTGCTGTAATAGGACCGGAATAGTATCCAACATCGTTGTTGAAATAGTCGAATGTTGTCTCGAGGTCGTTGTGTACACCAGTGGCCACGTTGAATACATATCCTTTGAAGGTCTTGCCCTGTGATCTTAGGTTTGAAACCTCTTGCTTCAATTTTGTCAAATCCTCAATGACAAAAGGTCCAACAGAATTAGGATCCACATCATAGCTATATTCTTCGGATTCATCGATGAAAAACATAGATATTATGCTGGTCGCATCAGAAGGAAAATCCATAGATGAAGTTCCACCATATACGTCGCTAGGCGTTGCAGAAACAATCTGATAAAATGGCCTTTCTGTTCCATCGTCCTGAACGAGTACGTGTGTATCGTATCTCTGAGATCCGTTTGTCGTTATGTCTGTGTTTCCTTCCGACTCAGTCTTCCCGGTCGCGTATAGGTCCTGAAGAGCCTGCTTCATAACAGTGTTCTTCATATTGTAGAACTGAGATCGAGTTGCGGTACCCAGCGAGGTCGTGTCCAGCTTGATGTATATGTAAGTATCTGGCCCTATAAGCTGGTCTCTCGATATCGTAATCTCATCGCCGCTCTCTACCACCTGGAATCCCGGTCCGCTCTTTATTGTCCTAAAGTTCATTATCGAATATGGACTAGAAGAGGACTGAGAAGATCCTTTGTAGAACTTTGCGCCCGTTCCTACGTTAGATGCGGTTAAAGATATTCCCCATTCTGCGTTACCTAAAGAGTCTGTAGATATAAGAGACTTCCCGACGTCAGGCGTCCCTCCTGTTATCCTTATCGTTCCGTCCACCGTAAGCAAGCCGGCAATGTCGTCGAAAGTCAGATTAGTTTCGGCATTGGCGGAATTTGTAGTTCCATCAGAAGTCAGTATTCTATTGTCTTGCGGATTTGATATTGCATTGAATCCCGTTCCGGAAGTCCCGGAAGTCCCGTCTCCTCCAGAGGCACCGTCCAGATTGACTATCCATCCAGTTGAAGAAGCCTGGGATCCTATATTGTAAGTAACTTGCGCCGTTATGGTATTTCCGACTATGGAAGTGATTATGGCTTCCATGTATACACCCACGGAATAGCTCAATATTATCGATTGGTTTATAGAATATGCGTATCCAGATGGAATGTCAAAGGAAATGCTTGTTCCTGCATTCTGAGATTGAACAGAAGTTGAAATAGAAGTAAGATATCTATCGCCTGATATCCCTGAGGTTCCGGATGTTCCAGATGTCCCAGATGTTCCAGCAGAGCCTATTTCTCCTGCGACAGTCACCAACCAAGGCGAAGTGATTCCAGAACCGACCACATAGTCGATATTTACGGATATGTTGGACGACTGAGGATAGGACATAGTGCCAGTTATGACTCCTTCCATGTATTTCGTAGGACTGCTCCAGAACCTAAGCCTTGTTCCTTGATTCCACCCCAGATATATTGTGCTTGATATAGGTATTATCGTCGGACCTGTCGCTAGAGTGAAGACTGGAGTCTGATATGATATCGCCATGTAAGGAGTTTTTCCGGAGGTTCCCGAAGTTCCTGAGGTTCCGGATGTTCCCGAAGTTCCGTTTATAACACCAACGGATGTAACGACATATGAATAGTCATTGCTTCCCTCAGTATGCCATTGCACGCTATGTGTATTTGAATCGTTGTTATTCAGGTATATAAATACCTGCATTCTATTAGTAGGATCTATTGATGTAGTAGGAAGTACAAGATCTGGATTTATTTCCGATGGGTCTAAATAATTCGTCCAAGTAAGATTTTCTATAGAAGTTGATATAGTAGGTCCGATCGGTGTTCCTGTCGAATCTGCAAGTCTTATACTAACATATGCCGATATATCGCTATTTTGAGAAGGCTTCAAAAAATGAAGGTGAAATCTCTGTGTTCCTCCTGGTATTATAGAAAATCCAAGCTCATCTGTTATGAATGATTGAACTAGATGTCCCGTTTCATTTCCTGCCAAAACCGCGGTAGAATATGTTCCGTTATTTGGTATTGGCGTAGTAGACAATTCTCTATATCCTAAAATTGATTCATTCGATAGATTAAAATAGTATATCTGTCCTGAAGATATACCCTGAGGTCCTTGAGCACCGTCTACTCCTGATGTTCCAGAGGTTCCATCCACTCCAGAAGTTCCGGAAGTACCATCAACGCCTGATGTGCCAGAAGTACCATCCACTCCAGAGGTTCCATCCACTCCAGATGTTCCGGAAGTACCATCAACACCTGATGTACCAGAAGTACCATCTATTCCAGAGGTTCCGGAAGTTCCATCTGCTCCTGATGTTCCGGAAGTACCATCAACGCCTGATGTACCAGAAGTACCATCTATTCCAGAGGTTCCAGGGGTTCCATCTATTCCAGATGTTCCGGAGGTTCCATCTATTCCAGAAGTTCCGGAAGTTCCGTCCACGCCTGAGGTTCCATCTATTCCAGAGGTTCCAGAAGTTCCGTCTATTCCGGAGGTTCCAGAAGTCCCATCTATTCCCGATATCCCAGAGGTTCCTGATGTTCCGTCTATCCCAGAGGTTCCTGATGTTCCGTCGATTCCTGATGTTCCGGAAGTTCCGTCTACTCCAGAGGTTCCTGATGTTCCGTCTATCCCAGAGGTTCCTGATGTTCCAGAAGTCCCATCTATTCCCGATATCCCAGAGGTTCCGGAAGTTCCGTCCACGCCTGAGGTTCCGGAAGTTCCGTCGATTCCTGACGTACCAGATGTCCCGTCAGCACCAGAGGTTCCTGATGTTCCGTCAGCTCCCGATAATCCACTTGTACCGGAGGTTCCATCTATTCCCGATATCCCTGATGTTCCGGATGTTCCGTCAATACCCGATATCCCAGAGGTTCCAGAAGTCCCATCTATTCCTGATGTTCCGCTTGTTCCACTTGTTCCGTCACCACCTGCAGCACCATTCAAATTTACTATCCAACCATATGTAGAGGAGCTCGAGCCGATAGTCGAATCAATAGTTGCAGTTATCTCAGTTTCGTCATTAAAATTTGCAAAAGGGAGCACCATAGTTATGGTAGCAACCATATAAATTGAAGAAGATAGGCTTATCAATATAGATTGGTTTATTGAATATGCATATCCTGGAGAGATATAAAATACTATAGATCCGCCAATTTGAGTAGAAACACTGCTCAATATAGATGTGAGATATCTATCACCTGATATTCCAGAAGTACCGTCTATACCGGAAGTACCGGATGTGCCAGAAGTACCGGAAGTCCCGTCGATTCCGGAAGTACCGGAAGTCCCGGAAGTCCCGTCGATTCCGGAAGTCCCGGAAGTACCATCTATACCAGATGTCCCTGAAGTCCCGTCGATTCCGGAAGTCCCTGAAGTCCCGTCGATTCCGGAAGTTCCAGATGTACCATCTATTCCAGAAGTTCCAGATGTACCATCCATACCAGATGTGCCTGAGGTTCCATCTATTCCAGAAGTTCCAGATGTACCATCCATACCAGATGTGCCTGAGGTTCCATCCATTCCGGATGTCCCGTCGATTCCATTGTTTATATAAGAAATATAATATCCATAATCTGGAATATAACTAGATATTCCATTATTTAATACCAATGATATTCCTATCTCAAAATATCCAGCAACATTATATGATATAGAATCGACTTCATATATGGAAAATTGATCGCTATATGAAGATGAGTTTATTTTTATAGAGCTTCCTATATTGATTCTATTTGCCCAACTAAAATCCCAAGGTTGAGGGGCAAAAGGATTTAATAGTGGCGCATATATGAATAGATATGTGCTTGAATTTGGATTTGTATTGTCAGAATAGAATTTTCTGTCGGAATCTGCAGATCCATATATAAAAAGAATATTATTTGGTGCTGCTATAGTTAAACCGGAAGTTCCTGATGTTCCGGATGTTCCGGATGTTCCATCTATACCAGATGTGCCGGATGTTCCATCTATACCAGATGTGCCGGAAGTGCCGGATGTTCCATCTATCCCAGATGTTCCTGATGTTCCATCTATCCCAGATGTTCCGGATGTTCCATCTATCCCAGATGTTCCGGATGTTCCATCTATCCCAGAAGTCCCGGATGTTCCATCTATACCGGATGTCCCGGAAGTTCCATCTATCCCAGATGTGCCGGAAGTCCCAGAAGTCCCAGAAGTCCCATCTATACCGGAAGTCCCAGAAGTCCCATCTATACCGGAAGTGCCGGATGTTCCATCTATACCGGATGTCCCGGATGTTCCATCTATACCGGATGTCCCGGAAGTCCCATCTATCCCAGAAGTTCCGGATGTCCCGTCGATCCCTGAGGTTCCGGAAGTTCCGTCGATTCCTGATATCCCAGATGTCCCGTCGATTCCGGAAGTGCCGGAAGTCCCATCTATACCAGAAGTTCCTGAGGTTCCGTCGATTCCTGAAGTCCCTGAAGTTCCGGATGTCCCGTCGATTCCGGATGTCCCGGAAGTCCCATTTATACCGGATGTCCCGTTTATTCCAGAAGTTCCGTCAACACCTGAAGTACCAGAGCTCCCATCACCTCCCGACGCGCCATTCAAATTTATAACCCATCCACTTGTAGATGATTGCGATCCTAAAGAATCTGTAACTTGTGCAGTTATAGTATCTCCTGATATAGAAGATATAGTGGCGATCATATAGACACCAAAAGAATATGATATTAATATAGATTGATTTATAGAATATGAATACCCAGATGGTATATCAAAGGTGACGAAGTTGCCAATTGAAGTAGTTGATATATCAGTAGTTGCGATAGTCCTATATCTATCTCCCTGTATTCCGCTTGTTCCAGATGTGCCGGATGTCCCATCTAATCCGGACGTTCCTGAGGTTCCGTCGATTCCAGATATTCCAGAAGTGCCGGAAGTTCCATCTACGCCAGACGTTCCAGACGTACCATCTATTCCGGAAGTGCCGGAGGTTCCGTCGATTCCTGATGTACCAGATGTCCCATCTACTCCAGAGGTTCCTGAAGTCCCATCGACTCCTGATGTGCCGGAGGTTCCGTCGACTCCTGATGTGCCGGATGTCCCATCCACTCCAGAGATGCCGGAGGTTCCTGAAGTCCCATCCACTCCAGAGATACCGGAGGTTCCTGAAGTCCCATCCACTCCAGAGATACCGGAGGTTCCTGAGGTGCCATCTACGCCAGACGTTCCGGATGTCCCGTCGATTCCTGAAGTTCCTGAAGTGCCGGATGTCCCATCTACTCCGGACGTGCCGGAGGTTCCGTCGACTCCTGAAGTTCCAGATGTGCCGGATGTCCCATCTGATCCGGACGTGCCGGAGGTTCCGTCGATTCCTGACGTCCCAGACGTGCCGGAGGTTCCGTCGACTCCTGATGTACCGGAGGTTCCAGATGTGCCATCTACGCCAGACGTTCCGGATGTCCCTGATGTTCCGTCGACTCCTGATGTACCGGATGTCCCGGATATTCCAGAAGTGCCGGAGGTTCCTGAAGTCCCTGAACTACCATCTACGCCAGACGTTCCGGATGTCCCGTCGATTCCCGAAGTACCGGAAGTACCATCTACACCGGATGTTCCTGAAGTGCCGGATGTTCCGTCGACTCCAGACGTGCCGGATGTTCCATCTGATCCGGACGTGCCGGATGTTCCGTCGATTCCTGACGTCCCAGACGTGCCGGATGTTCCGTCGACTCCTGATGTTCCTGATGTGCCGTCGACTCCTGATGTGCCGGATGTTCCTGATGTGCCGGATGTTCCTGATGTGCCGTCGACTCCCGAAGTGCCGGATGTCCCGTCGACTCCTGATGTACCGGATGTCCCATTGACTCCTGAAGTACCTGAAGATCCGTCACCACCAGAGGCTCCGTCCAAATTCACTACCCAATTAGTATGGGTTCCTGTTCCATTGGATGATGTTATTTGATAAGAAAGAGAGCCGTCAATTGGATTATAGGAAACAACGGTTGCCTTTATATAATTGTTTATATCATGTGCTATTATTATTGCCTGTCCTGTACTATATGCAAGGTCGATTCCGATAGTTATATTTGTTGGAAAAGAATCTATTATATAAGTAGACGCCTGATCGTACCTATATCTGTCTCCAGAATTTCCCGAAGTGCCGGATGTGCCCGATGTTCCGTCGATTCCCGAAGTGCCCGATGTACCGGATGTCCCGTCGATTCCTGACGTTCCTGATGTTCCTGATGTTCCGTCGATACCGGATGTGCCGGATGTGCCGGATGTCCCGTTTGATCCTGTGGCTCCTGTGGCTCCTGTAGCCCCTGTCGCACCCGATGCGAAATCGGAAAGTCTATTGCCTATGTATTGATAGGCGACGGCTCTTGGTCCACATGTAGAAGTATTCTGTATAAATGAAATAGGACTTCCGCTGGCCTCAAGACCTAAGCTGTCGAACACGAACCCAAGCCCATTATTGTCGTCTTTTGGCGTTTTTCCTACAGAAAATCTTACTATCCCGGAAAAATAATCTACTTCATAGAACGCGGACGCGTAATTTAGCAAAGTGGATCCATCTCTTCCATACATGAGAAGCGAATATCCATTGGACGGCGCGCCGGAATAGTCTGGAACGTCAGACGGATTTATTATGGATCTTACCCACCCAGAAGATGGTATGAATCCATTTAATGCCCAGGTAGGAGTTCCCGTATCTAAAAACCAGGATTCGTAGTTTGTAGACCTGAGAGGATATAAAAACGCAGCATTTGGATTGCCGATCTTTAGAATAACGTCAGGATTATTCTGCGCATTGGAGTCTGCTTCCGAGGCATTGTTTGCAAAAGGTATGTTGTCCATCCATATCTCATTCGCTCTAACATTATGGGAGCTCTTATAGAGTTCATCTCCCGCATATTTTCTACTTTCGGTCAATACCTTCCCAAGAGAGTGATAAAATCCGCCTTTAAAACCAGTGCTGTCAGTATTTGGCATGCTATGATATTTTATTTTCCTATCGTATATATATTATTTTTAAAACTCTACTATTAATAAACAATGAAAAAGAGAGCCATTTACAGCTCTCTTCTTTCATTGCACAATATAAAATTCAACTAATCTATAGAATTGTTGAATATAGACCTGATTCCATAAAATATTCCTTCGAACTGTTCTTTGGTGCAGGCAATATTGCTATAGGAACTTCCTATCTTTATGGACAATATATAAACATCTTTTCCGGTGTTCTCATCCACAAACGTCTTTACTAATCTAACATCTACCATTTTTATGATTTATTTTTATTTTTTAAGGATGCGTAGAAGATATATCCGTCATCCAAATCTGTTTCCCTCTCGAGTCATTTCTATATCCTACAAAGAGCCATATCTTTTTGACATTCAAAGCATTTCCCCATTGTCCAAGAGACCATCTGATTCTTTTCGAATTGGCCGAACCATTGAAATTATAATTTGCCTGCTCGGTGCGCGCGCCATATGTAGTCGTGCTACCAGACGGATATAAAAATCTGTTAGGAGAAGAATTTGATCCAGTCTCGTCAATTCCTATCAATATGCAAAGATTCGGAATGGCATTCGAAATATATTGTCCAGAAGAATTATATCCTTGCTCCATATCAGACTCTGCAAAATTAGAATAGAAGGTGAGAAGTCCATTGAATATCTGAGTAGTTGCGGCAGAATTGGCAGAATAAGAAGTAACATGCCATCTATACGAACTGAATGTCACATTGCTATATGCGCCGCCTCCTACCGAAGTGGCAAGCCCTGCTGCTGTATAGACAGCGAAAGTCCTGCTCGAAGAGGCCACAGATGAATAGTCTACGTTCGCGGAAATATTGGCTATAGGATAGTATTCGGTGAAGTTTGACTGTGGATATATTACCCTTCCAAATATGTACTGCAATTCGTCCGCGGCGACGTTCAATGATATCTGAGAACTGAAAGTGGCAGACCCTAATTGAGTAGAAGAAGAAGGATGTGCTCCTTTTCCGCTTTGGTTGGAAAGGCCTGTCATAGACAGCCTGCCATCTTCGCTATCGAGAGGGTTGCTATTATAGTATACGACATCCGACGAATCTGTGTCGAAAAGCATCTTCTTTGAAGAAGCGTCGATCGAATTTGCCAATCCATAGTCATATATCCTCGATCTTATGTAAGAAGAGTTGGAAACATTCAAAGTGTTGTCTATAGAGCTATCGCCAAGAGAATTGAAATTTGGAATATAAGATTCTAGAATATTGACAACTCCTGTTCTGGAGTAGGTTAGCCCCGATATGTTCCAGTTTTTATCCCATCCTGTTATCTCAGCACCCGCTGGCTTAGTGCCATCTGCGTATCCTTCGAAATCGCCAGATATCGCCATATTATATGCGTTTATATCTATCTGCTTAGTTGTTGGTATGGTTATGTCGTTCAGGTTGTTTATTCCGGAAACTGTAAATCCGAAAGACGATCCCATGTCATAGTATGCCACTCCAGAATAATACTGCAATACCGGAGTCTTTTCTGCGAAATCTATTGCTGATATAACGGCGTTGGAAGATCCATCTTGAGAATATTCAGAATCGTAGAAAACATTGCTAGAAGTAAAGCTGAAAGGATTTCCAGGAGCGCCTGGGTTATCATGGCTTATGTTCCAATAGAACCTTCCTCCGTAAGGAAAAAGAGAGGCGACATCTATCGTTCCAGAAGCCTTCGCCTTATATCTATCATTGTCTGTTCCAAAATTGGTTATGTTTATCGATATTCCAGAAGGCGAGCTCGAATATGTATTGTTAGAATCAATGACGCATGATACGCTTCTCAAAGTGCTCCCATCTGCCGCATACAAAGTGAATATAAGATTTGTCGCGTTTGTATTGCACGAAAAGAAAGATGATCCTGTAGAAAAGGCAACAAGAACGGAGCTCGACATCTTGACAGATTTTGTCGTTCCTGATGAAAATAGAGTCGAGATATTCCAATCGCCTATCCCATATTGACCATTTGATGATCCGGTTACGGTATTTACCGAAGGACTCATGACATATCTGTTAGAATCGCCGGAAGAAAGCGTAGGCGAAAAATAATTAACATAGTTTGGAGCCGGTATCCAAACCATTATAGATCCGGCAGCGACTGGATCGTCTTCAGTGACCAAAACTCCCGTTCCTGTAAGTCCAGATGGAGTAACTACGACTTGATTTCCTCTGAAGACTATATTGTTTATGTTTCCGAAAGTCGCGCCGGTAAGATAGTCTTCAACGGTCAATGCCTGACCGCCGCTATTATAGATTACAGGCTCTATCCATTCAGTATCATAATCGGCATCTGTTTTCTTAGACAATATCCAGCTTGCTGTACCGCCTGCAGGAATTCCGTGTCCGGAGGTTCCGGATGTTCCTGATGTGCCATCGACACCAGATGTTCCTGATGTGCCATCGACACCAGATGTTCCTGATGTGCCATCGACGCCGGAAGTCCCGGAGGTTCCGGATGTTCCTGATGTGCCATCGACACCAGATGTTCCTGATGTGCCATCGACACCAGATGTTCCTGATGTGCCATCGACGCCGGAAGTCCCGGAGGTTCCGTCTATTCCCGATGTTCCTGAAGAACCGTCGCCTCCAGATGCGCCATCTAAATTTAAAACCCAGACCCCATTCGATGTTCCGGAGCCAACGGTGTTTAGTATGGTATATGATATGTTTCCATTTGAAACATTATAGCTATTTACTATAGCGTTTATATAATTTAAAGAATCGTATGATATTATTATATTCTGAGCAGGACTATATGCAAGTCCAGAATCCACTACGAGAGTTGTTGGAAAATTAGAAATATCGATGTTTGCCGAAAACTCGTATCTGTATATGTCTCCGGAATAGCCGCTTGTTCCTGAAGTTCCGTCAATGCCCGATGTTCCAGATGTACCATCTATGCCGGAAGTCCCGGAGGTTCCGTCGATTCCCGATGTTCCTGAAGTTCCGTCAATGCCCGATGTTCCGGATGTACCATCTATGCCGGAAGTCCCGGAGGTTCCGTCTGCACCAGAAGTCCCGGAGGTTCCGTCTACACCAGAGGTTCCAGAGGTTCCGTCGATTCCAGATGTTCCAGATGTACCATCTATGCCTGAAGTCCCGGAGGTTCCGTCTGCGCCAGATGTTCCGGAGGTTCCGTCGATTCCAGAAGTGCCGGAGGTTCCATTTATACCAGAAGTCCCGGAGGTTCCGTCTACTCCGGAAGTTCCTGAAGTCCCGTCGATTCCAGAAGTCCCGGAGGTTCCATTTATACCAGAAGTCCCGGAGGTTCCGTCTGCGCCAGAGGTTCCAGAGGTTCCATCGATTCCAGAAGTTCCAGAAGTTCCGTCTACGCCGGAAGTCCCAGAAGTTCCATTTATACCAGAAGTCCCGGAGGTTCCGTCTACACCTGAAGTCCCGGAGGTTCCGTCTATTCCAGAAGTCCCGGAGGTTCCATTTATACCAGAAGTCCCGGAAGTTCCGTCGATTCCAGAAGTTCCTGAAGTTCCGTCTACACCAGAAGTCCCGGAGGTTCCGTCTACGCCGGAAGTGCCTGAAGTCCCGTCGATTCCTGAAGTTCCTGAAGAGCCATCGCCACCAGATGCGCCATCTAAATTTATTACCCAAGTATTAAATGTTCCAGATCCTATTCTAGATACTATAGTGTAATCAATTTGACCATTAGATACCTGATATGAATTTACTATAGCGGTAACATAGTTTGAAGAGTCATGAGAAATTATTATAGTCTGTGCCGGACTATAGGCCAACCCTGAAGATATGATAAGAGAAGTCGGAAATGTTAAATCCAAATCTAAGGATTGGGAAATATCATATCTATATTTATCTCCAGAATATCCTGAAGTGCCAGAAGTCCCGGAGGTTCCATCTGAACCAGTCGCTCCTGTGGCCCCTGTGGCTCCGGTCGCTCCTGTGGCTCCGGTCGCACCTGTTGCGCCGCTGGCAAAAACGTCTAGAGTTTTTCCTACATATTGATATGCAATTGCTTTAGGTCCACCTGAATTTCCCTTTATGTAATCTATCGCCGCTATTTGACCAGTCGCTGCCGATTCGAACGCGGATTTGTCCATAACATACCCGGTGCCATTGCCCGAATCCATTGGAGTCTTTCCTGCCTGGAATCTTATAATTCCAGAAAAATAGTCAACTTCATAAGAGGCATTCTGATAGCTGACGAAATTGTACCTTCCTGGCGTAGAGCTTGGAACGTACATTATTAGAGAGTATCCGTCAGACGGCTTTCCTTCATAATTTGGAACGTCGCTGCTGTTTATAATAGGCCTTATCCATTCATCAGAAGGCAAGAACTGCCCACCGGTGATAAAGCTTGGAGTACCTGTATCCAAAAACCAAGACTGGTATTCGGTGCTGTGTAGAGGATATAGATGTCCAGGGTTCCCGACCAGATTTATTCCTGTTCCGTCAAAAGGAGATGATCCTATAGTGCTGACGGTACCCACCTGTCTTATTATAGAAGGTAGCTGATTCGCATATGCAGAAGCGGAAGCGACGGTTGGCGCATAAGGGATATCTTCCATCCAAACCTCGCTGGATCTTACGTTATGCGCGCTCTTATAGTTTTCGCTGGCGACGTTGTTGCCGTCTTTAGTATTCACTTTTCCAAGCCAGTGGAAAAACGCGCCATCTCGTCTCGAATCATTGCTAGTTATTGGCATACCTCATTCTATTTTTATGTATTATATATTAAATTCTCTACCTGAAATCATGCCGCGGTGAACAGCACGTCCGATAGTATCAGCTCTTTGGACCTAACAGATCCAGATTTGTAGCCTACAAACAGCCAAACTTTCTTCAGAGAAGAGGTTATTGTTCCCTTTGTCCACTGAATGGTGTTTGATGTTCCAAGCTTGGCGTTTGTTCCGTTGGTCCTGCCGCCATATGTTCCGCTGTTTCCGGACACGAAGAAGAACTTGTCGGGCTTTGTATTCGTCCCGCTGGAATCGAATCCTATGAGTATGGCAAGGTCGCCCGTTCCAGTCGCGGAAGCGACTCCTTCCGGACAATCTATGTCGTTTTCTGTCCAGTTGCACCCGAAAGTAAATATCCCTCCATTGAAAGAAGAAAGATCTCCTTTCTGGTAGGAGCTGACAAACCATCTGTATGGATTGAGAGTTACGGGAGAAGTGGCGCCAGAAGACATTCCTGCTATAGTTACCGCGTCGAAAGATTTGGAAACGCCGACCAATGAAGAATAGTCGCACGATGGCGTGAAATTCACATATGGCATATAATCCGAGAAGTTATGCTGCGGGAATATCATCCTTCCGAATATGTACTGAAGCTCTCCTAGATTGGGAGAGGATCCAAGCTTGGTCGAAGAATCGAATGCGGAAGATCCATCCGCAAAAACTCCGTCGAAAGACAGCCTGCCGCTTTCGCTGTCTATAGGATTGCTCACCAAAGATACCGAAGACGGAACGTCTGTATCTATGAGAGTCTTTTTAGTGCTGGAGTTTTGAGTAACATCAGGATTTCCGTAGTCGAAAATCCTAGATGTGACGCTGGAAACTTTGGAAGAATCAAGAATGTTTGTATTGCTTGGAGAAAATCCAGGAACATATATGTCCGATACGTTTATAGTGGCGACCCTTGAAAATACAAGGTCGCTCGAATTCCATTGTATTCCCCAGCCGGTTATGGCGGCTCCGACTCCAGACTTGGTTCCGTCCGCGTGTCCGTTTAGGAAATTGACGCCGCTATTTGTTATCGCCAAATTATTGGCGACAAAGTCCGCCTGCTTGGTGGTAGGAAATGTTATCTCGTTCAGAAGGTCTATATTAGAAGCGGTCAATGCAAAAGTAGATCCTGTTCCATAATATGATATTCCAGAGAATACTCTGAGAGATGCCGCCTTTTCGTCAAACTCGGTGGAACCAACGGTCGCGCTGGTAGAAGAAAGGTCGTTGTCGTACATGAAAGTAGAAGTATTGAAGGTGAATGTTCCGTCTGGGCCGTTTGTGTGTGTGAGCCTGCATTTGAATCTTCCACCGTTTGGAATCACAGAAGACATATCGAGAGTTGCCGTGATCCCAGACAGCTTGAACTTGTCTTGGTCGGGTGTCAGAGCACCTATGGTCAGAGATGCTCCGGTATTTCCCGAATCGTCCAGATTGTGCGTCATTCCTGCAGTGGAAGAGCTTATAGTCTTTGTTATCGTCCTTATTGCGGTAGACTCGTCTTCTTTGAAGACTTCGAACTTTATGACGGTGGTGGTGTTGTTATTGACCGAAAAGGCCGAAGATTGATTGAATGGATTGAAAGAAGTCGTGTTTTTAGTAAGCCTGGTCGATCCGACAGAGGATCCGTTGGCGGAGAAGTCTGCCAATGGAGACCACCCACCCAGTCCGAATGTTCCCGAGGCCACTGCCTGGGAATAGGAATTCGTCGATGGAAGAGAAACGTATCTCGAAAATCCGGAATTGTCTATAGACGGGTTTATGAAATCGACATAGTTAGGCGCTGGTATCCATACAACTACTTCTTTTGGAATATCTTGCGTGACCGTGACTCCGGTCGCGGTCAGGCCATAAGAAGCATTGACCACTACGGTGTTTCCTCTGAATATTATCTTGTCTATATCCGAAAATGAAGATCCGGTAAGATAGTCTTCTACGGTAAGAGTTCCGGCACCGGCGCCGCCTCCAGAGACGATAGTCGTGTTCTGAGATCCATTGCTAGGATCCATATACTCGTCATAGTCGGCGCCAGTCTGAAACAATATATTGTCCATGAACCATTTCGCGTTGGAAGCGCTCGCTCCGCCAATCATCCTGAACTTCACTCCTTTCACGGAATCCACTTTAGAGCCAAATTTGAAAGTAGGAACTACAATGTGCTGCCATTGTCCTATAAGGTCTCTTTCCAGGCCATATGCCATGAGGTTAATGGTGCTGCTGGAAGCGGTTCCGGATATGTTGCTCGAAGTGCCATATATGCTGACGCTCAAAAACCTGTCCTGCGAAAGAGGCTCGTCGAACCTCACTCTCATAGAAAGAGAAGCGTAGTCTGTCCTGTTTATGTTGCCCACAGGCATGGTGAATTCTATTCCAGACCTGTAGTCCGAGCTCACATATATACAGGTGTTGAAAACATAAGGACTGGAGTTTGACAGGTCGTCGACCGTGCTCCCAGAGCCGTCGCCGGATATGCTATATTTTGATGTAGTCCATTGAGATCCAGAGCGTTCATATACTACCTGAACAGATCCTATCCTGTCTTTGTTAGGATCGGAAGCTTTGCGGATCTTGGCATATTGTATCAATATCTCGTCTTCCGCTATCTGAGGCTTGGCAGGGCTGGAAGATGGAACTCCTTGCTTTATCTTTATCTCACCGTCTTCGTTCACGACTATCGCGTCGATCCTGTCGTGAGTCGTGTGCGAAGAGGCGGCCGAAACGCCTGGGACGCTTGCGGTCATGAAAAGTATCTGGTCGCCGAAGGTATATGCTAGATTGCTGACGCTGAACGTAAGAGAAGTCGCTCCGGATCCGACAGACCACTCGGCACCACCGTAGTATAGCCTTTTGACCGGCTTCACAAGAGAGTTGGAATAGTATTTGTCTACAATGGAATATTTGGAGAAAGTTCCCGTATAGTTGACATCGTATTGTATGGGCGCTTTGAACGGATACAATAGGTATTCGCTCGTTATGTCGGTCTTTCCATATCTTGATTGCTGCATCTCTTATATTTAATTTTTTTTAGAATCCTTCCATATAGAACTTGTCGTCATATATGAATCCGCTAGGGGAGAATATATCCTCTATGTTTTCGGAATTGTCTTTATTGCATCTGGTATTGTGAATTCCGACAGAGGCGGTGCCTGCGCAGAACAAAAAGCTCCCTGACGCGGTTCCTGGACTATATCCGAAAGAATTGCGTATGGTGACAAGCGAAGAAGTGGCGGAAAGCATTATGAGTCCTGAGTTCTGAACAGAATTGTATATCCTGCACGAGCTCAGATGCATGCTCGACATGCTGCCCGAATTGATATTTATCACATAAGGCACGCTTCCAGATCCTTCTGTCTTTAGAATAGAATCGGATATCTTCATGGAAAGCGAGCTGCTCGAGTTTATGACAGACTCTCTTTTGCTGAAAATGTTTCCATATGCCGAAAATGTTCCTGTTCCTTCAGCGAATATTCCTGGACAATTTCCACCGTCGATGGATCCTCTTATAGAGATGTCGCATCCGTTGACATAAACGCAGGAATTGTTCCCTCCGCTGAAAGAAGAAGTAGATTCATATAGGTTTCCTGTTATATAAACTTTGGCGGAATCAGACCTGACCGCTAGAGCATGCTGCGAACCGGCCTGAGGACCTGTTATGGAATTGATGTCCGCGTCGCAATATATCGAAGGGCACTTTACTTCTACGGTGCCGATGAAAAGCGGCCTGACGTCTATCGTATCATATGCGGCCAATATGCTTTCGGAAACATCTATGTAGACATTGGAAGAGACCGCGCTCGTTCCTGCCTGGCTCCCTATTAGTATTCCCCTTCCCAGAGTAGATACGGTATTCACGCTTTTCCCTTTTATCCTGACATTGGAAGTGCCTGTAGAGTTGGATATCCTGAAAGCGACAGAAATGTTCTGTATTCTTCCAAATTCAAACTCGACCGTAGAAGGAAGAGTTATGTCCAGCGGAACCAAATTCGTATTCACTGCTGTTATAAAGTCCGCATGTCCGATAACTTTGGAATTCACCGCGGAGACAGACCCTAGATCCGTGAATCCGTTTCCTGAAAAAACGACTCCCTGCTCGCAATAGAATATTACGTTGTCTTTGAGAATCACGCTCTCTGTGTATATTCCCTTCTTCAAATGCACGAGTCCCTGGTCGGAAGAGCTTAGCGAATATGCAGAAGTAAGAGCCGCCGAAGCGGCAGAAACCGTCATATATGGCTTGTCTATTCTGTTCAATATCCCGAGAGAGTCGGTTCCGTTGAATGGATCCACATATGCCGTCTTATAGGTAAGATAAGTGCTGCTTGAAATAGAGTCTACATATTGCTTGGTGACCAGAGAGTTGGCTACAAACGTAGAGGAATAGTCTTCCGAATATTGAAGCCCTTTCCTGTTTCCTATCGATATTGTGGCAGAAGTCGCCCCAATTTGAATATCGCTTTGATTTATAGAAATATAAGACTTCTGCATAGAAGATCCATCAGATGATATCAGAATCTTGCCCGAAGTGGAAAGATGGTCCAGGTATATGGAAGATCCCCCATTGGAACTGAATATTCCCGTATTTCCACCCATCACTATAGAATATGCCCCTGAATCGCTTCCGACTGCCAATACTTGATCCAAAGGCGCGGTTATGGAAGATATGGATGACCAGGAAGCGATTCCAGCACCGTCGGTCGTTATCACCTGACCAGAGGATCCATCCGCCACAGGAAGCGTGTATCTGTTGTTTATATTCACGTTTGCCAGATATACGGTATTGCTTTCAGACGCGACAAGGCCAGATCCTCCTATTATGACAGAGTTGGCGACGCCGATAGAAGTAGATGCGTTCTTCGAATTTATGTGCACGAAAGACTTGTTCTGTATGGAGTCGCTGTCATACGAGCTGCCGATACCTATCGCCTCTACAGAGGATATTCCGGCATGGGAATCGCTAAGGACAAAAGAGATGGAATTTTTTCCCTGCGCGAATGATGTAGATTGAGTTGACGTCGATGCGGACACCGAAAAGCTAGGGCCTCTAAATATCGAAATGGAAGATCCTGAAGAGGATACGGATCCAAGAGTCGCAGAGGCGGTTGCCAGCAAAAGAGACGCTGTGACCCCGGATGCGGTAGATGATATCAGAAGGCCCCCGTTTTGGTTCAGCCTTATCTGGTTCTTCGCAGCAGCGCTGTATATAGTTGCCGAAGTTCCCATCATTATGGAATAAATTCCGGAATCGTTTCCTAGCTGGAGCGTCTGCATTAGGTTCTCGCTGGAACTTGTGAATAGCGGAGTGACTACTCCAGAGGCGTCTTTCTGCTTTATGACGCCGTCCAAATCGTATCCGACGGTGTACCCGCCCACCGAAGGCGTAGCGGCTGTCGGCATGTTTATCCTCGTGTTGAATATGACCTGACTCATTAGAACAATTATTTTATTATTCTATATATAAAATCCGAAAGCCTTTAATAGTATCTTTGCAAGATGGACGAATACTCGAAGTTTTTGGATGAGCTTCTAAAAAGAAGCCGCGTTGGCGAATGCGTATTCCGAAATGCGTCTGTATTTGATCAGGGTAGAAAGGGAAATAGCCTATGCGGCGACAATGGAGGAAGAAATATCTCCAGAAATATTTTTGAAAGCATGCCACAGACATCTCGGAAGCATGAGCGAAGACGTCAAGAAGATAGCATCTCCGGCGCTAAGAGACCTGAAGCTTAAGCTTCTCAATATCTAGGCGGAATAGGCATGTCGCTGGTGATCTGTATCTTGAATCCGTATCCGCTGTCTTCGTCGGATCCATATCGGGTCTCGGTATGATATCCGTTTTTCCCATCGAAGGTTATAGGCTTTGGACCAGACTGCTGAGCGATCTTAGCCGAAGCAGCCTTTTCTCTCGACTGCTGGAGAGCGACCATTTCCTCGAATGTGAGATCCGCGTTCGGATCCGGCACAGGAATTCTTTCCGAAGGAGAATTTGCGCTTGAATATCCGTACTTTCTAAGAAGCTGCTCTGCTTCCCAAGAATCTATGTTCGGACTATCGTTGTTTTCTATCTGCTGGTCTTGTATCAGCCTCACGTCTGGCCTTTTCATGACATTCTATCGTTTTTTATAAGCTCTATTAGATTGGCGTTCCTTCTCATAGAATATCCTCTTATAGGATTGTTCCCCAAATGCCTAACATAAAGCCTTGTTCTCTTTGAAGGTATTTCTTCTCCTTCTTTTGGAAGGCCCTCCATCCATATTCTAGAAACCCATATCTTTTCTTTGAGAAACATCTCCAGCGCCTTTCCAAAGACCATGTCCATCGTCTTAAAAGGACTTCCAGAATTCGAAACTACTCGGGCATCCCATTGTCCTGCATCGTTTTTTGCGAAGTAGGCCATTTCGTAGGACTTTCCCAATATCTTAGACCTGCCGGCATCTATGTGGTCGTTTTTGAACTGAACCATGTATTCCTTACCGCGTTCGTCTTCAAACAGATACTTAACAATGAATCCGTCGTCGTATATCTTTTCAGGCATATCCATTATCTATATATCAAATATACGAATACCGATTCGGAAAAAAGACATTTCCATATATAAGAAATGGAATACAACATTGTGGCTCTAGACCCATCGCTCATATCAACCGCACTGGTTGTCAGCTCGGGAAGCACATTCAAGATGATAAACTACTGCAGGGAAATCTCCGCCAGCGGAAAGACAGGCCTGAAGAAGTGGTTCAAGATGGCCGAGCAATACGTAGGCTATCGATACATCGAGTACAGAGAGTTCAAGGACTACTCGGAAGGAGAGATAACGAAGCTGAAGGACTACGACAGGATAACAGACGGCATCATCGAGGACATATTGGCGGAAATCGATCCTAAGAAGCCGACGAAGGTCGGAATAGAAGGATATTCGTTCTCTAGCACAGCAGGCGACATAATCGACCTGGTGACGTTCTCGACGCTTCTCAGGAAGAAGCTGTTCGACAGGATATCCGAAGACATAACGGTTCTATCTCCCTCGACTCTGAAGCTGGAGTCCTGCAAGCTAACCTACGCTCCGATCGTAACAGAGACGGGAAAGAAGAAGAAGACGCAGAAGATAGAGTACAGGAACGGCCTGGGAATATCCGGCGGAAAGTTCACGAAGACCGATATGTTCATGGCGATAGTGGAGAACGCGGATATGGACGACTACTGGACGAAGCACTGCAAGCTGTCCAAATCGGACATACTCGGAGTGGCGACGATACCGAAGCCATACGAGGACGTCAACGACGCCTTCCTGATATATTGCGTGCTCAAAAAAGAAAGCCAGCGTTAGACGCTGGCTTTTCAGTTTATTTCAGGTGCCATTTCTTGCTCTCTGGCAGCTCTTCCCAATCTTTGGACTCGAACTTCTGGATGATAGGCATCAGATATTCCGCAGCTTCCTTTCTCTTTGTCTCGTTCATCTTGCGGCTGTGTCCTAGCCAGGTGTACGCGGCTACGAATCCTACGGTCGCTCCGTTGTCGATGACGTAGTCGATGACTTCCGTCCTTCCGTATTCTATCGACCATTTGAGGATCATGTATCTTCCTCTCTTGTCTGTCAGGCTAGCTCCATATTCGAGAAGCATCTTGATTGCGTCGAAGTAGGATTCTCCTATGTCGTCGGCGCTCTTGTAGCTTCCCCTGCAGGACCTTCTTACAGGAAGAGAGTCGTCGAAGCTAGGGTTCAGCCCGTTGTCGAGGCAGAACTTCACCGCTTCTAGGTCGTGGCAGATGTTGTCGTATACCTGAGCCGTAAGCTCGGATCCGTTCCTCACCAGAAGCTTTATCATGTCGAGAGACTTCGCGAAGTTTATGATTCCCTGCTTGCTTGGCCTGAGGTTGGGAGATCCTCCCAAGCTCATTATCACCTGCGCCTTCTCTAGGTCGTTGTCCTTGACTGCCCATTCGAGCGCCTGGCATTCGTTCCTGTTTATGTCCGCGCCGTCTACGGTCACGTATTGCTTGATCTGGTCTATGGTGATTCCTTGCTTGACGATCTCGATGTTGGCGGTTCTCGCCTTCCTCCTCTTCTCTATGTCTTCGCCTGTCACCGGCCTCAGCAGCGCGAACAGGCCTCCGTATTTGGATATCTCAGCGTCAGTCGCCCCAAGCTGCTTCGCCTTTTCCTTTGCCTGCTCTTCGATGTCGTATTCGATGCCCCAGTCCTTAAGCGTCCTTATTATGCTGGACGCCACGTTTCCGTCGATCTTGTTGTGTGCCGCCCTGATGTGGTTGTATTGATCTTCAGGCTCGATAGTGATTCCGACCGTGAACATCGAATTGGACTGCATCAGGTTGAAGTTGTAGATGTAGTATTGCTTGTTCTCTTCTACCTGCCTCCTGTTCCTGTCCGAGTTTACGTAGTAGTCCCATTGTCCAAGAGAATCTTTGATGCAGTGGTTGGTGTGTCCGTTGATCATCCTGTTGGCACCGAAAGACTTAACTTCTATAACGAAGATTCCTCCTTCGTTGAATACCTCCTCGACTCCCATCGCCCCGAACTTTATGCTGCAGTCCTGGAACTTCTGGTAGAAAGTGTTGAAGTTGGCGTTGTCGGTGGCCTTGGCGTACGCCATCGCCTTCTCGATGAGCTCTCGTATGTTCTTGTATCTGGATATAGGGCTCCTGAAGACGACCTGTCCTCTGGTCTTTGATCCTTCCCTGTCGTCCATCATCATCCTTCCCCAGAATCCCTTGTATAGGTCGTCGTGCTTCGCCTTGTCTCCGCCGCCAAGCGCGTCGAACGCCATCGCGACCTCCATGAACTGGTCTTTGATTATCTGCGGGGCGTCCTTCAAGTCCCTCTTCAGGTGTGGCGGAAGGTCCGCCTCCATCTTCCTGTAGAGCCTGAAGTTCTCGAGCTTGTTGAGCCCGTCTATCAGAAGCTCCGCGTTGTTGGGAACCTTTATGTTAACGTAGTTGATGTCGAAAGGCTTATTTGTTTCCTTTCCGTCGACAGCTATCTTCAGGTTGGAGAGTATGTCCTTGTTCTGAAGAAGCTTGAGGTAGAGATCCTTCAAGTCTGCTATCGACATGTTCTCGTAGTAGTAGAAGTATACGAAGCTGGAAAGCCATCCTATATTGTCTCTATCCAGCCTGTATTCCTTCGTGCTGCCGTCTGGATTGCGAAGCTCTGTAGTAAGCTCTCTTATGGCCATGAATTCCGCGCTCGTGATGAGCTGCCTAAGCTGGTCGTCGCTGACGGATATTCTCATCATCGCCTTGCCTAGCTTCTTCTTCTCTTCTGCGTCAAGCTTGACGAAGTCAAGAGGAGTCACCGTCCTCTTGTTTCCTTCCTCTATCTCGTATTTCGTCTCGTCGTCTATGAGGCCGAGCTGGTTTGCCGCGGTCGATAGGACATACATGTCCTTCATATACTTCTTGGCCTTGTCGAGGTTCTCGTTTATAGATTGGGTTTCTTTGAAATCCGAATATTTCCTGAATATCATCTTCTTTTCCTTATTTTTGATTCGTTTATCTTCTCTATCTCCCTGAGGTATATCTCGGCGCCTTCTTTCATGAAGGCGCTAAGCCTCTTGACTTCTTCGAAGTCGCCTTCGTCGAGAGCCGCGTCGATAAGCTCCTGAAGCTCTCTATTGGAAAGCTGGCTTTCGTCTCTGTTGGACTCTCTCTCCGCGGACTGCCTTATCAGCCTGTCTATCTCGGACTGAGATTCCTCTCCAGGCTCTGCGTATCCTTCGCCTTCTTCCTTCTCAGGCTCTTGGTTTCCGAATCTCTGATCCATCTCCCATTTGTCCATCGCCTCTCTATACTCGTCTTCAGCCTTCACTATGTCGGCTATTATCTTCTCGATCTCAGCCCTGGCCTTTGATTCCGCGAATCTCTGCTCGTTTATCTTGAAGACGATCTTTCCTGCTTCGTTTGCGGTGTCGAACGCGGAGAATAGGCTCTTCGTTATCTCGAGGAACTCCTCGTCGGTATACGCGCCGCCTCTTCCTTTGTCGATGGCCAAGAACGCGAATACTCTGGTCCTCATCTGCCTGTACTTCTGAGAGTCCTTGCATTTGTTTATGAAGTCTCTGAACATGCCTTGCGCTGGAACTCCGTATTTGAAGTCCTGAGACTCGTCCATGAAAGAAGACGTCGCCCTCTTTATCTCCTGAGCGAGCTCTTTGTCCTTCTTGATGGCGCTAGACTGCAGAAGCATGTATATTCCCTTCACAGACTCGTGTATGAGCATTGGGAAGTCTACGCCGAAAGCCCTTATCACGATCTTGTTGAAGTCCGTGTCCTCCGTGAGCAGATGCATCTGGTGCCTCTCGTTGGAAAGGCTTTCCCACGCGACGTCAACAGCGCCCGCGAGCCCGCCTGGCGCGTCTTTCATAAGGCTTGCCTTGTGCTCGTCTCTGACGTTCCAGTCAAGCTTGTGGGCGAGCTCGGAAATGTCGGACCAAACCTTCAGTATCTCTCTGTGCGAATCTCCCATTATCTCTCTGAGCCCTTCTTCCACCACGTCGGAGAACTTTATTATGTCTTTCGTCGCCTTGCCTTCTCCTTGAGTCAGCATGTTGAGTATCTTCTTCTTGTCGATAGCCATAGCGACGTCTTTGTTCGTCACTTCGATTTCCTCGACCGCTTCCGGATTCTCTTCTTCCTGGTCAGAATAGTCAGTGTCGTCGTCGAAGAAGCTGAAGAAGTCGTCGTCTTCTTCGTCCTGAGACTGATCCTGTCCGGATTCAGGAGCTTCCTGGGCGTCTTGTCCTTGCTCAGCTCCTTCTTGTCCCTGGACTTCTTCCTGTCCTTCTGGTTCGGTATATTCCGGCCTTTCTTCGGACGTCCTCGACACGTTGAGAAGCTCAGGAAGCTGGCTGAGTATGTCCTCGCTTGGCCTTATGAGCCTTATCATAAGCTCTACCGGCTTTTCGGATGCTTCTATGATGTCTCCGTATTCCTCCATTATGACTCTCTTGGCGAGAGTCTCTAGCTTGGAGTATCTATCTTCGATCTGGTCTCTGCTAAGCCCTCTGGTGAGAAGCTCGGTGGACTTTGCCATGAGAGCGCCTATGTTTCCTACAGGCCTGTTCGTCTCTGGCTCTATCCCGAGGTTCGCGGCGGCCTGCTGCTTTGCCTTCGACATGAAGTCCGATGGAACTCCTTTGTTTCCCTTCAGGTCGACTTCTTCTTTTAGGAATTGCGAAAAGTTCTTCATATTATTCAAAGTAGGAGTTTATTTTGTTCTTCTCTTCCGCGGAAAGGCCTTTGTATATCTTGGATAGCCTGTCTACGACGTCTGATTCCGTCCTTTCTTCGCCTTTATGCTTTATAGCGAGGCTGTCTGAATAAAGAACCGACTTGACTGCAGCAGGAGCCATAGCAGTCTCGAAAAATTTGATATATTTCTTTATATATTTCATGACTCTATTTTTTTTGTTAGGTTATATATTAAATGCATATTTCTAAAAATGAAAAATCAAGCTATTAAAATGAATATATACACTATAAAAAAGAATTTATAGAAATGAAAAAGTTTTCAGAACTGAAAAAGAACAGAAGGATCTTCGAGCAGGAAGAGGTAGCAGCCAACCTTCCAGCGAACATCGCCGGAGCGGAACAGGCACCGCCTCAGGCGGAGATACAGCCAGAGTCAGAGCCAAACGCCGAGCAGTCTGGAGAATTGAACCCAGTGCAGCTCTTCTCCAAGCTTTTCGAGAGCAGGGAAATGGCGCACATATACCACCTCCAGGTAAGAGGCGAGGAAGGATCATTCGCCAAGCACGAGGCGCTTGGGAAATACTATGAAGGAATACTGGACTTCATCGACGACGTGATCGAAATCTACCAAGGGCAATACGGAGTAGTCGACGGATACGACGTCATCGACACGAAAGAAACCTCTACGAAAGACGCGATCGCCTATTTCGAGGAGCTCGCTGGATACATCAAGCACGCGAGGAAGTGCATAAGCGCGGAGGACACGCATCTCCACAACATCATCGACGAGATAGTCGCTCTGATATACAAGACGCTCTACAGGTTGAAATTCAACAAATAAAAAGAAAGCCGGCTAATCAGCCGGCTTTTCTATTCCATATATCTTTTCAGCGGATATCTTTCGTCTCAAGTTCTTCATCCATACATCCATCACGAATCCTCCCACCGTGGCCACAGAATACCTGCTCTTCAGCGTCATCTTAGGCGAAAACGCATCTCGAAATATCTTTTTTATCGAATCCATCCGTATGGCATTTCTTCTTTTTAGTATCCTGGCCCATTCTGCGTTCCACAGAGGGTTTCCTGGCCCGATGAAAGATCCGCTCTGGCTTCTTATATACATGCTATGGAAGTATATTGGACTTGGGTGGAAGCCCGAACATCCTCTCTATCTTGCTCATTCGATAGAGCGCGTTTATCAATCCTACATACGGGCTTAGATCCATATTTTTTCTATGGAAAGCAGTGCTATTTGTTTTCGGTATAGAGATATTTCCTTCCCTCTTCGCCGTAGCTTTTGAGGTTGCCGACCGCGGTATCTGCCTTATCGGAAGCATTCTCTAGATCTTTGAGCATCATTTGCAATGAGGCGATAGTATCGTCTATCTGGTCGTTTCCTTTGTCGGACTTGTTCTTGTAGGCATCAAGCTCGCTTATCAGAGATTCCGCAAGCTTCTTCTTTTCCAGAATCGTGGATATGGCGTCCTTCAAATCTTCGATTATCTCTTCGGTCCTTTCTACAGATATGTCTATCTGCTCGCTCTCGTCAAATCTTCTTATTCTTTTCATATTTTCGATATGATGTTTTAATATATATATTAATTATGAAAAGAAAAAACAGGCTAATATTGGAATTCACGGAATTCAACCTACAGAGGCTCAATCCAGACTCTGTTCAGGCATCCATGCACGTAGACGATCCAAGCCTTTCGACAAACGCGTTCGACAAGCACCAGGACGGAATAAGAGCGGCGCTTTCAAGAGTAAATGACATACTCCACAGCCTTTCCGGAACGGACGCATATAGCTCTCTCAGAGGAAAGCTGGCGCTGGAAGACCAGGACATCAAAAGCATGAAGATACTTCGAATATTGAAGTCCAACAACATTAACTACGATGCATACGTATCTTTCGTGATAGGAGAAGAAGAATATTGGGGAGTTATAAAATCCATAATGTCTCCAAACGCCGAGCTAACGTCGGAAGTTTTCAAAGACTATGACCTATATCAGGCAAAAGAATGGGTAATAAAGATAAAAGGACTGATAATAAAGACAGTCAGAGAATGGCTTAAGCCTGATCCAGGCAAGTATAGGCTCGTGTCTGACGAAGTAATATGCTATTCGATAGAGACGGGAAAGCAGCTGAGCATGGAAAAGGGAATAGAAATAGAATTGGTCAGGTCATATTCCGACAGAATACAGATAAAGTGCGACAGCGACACGTACAACCTAACAGGAGACAACTACATATACTTCAATTGGTGGTTCGAAAGAATGGAAGAAAGCAAAGAATGAAAAAGCCCGCTTAGCGGGCTTTTTTATTTGGATTCCAATTGCTTCACTTTCTGAGACAATTCCTGTAGCGCCTTTATGAGCACAGGAACAAGGCCGTTATAGTCCAATGCCTTTATTTCTCGATCGCCGTCCATAGATGTGTTCACGACCTCGTCGATGACTTCTTCTACTTCCTGGGCTATGAAACCTAGAGACTTTTTGGAATTCGTGCTCCCTATCCAATTGTGGCTCACTGGCCTTAGCTTGTTTATCGCATCAAGACCATAGGATATTCCTTCTATATTTTCTTTCTGCCTAGCATCGGAGAGCCTATAGTATGTGCCGTCTGGCCATATATATGCCTTTGCGGACTTCGTGCCGCCGATATCAGAATAGAAATGGCATATGGCGAATCCTCCTATAGTTGTAGGCCGGTATATCTCTAAGCTGTTCGTCCTGCTCGTTCCTTCTATTCTAGTATTGTCCCCGAATATGTAAGCAAGGCCAGAAACCTTAGGGAGCCTTATTTCCTTGTCTGAA
>Ga0172373_10001843_pt1 | contig 33602 bp, 22 predicted proteins | sample Lak10m_2_FD_114546 | JGI IMG/M metagenome (GOLD analysis project Ga0172373, IMG submission 114546) | Freshwater microbial communities from Kabuno Bay, South-Kivu, Congo - kab_092012_10m | ecosystem: Environmental > Aquatic > Freshwater > Lake | place: Democratic Republic of the Congo...
AGTCAAGGGGTGTGGGGACCGAAGGTCCCCACATTTCAATTCATACCCCCTCCCCTCTGGGGAGGGTCGGGGTGGGGATTCAAATAAATCAAACTTATATTTAAAAAAATCCTGAAATTGGGTGTTCTTAAATTGCGATAATTATACAAGTATCAAAAAATTAATGATCGCTTTTAAGAAATTAATGGCAACCTTATTAAGGAGTTCAAACCACAATGTACACTAACGGTCTAAGCATCCCATTTTCCCAATCAAACAGCCAACCAATTTCCCAATCAAACAGCCAACTAACATTTTGCAGTTTATGTCATGACTTCTTTACCTCTTTTATTGCTATCTCCGGCAGTCCAGCTGCAAGTAACCGAAACATTATTGAAGGAAAGGAAATTCAGGTCACAGACTTTGTTGCCTCTACAAAACCCTTTATCACAACAGAGGACGGGCATGTATATGACCCCATAACTGGAATTACTTTTAATGATCGTGTAGTTGTGGATGTTCCTAGTGATTTAAGCCGTAAAAATGGCATGGTTCAGATTGGTGACCAACTTAGTTCCATTACAATTTCCAGGACCACTCTAAACCCAGATGGTACTATTTATAAGGAGAGTAGTTCTTTTGGAGAGTACGTTCTTTTAAGAACGATGATTCAGAGAAAGCCTGATCCAAGCATTCTAAAAGATAAGCCAGAGAATTCAGGTGCTTCATTTCTTGTAGAATCATCCATGCCCCCTGCACCTGACTGGAGCGTTTCAAGCATCGGTTCAAGCATTTCGAGCTCCAATTCAAACAATTCGAGCATCGATTCACAAAAAGCAACGGCTGGCCCTCCAGTTAGTCAATCGCCAATAAGTGTTGAGGAAACCCCTTTTCACATTCGATTGATTGGTGCCCATTTACCCATTTCATTGGGTTCTGAAAATGTTTCTGACTATTCATGGAAAGGCTATCGTAAGGTTGTGAGCCCCATTACACTTGAAGGGGTTGAAATTCAAGCGGGTGATATGGTTATACTGCAAAATACTAATAATCCAGTAATATGTAATGTTATTAAATCTGGGCATCATTCTTATGGAGCTATCAATCTCCGATTTCTTTACCAATACGAAGAATTACCATCAGGTCAGTGTCAAATCCATTTGCCTAAAGGTATTAAATTAGGCCTTACCCTAGAAAAGATCTCGGGAGATACGTTTCGTATAACTGATGTACAGACCGATAGTGATGCTAGTAAATTGGGATTGTTTAAAGTTGGTAATTTTATATCTTATAAAGACGATGTAATCACAACAATAGTCTACCCTCCATCTGACGGAATAGGTGACGCGGTTTTCTGCCATCCATCTGAGTTAACAGCTGAAGCGTTATTCTGCCCTCAATCTAACGGAATAGTTGGAGCGTCATCCGGTTTTATACCATTCTTCCTTCCAAGGGGTTTATCAGATACCCACCAATACTACGGGTCCCACTAACTCATCCCATTTTAACCCCACCCCGACCCTCCCCTAAAGGGGAGGGAGTAAGAGTTAGATTCTGGGGATCTTCGATCCCCAGACCCCAGACCAGGGGCGAAGCCCCTGGACCCCAAAACCAAGGGGCGAAGCCCCTGGACCCCAAAACCAAGGGGCGGAGCCCCTGGACCCCAAAACCAAGTGGCGAAGCCCCTGGACCCCAAAACCAAGGGGCGAAGCCCCTGGACCCCAAAACCAAGGGGCGGAGCCCCTGGACCCCAAAACCAAGGGGAGAAGCCCCATCGGGATTCTTAAGGGCAACGCCCTTAAGGCGGGTGCGGGCACGCAGTGCCCGCTATCAAATTGGATCAGGGGGGGTGTGGGGGGGAACGCCCCACATAAAAAATATCATTACTTCCCTCCCCTTTAGGGGAGGGATAGGGTGGGGTTAAAATAGTGGGTGCGCAGCACCCACCACCTTAAGGGGCGGAGCCCCTTCCATTCCCTTGGGGTACGCCCAGTTTAGGGGGTTCAAAGGGGGCTTTGCCCCCTTGGCGGGGCTGGGCGCGCAGCACCCACTATTCTTTATCCTTGTGTTAAACTAAATCGAATCGGGATCATCACCCACCCGTCAATTGCCCCCTCTGCGCTTCGTGCCGGATTAAATACCCAATTCATCACCGCATTCGTGGCCGATTGATCCAAGGACGAATACCCCGATGAGCCCACCAATTGTATCGTCCCCACTTTGCCGGTCTTTAACACCCACACCCTTAATCTCACCAGTCCCTCGTACCCCCGCCGGCGCGCAATCTCCGGATACGCAGGCCGAGGGTTCTGCCCATACGTCGGCGGACTTACCTGGTTCCCAACCCCTCCATTTACGCGCTCCCCCTCAGGTCGATTCACCCCCCCATCACCCTGATTCAAGTCGGCTCCCGCCACCGCCGCTTGGCTCTGAACCGAATTCGATGGGGCCACTTCACGCCGGCTTGCAGTTTCTGATACCAATCGCTCATCAGATCCCTTGGTATTGGGCACACCATCCAATGGCATCGCCACCTTACGCGCCACCCCACCCAATGGGGCAGACGCAACGCTCACGTCTTCAGACCCTAACAACTGTACCGACAACATCGATGGTTCGAATAAAGAGGCGGTGGGGGCCTTGGTCAATGACACCCCAAATAATACCCCAATATGGATGCCAATCGATACCATTCCAATCCACCACCACCGACTACAAGTGATCATGATCGAGTCCGAATCGCCACATTGGTAATCCCCAATTCACGCACACAATCCAATATGGCCATGGTATGCGACAAGGCCGATCGTTGGTCCCCCTGAATAATCACGGCCATTCGACTCGTCTCCTGCTGACGCTGACGGATAAATGCCGGTAATCCCTGAATGGATATGGGTGTCTCATTCACAAATAATTCCCCCGCTTGGGTCACTGATATGGTCAGGGTTGCAGGGGAAGTGGACTGCCCTGTTTTGGCCACTGGCAATTGAACCGGAACCCCCGTGTTTTGAACCATGGATAGGGATACCATTACAAAGGTAGCCAATAAAAAAAAGACAATGTCAATGAGGGGGATAATTTCGATTCGAGCCCGTTTTCGTTGGAATGGCTGAGATAATTTCATGATGAATGGGTCATAACCTCCAACTGCGTTGCGGCTTGTTCCATATCATGCCGTATATCGTCAATTTCCCCATTCAAATAATTAAACGGTAATAATGCCACCATCGCAATTACCAACCCAAATGCGGTGGCAATCAAGGCTTCGGCAATCCCGCCCGTAATCACGGTTGGGGCACTTAATCCGGTATTCCCTAACAACCCAAATGCATGAATCATGCCGGTTACGGTACCAAATAATCCCAATAAGGGAGCCAACGTAATAATGGTATCCAAAATAGTAATGCCACGGGAATATCGCTTTAACTCACGATTGGCGGCCATCATAATCGCACTGGCCATTAACCCATTGGATTGTTGTAAACCAGCCAATACCACCTTGGCCACCACATCCCGACTCGATACCCCCAATTCGATGGCTTCATGGTACGACTTTTTTTCCACCAACGTTAACATCATGGCCACCGATTCTGGATCACGGGTCCGCTTTTCAGATACCATAAATACCAAGCGTTCCACCGTAACCATCATGGCCACCACCGATAATGCCAATAGTGGCCACATAATCGGGCCTCCCTGAATAAACAATGCTATCATACCCGATTCCTCCATCGTTGAATGACCAGTTGGGTCCCCGATACAACCAAAATCAATGTTGCCACCCCACCCATCAATGCCAACATTGAACCAAATACACCCAATAGTTGCCCTGTATGAATTAACTTGGACCAATTGGTGCGTGGGGTGGTTTTAATCCACGTTCCCGTATCATCCCATTCTAATTGGTATCGTGTCCACGGATGACAATACACCAACGTTGTGACCGGGTCTCCCCATTTAATCACCACCCGATTCCAGTTGGGGTATTGTTGTTGCACGTGGTCCATTACCGATGAAATTGGAAAAGTAGTGGGAATATCTCGTGAACGCTTCACCGGTTTTTTAATCGCTTCGGTGGATAATACCAACCCCGTTAACGCCATTATTAACAACATGGGGCTCGCCCATATTCCCAACCGATAATGCCAAGGTGTTGAGCGTGGGGGGCGACCACGCCGTTGGCGAACTTGCCAAACACCGGTGATAACCAAGCCCATCAATCCCATACATGCCACCGCTTTAATCCAGCGAATGACTTGCCGTGGGGTTCCTTCCAACCCCACCCATCGATGCCATGTTTCCAACCGATGCATCCAGCGGGGCCAATTCGATTCCGTGCGAATGAGGTGCCCTGTATACGGATGAACCCAAGCCCCCGGCTGATTGGGCCCCTTCCCCAATAACACAGCGGATGATGGGGCTGAAAAGATGGTTAAGGTGGTTCCCCCACTTGGACGCCATGTTTGAAATGGTAAGCCTGAATGAGCGGTAACAACTGGGGGTTTTTCTGCCCATGCTAGTATCATGGGTCCCAAAGACAAGCCTATGCCGGTGATGGCCATCCAAGCAATCCATCCTCCGGCGATCATGCCGATGATCACATGGGTTCCATACAGCCAGCGACGCATCATCCCATCTCCACCCACTGACGCAATAAATTATGATAAATGCCGGTTAAGCGAATGGCGTTCTCCGACTGGGGTTGCTCTTGATTGATTAATTGAATGGTGGCATCCAAATCAAATAAAATGGTGCGTTGGGCATCATCCCGAATCATACTTTGCATCCAAAAGAAGGAAGCCACACGCACCCCTTTGGTGACCGGTGTCACATAATGCAAACTGGTAGCCGGATACAACACCATGTCACCGGCAGGCAACTTAATACGTTGGGTGCCATAGGTATCTTCAATGCATAGCTCACCCCCATCATAGGTGTCGGGCTCACTTAAAAATAAAGTGGCGGATAAATCCGTTCGAATTCGATAAGGGGTCCCGGTAATCTGACGGATGGCATTATCCACATGGGTACCAAAGGTATGACCTACTCTATATCGATTAAACAAGGGGGGGAATACTTTGAGTGGCAATGCCGCCGAAATAAACAAGGGGTGTTGCTCCAACCGCTTAATAATCCAATCCCCCACTTGGCGAGCCGCAGGGTCGGTTTCAGCCACCTGCTGATTGTGCTTAACCGACGCGGATTGTACCCCCGCGGTTACCTTCCCATCGACCCAAGTGGCGGCATCCAAAATCGATCGGGCTTCGGTCACTTCATGGGCGTCTAATACAGATGGAATGGTGATTAACATGGGGGTGTCTCCTGATTACCAATTCACTTTAACCGTGACCGTGATACTTCGCCCTTCCCCTGGAACCACATGGCTGGGGTACACTTGATCGTAATAAACCAAATCAAACAAATTATAAACATTAAGTTGGGTTGAAATTTTGTCTGAAAATGGGATCGAAACCATGGCGTTAAATAAACAATAGGCGGGCACTTCTTTGGGCAAGCCTGTGGTGGGGTCGTGGGTGGATGAGGTGCTGCTGGCCCGGCGTGAATCCACATACTGAATACCGGCTCCCACCTCAATTTTCCAGGGTAATTGATAGGTCGACCACGCACTAAATGTATTCAGGGGAACATTGGCCAAGGGCCCTCCCACCGCCGCCGGAAAATAACGAGAGGACATTAACTGGCTTTTCATGTGGGCATACCCCCAGTTCACTTGCCATTGGGGTGTAATACGGGCATTGCCTTCGATCTCAATCCCGTCGACCCGCTGATGACCAGCCAATACCACCTCATTGGCATTATTGGGGTTAATTTCACGGGCATTTAACTTATCTGTACTAAATAAAGCCCCCCGAATTACCAAGGCTTGATTCCACAATGACCATTTTGAACCCAATTCAATCGTTTGGTTTTGCTCCGGAGACAAACTGGTATTACCCGCTGTTAGCCCCAACGCATCCGCCGATGGGTTGAATGAACTCCCATAGCTCACATATACCGATTGGGTTGAATCAATCAAATAAGTTAACGCACCCCTTGCACTCATCACACTATCCAACGATGACAAATGGGTTGATTCTTTTGAAAAATGACTACGGATGCTATCCCATCGCAGCCCACCCGTGATTTCCCATTGCGGACTTAATGAGACGGTGTCCAATGCGTAAAGCGACAGGGTATCTACTTGAACCACGGTTCGACTTGGCGCCGCATAGGTACCATTAAATGCCCCATTGTTGGGGGTTAATAATGGCGTGGATGGGGCTGTAATGGTGGCCACAATGGGGGTCGATGTTTCTTTAATTAACTCAATACCCATACTAACGTCATGTGACACTGAGCCTGTATTGAATGATGTTATGACATCCAACTGATGATCAATCATGGTTTCGGTACTATCCCGATTGACCATGGTGCGGGTTACCATCATATCTTGTAGGGGGGTTCCCAATGTGGTGCTAATATCCCCACCCTTGGTGGCACGCAATTGTCGCCGATAATGGGCATATCGAAATTGATTTCGAACCTGCAACGTGTCGTGAATGTCGTGGGCCAAGGTGGCCGTTACAACATCGGCATTGGTATTAAAAAAATCGTCCGAAAATCCATAGTATAAATGACGGGGAACTGGGGCTGGGGCATTAAATAACCAAGGGACCCCAAAATCGGGGACATCTCGCGCCACGGTCGCCAGATGCGATAACGTAAACCGCGTGGGCGTTCCCATTCCCAAGGCCAAACTCGTGGCCACACCCCAACGGTTGGTATTGACCACGTTCCGACCGGCCACCGACCCTGCATCTTGCACCATATTCACGCGAATGGCATCGGTGGATTCCGTTAACGGCATATTATAATCAAGGGTTAACCGTTCGCGGTGGGCACTGGATAGCCCCATGCTAACACTCCCAACCTCTTTCGAATGGGGTGCCTTGCTGACTTGCTGCACCACCCCACCGGTGGACCCCCTGCCAAAGGCCACCGATGAAGCCCCTTTTAGCACTTCAACCCGTTCCCAATTAAACGCATCTCGATAATAATTTCCCCCATCTCGCATCCCGTCTAAAAACACATCATTTTTAGCGCTAAATCCACGCAAGGTTAAGTTATCGCCTTGGCCAACCCCCCCCTCGCCGGCGGCCAAGCTAATTCCTGCCACATTTCGCAGGGCATCTCGCATGGTGCTAACATTTTGCTGGGCCATGGTTTCACCCGTAATGAGGGTGGTAGACTGGGGGGTTAAGGCAATCGGACGCAAATAACGGGTTAATGACAACCGAGACGGATAGGTCGTCTCACGTCGATCGGTGACTAAAATTTCTGGTAAGCGAATCTCGAGCCCCTCTTCCCCCATAATAGGGGTCATCATGGACAATGCGGCCATTCCAACCAACGGCACATGGGTTGACTTGAATCGATGGGACTTGGTCATACTATTCTCACTTTCACACTTATTATGGCGACTATTTTATTGAGACTATGTCTCATAATTATACTGTATCATGGGGGATAATGGTCGTCAACAAAATGAGACTATGTATCAACTAAAAGGGTGGGCTTGACTCGTTTGATTGGCAATCACCTTCAGGTGGGTGGTATATCAGATGTGGGTAAGCTGTGGATAACTTGGGGATAATCTGGGGGTTTCATGGGAATCATCTATAAAATAGCCTCAAATAGACCAGTGGATAAGCTGTGGATAACTTGGGGGTAATTGCATGAATGGGGTTTGTCGTGTACCCTTACTTTAGCCTCATTTTACTAGGGGCTATTCGCTACAGTATGGTCGGCTTTTTATTGTGGATAATATCGAAAAAAAGGAATCTTTAAATAACCCCATGTCCCAGCCAATCCCCCTTTCCTTTCATCAATTAATCAATGATCCTGACTCCCTTCAACAATTTTGGGATGCTGTTTTGGCTACTCTTAAAACATCATTATCCAATCCGGGGTTTCACACCTTTTTTAGTGGGGCGTTTCCGGATTCAATTATTGAGAATATATTAACTATTTGTGTCCCCAATCAGTTTGCCAAGGAGTGGATTCACGATCATTGTGAGCCACTCATACTTCAAGAATTGCTATTGGTTGGCATTTCCCAGCCGATGATTGAGTATAAAATTCACTTGCCGTCCGCCAAGTCTACCGATGAACAACTGAGCATTTTTTCAGCAATGCCGTCACCAGAGGCATCCGAACCAACCTCCGATGTCAGTCTAAAATTTTCTTTTGATGATTTTATTGTGGGGCATAACAATCGATTTGCGTATGCCGCATCGGAGGCAGTTTCTAAAGCCCCATCCAAAGCCTACAACCCATTATTTATTTATGGATCCGTTGGATTGGGTAAAACCCATTTGCTTCATGCCATTGCTCATGATGTCAAAAAACGGTACCCATCTTTAAAAATAGAATTGGTATCGTCTGAAAAATTTACCAATGAATTAATCAACTCGATTCGAGATAAAAAAATTGATGCTTTTCGCTCAAAATACCGTAATGTAGACGTGCTGTTGGTGGATGATATTCAATTTTTATCCGGCAAAACCCAAACCCAAGAAGAGTTTTTTCACACATTTAATGATTTACATAGTAACTCCAAACAGATTGTGATGACGTGTGATCGTCCCCCCAAAGAAATTCCCACATTAGAAGTGCGCCTTCGCACCCGATTTGAGTGGGGCCTCATTGCGGATATACAACCCCCTGAGTTTGAAACCCGGATTGCGATTTTACGAAAAAAGACGGAGTTATTTAATCTCACAATTTCGGATGAGATATTACATTATATCGCCACCCAAATTCCCACCAATATTCGTGAAATGGAGGGGTGCTTAACCCGTATTTCGGCCTATGCATCCCTGATTAATACCGATATTACCTTGGCCATGGCCTCGAACGTCATTCGGGATATGATTGGGGTTAAAAATGAAAAGCCACTAACCATTCATTATATTCAGCGAAAAATTTGTGATTATTTTAATATCTCAACTGTTGATCTGGTCTCCAAGTCTCGGACCCGGGATTTGGCCTATCCTCGTCAAATCGCCATGTACTTGGCTCGCGAGTTAACCAATGCATCATTACCCAAAATTGGGGAACATTTTGGCAATCGGGACCATTCAACCGTGATGCATGCTTGTGACAAGGTCAAAACCATGATGGAATCTGACCCTGAAACCAGAAGTATTGTTACCGTATTAATTTCCAATATTAAAAACGACCAATAAATTCTTCGCGTATATCCATGCCATACGCATGAACAAAAGCATCGCATCTATCGGTTATATTCGATATATGCAAGTTTGCTTATTACTTAGCCGATTCTTATTTCATATGATAACGCTCCAGCATATCGATGATGTGCCAAGGGGCATGGGAATGAGACAGGATATTGGTATGTGGCGACTACGTTTTAATACAGTCAAAATAAGGGAATTATTCATCGGGGTACTCCTGACGGGGGGTTGCCTAGTAGCGTTTGACGCTCCGTACCTTGCATCTACCATTAGTATTAATCGCGTTGACTATGGCGTTGGGGTCAATGCTGTTCAGCAATCGACCCCATTGTCGGATATTAATGGCACCCTTAATCAAGATTCACTTCGTATTATGAGTGTGTCCTTCTCTAACTCATCGGCATTGCGAAGCAGTGAAACGGCGATTGAACTATTAGAAGCCAATAAAAAACAGGCTGAGGCTACGATTGAAGCCAAGGTTATTGGTAAAGCTCTGATGGTTCCCAATCCAGCTAGACAAATAGATGAGCCTCGACTGTACTATGTGTTGTCTAAAAATATGAACATGGAGTTTAGGTTGTATGATATGATGGCACGGCTTCTATTTTCAACAACGTTTTCTGCTGGGTCTGATGGCGGAAGAGAAGGTGTGAATTGGCTAAAAATAGGCCCCAATTCCTTTGATGGATTTGCCATGCCAGCGGGGGTTTATTTCTTTTTATTAATGCACGAAGGGAAGGTGTTAGCTAAGGGGAAGGTGGCGATGATACCATGAACAATTTGAGGCGATTGATTGTATTGACGATATGGGGAATGGCGATGCACGTCCCGTTTGCGATGCCGGAGTATTTATCCGGTGGGGAAGTGGGTTCATCCGCCCGTATGATTCGATTGGGGGGCATTGAAGGATTTAGTTTATCATCCGAGGCGATATTCCAAAATCCCACTCGATTGAGTTTGGTCCAAAATTTTGGGGTGTCTTTTTTTTCGACCACATTAATGGGGGAGGTGTCGTATTTAAATGCATCAGCAGCCCTGAATACAGGATTTGGGGCCTTTGGTGTGGGCTTTAATACCGCCAGTGTAGCGGGGATTCCTAAAACGGTGTTAAAGATAGAAAATGGGGTTTCTTTTCCAGTTGAGGTTGGAACATTTAGCTACAATAAGTCCATTATGAAAGTGGGCTATTCGATGATGGTGTCTCAAGAATTTTTGCTGGGAGCGGCTGTTTCAATGTATAGTAGTGCGGTGGATACCATTACGTCATCTGCGATGGATTTTGACGTGGGACTTAGTTATGAGGGCGATTTTATTGCCGTCTCAGCCCTACTGCGAAACATTACCTCGTCTAAGGTAACCTACACCAGTGGGGGATTCGAACAGCTACCAATGGAAACGTTGTTGGGTGCTGCTTGGTTTGGGGATGAGTTTTGGTTGCTGGGGCAAATGAAAATGAGTGGGAGTAATTCAACTATGGTGAAAAGTGCGGCTCTGAATTACAATCCAGTGATTTTTTCGATGGCCCACATTTCGGTAGGGTATCGTGAGGTAGCAATTGGTAAACAAACTCAAACTAGAACAGCCGTTGGACTTGGTATGGATTTAGGAAAATTTAGCGCGGATTATGCTTATGAAACCAGCGACTTTCCGGAGTATCCTGGGCACCATTATTTCTCGGTGTCGGCGGCATTATAAAGCGCATCATGATTACATCAGCCATATCACAGATGAAGAAGTGGACACCATTTGTGGTGTGGTCGATGTTGATCGGTTTAGTGGGTGCTAATGAGTACCCACCTGTTCGATTTTCGGGGGTTCTAATTAATAGTGTTCAACGCCCACCTGTTTTGCTAACGGGTGAATTTAATACAATTGTAGATTTGAGTACATTGGGGGCCAATGATGTCCCCTCAAAAAAATGGGGATTTCAGAAATCCGTTGTTTTTAAGAATGGTGCGTTTGAGCTCATATTACCCTCTATCGATTCGATTGAGATTACACCGGAGTCACCTGGGTCCGTATTGCCAGCAGATGGTTATCAATTTGATTATGATAATGATGGGGTTCTGAATACACCATCTTTATATATTTTAGCCGGTGGCGCTAGTGAAATATTTAAATTGCGATCATATCCATATAGTGTTCGTGCACAATTGACAGATTTAGCGTATTCAATTGGGGTTAATTCAATTGATTTTTCAGCTGGGGGTTTAACATCGGTAAACGTATCGAATACCCTGCGCTTAAATATTGCCAATGTGCTCATCAATTCAAGAAATGTCCAGATTGGTAGTTTCATTGTGAATCCCTCACATCGACTGGATGTGGCGGGTTACATGAACGCGTCGGGTTATTTGCTAAAAGGGGTGACCTTAAGCGAAACATTACCATGGCAATCTAGTTTGCCCACGATTAAGACATCCAAAAAAATTGGGATTGGATTGGTTTATCCGCAAAGTGATTTGGATGTCGGTGGAACGATTAATGCCAGTCAACTCTATTTGAATGGGAACCAATTGGAATTTAAAAATGAGTGGATCAATCCAATTGAAAATGGGGTAGTGGATACCTCTAGTCCAATCGGTCTTTCAGACTCATATAATGTGGGGGTGGGGATATTTCGGCCAGTGGAGCGCTTGGAATTAGATGGAGCCATGCGTGTATCAGCCGATTTAATCCGAGATCATCCTACCGGTAGTATTCAATTTGGGTTGCTGAGAAACCCTGTGTTGTCGACGCAATTTAATCAGGATTTTCAAGGATTGGTTGCCAGTGGTAATACCAAAGAGTGGCGGTCATTATTGGGCTATTCTCGAGATGTCCGTGTTCAACGGGTTGCTTTTTTTATGTCCCAACCTGCTTTGGGAGCCTCCCATTTCCCACGTCCCAAAGTGGGATCCACTGGCTTGGACTTTGCAACGAACACGGGACGGGTTGGCATTGGATTGCTCTCCAATGCGATGCTTGCGCTTAAACCACTGAGTAGTCAGCTGGACATCCCCATTATGAGTGTTAAACATGCCAATGGGGATACGGTGTATCCGGTTTTAACCATTACTGGAACAGGTAATGTTGGCATCGGAACCAGCCAGCCGGAATATGCCCTTGATATACAAGGAATTATTAATATGCAAGATTTATATAAAGAGGGGGTGCCATATCGCTTGGGGTTATCTCGTGGAACCTACTTTCAGCTGAATGCCAATAACGATATTTTTTATATGTATGGAAACGTTGGGATTGGTCGGCCCGATCCTCGATCACGATTGGAGATTTCCGCTCCCAATGTCGAAAAAGGTGATATTCCGCCCAATCCAGCCATCACCATCAGTCATAAGTCCGGTTCAGAATTGGTGAGTTATACCTTGGGTGTTGATCGAATGAGCCAAGATGTGTTTCGGGTAGAATATGGGCGATCCATTGGTAGTTCGTCACCCTTATTTGTTGCCCAAAAAGATCGATTTGGAGTGGGCACAGATGTCCCTTATGCCAATTTAACCGTGGTAGGGACTGGGGGCCTCTTAATAACGGGGGGATTTCCGAATGGGGCTGTGTTAGAACCCATTGAAGAAAACGCCATATTTCTTTGGTATCCCAGAAAAAATGTATGGCGTATGGGCGGGGGGGCTATCCCCATGGTGGATGCAGATATGGGCTTGTTCTCCACCGCCATTGGTCAAGATAATATCGCTAAGGGCAATTATAGTATGATTTTGGGGGGGAAATTAAATCGGGTGGAAGGGGCTTATAGTACAACCTTGGGCGGTACTAACTTATCCATACTAGATACATCGGATTTCTCATTGGGGATGGGGATGGGGCTTGCCATCCAGCATCATGGGGTATTTGGTTGGGGTGATCGGTCGATTGGGGTGGTTACAAGATCGCAAAAAGAAAATCAACTATTGATTAGGGCTTCTGGAGGAGTGGGAATTGGCACCAATCAAACCAGTATTTCCCCCTCGTATGATGATCCGTTGTCGCGAATGGTATCGTTGGCTATTAGTGGTGTGACGGTGACGCCATACATGTTTCTAGATCGGCAAGCCCCTATATTTTTAGTGGATCCAACCCAAAATGCAGTCACATTGTTTCAAACACTAATGGCCGATGGGTATTTAAATAGTAGAGGTCAATTAGAGATGTTTAATCGAGCCGATGCCACATTGACTAACAGTGGGATTTACTCATCGTATCCGGCTATCAAAACGGTATTAAATGAATTGTATGATCGACCCATTGTTACCTTATCCAATTCTCGTGCATCGCTTCTAACGATACTAAATTCAGAATCAGTTTTAGTGGGGTATCCATCTGGGGATGTAAAAGGCCTTATGATGCGAGGGCCAATGGTAGCAGGCGTGACCGATTCTGGGGGGATTCCGACGGCTAGTATTCACATGATTTTGTCGTCATCCACGTCTGCCTTACCGTTATCCAATTTTGCAATGGCCATTATGACCCAAAAAACAGGTGGGGTTAGTTATAATTTGGTTTTAGATGAACGAGGTAATCTTGGCATCCATCGTATACCTACCTTCAAACCGTTTAATGCCCCAGAAAATAACCCCAGAAACCCAGAAAATCGCGCCTATTATTTGGATGTTGCGGGAAGTTTAGCGGTTTCAGGAAACATGTCATGGTGGAATGGAAAGGTTTTGGTGAGTGGGAGCTATGCGGCGGATCCTTGGATGAAGACGCTGAAACCGTTCCCAGCCCCCGCATCGGTTCAGTTGGTATTTCCCTCTGGTAATCCCATTTTGATTAACGGGCAAATGGTATTGCCAACCAATGGAAATGTGGGTATCGGAACCGCATCTCCAAATTATCTCCTGACCTTATCCAATCGATCTAGCTATAGCAATTTATTAACACCTGTTCGATGGCCAGAATTGACCTTTGACGAAAATGGTACGGATTATTATACAGTGGGTCGTCGATCGGTTCCCAATACCTTATTTATCTATTCTGGTGGTAGTGCGATAGATGAAAATAACTTGCTGAATTCTTCATTGGTCATTCAGCCCAATCGCATTGGGCTGTTTACTATCCCAGCCAACGGTACGGTTCTCGATATTTTGGGGACATGGGTTGTTTCTCCAAAGCAGCTACCAAATATGGTGGCGGTATGGGTAGGAATTCCCCAAAACAAAATGGGGATTATGAGTGTAACGACAGCCAATATTAGTAGTTTATTTGTTGGGGATACCATGGTGGATTGGTATCGAGGAAATCGGTCCAATAGCATTTTTCGGGAAGCCAACATCGGCACCCCTCAAGATCCGCTCTATACGTATGTAGGGATTGGAACCAGCGATCCACAATATGAAATAGACGTTCAAGGCATCTTGCGAGCTAGCAATATAGTGGCCCAATCAGCTACTTTTAATAATCTGACCTTATCTAGTCAGCCTCTTTCGTTCCTTGAGGAAAGTAGTGTGATGGGCCGGCTGTCTTTTGCAAATGATCGATTGATCTTGCAAGCAGGGGGGGGCGACAATTTGGTATTGAGTGATATTATGACGGCAGGAGAATCCCTGAGGGGAGGGGAGTTGGCCCTAATTACCCCTACCAACATATTTTCAAAAAGTAATATGTATTGGAAGCCCGACGCAATAGGGTTGGTGAATCAAATATCAGCGGGGACATGGTCAGTTACGGGTTCGATTGCGTTGAATTTTGGGGATACCAACATATCTTGGAACTACATGGCGATTTCGAGTATCAATCCGAGCATTGGGGTCAGTAAAATGAGTAGCTTACAGCGGGGGGCATTATTGAGTAGTTCCTATCCCTATACACTCGAAAATATGACATTAGGCTTGATTCCTCAATTTTCTGGAGACCTACCTAGCAACAGTCAATTATATAATACGGCGGTAACGGGCATGGCCCTTACCATTACATCGAATGTGGCCAGTACATTATTATCGACAGGGGTTAAGTTGGTTGGGTTAAATGTGGATTTAACAAAGGCAAGTCGGCAAATGGAGGGGGTTCGGGGGGAAAAAATTGCTGCTATTTTCATGGGAAATGTGGGTATTGCTACAACCAAGCCAGATGCAACATTAGATATTAATGGTTCGGTTGTCGCCGATCGATTCATTATTAGTAGTGGGTTAACCATTGTGAGTATCAATATCGGATCCAATATTTTGGATGTTGGGATTAACCGAGGGGTGGGGATTGGGGGTATTCCGACTCTACATGAATTAGAAATTAAAGATACGGCTCAAATGAGAGACCTAACGGCCAAAGTGATTGAAACACCGATGATTCAAGTAAATCAGGCCGTGTTTAATGTAACCAACACTAAAAAAGTGGGGATCGGTTTAATGGAGCCAGAGGGTTTATTGCATACCAAACATACCTTGGGGAGTTTGAGCGATCAGTCGGGATTTTCCGTGAATACGACTATTCCCGAAATAGGTGATGATGGCCGTCCGATCCCATACGCCATGGAGTTAAATAGCGTAACCGTTAAGGTATCTTCGGCTCCGGATAGAAGCGGGTACTCATCTGGGCCGGTGAATATATTGGGTCAACGGATTGCTGGGAATACGACCCCAATTGCATATGGTACATATATTGACGCCACGACATTACGATTGGAGGGGAATCCCAATTTTCCTGATCAAAAACCATCATATACAGGGGTTATGGTTCAAATGCCCAATCATGTTAGGTCATACCCCGCTGTTTTTATAAATGATACCATGCCCACTCGGGTTGGCATTGGGATGACAAATCCCGTATATGCGTTGGATATTAATGGGGTCATGCAGGTGAATAATCTGGATTTGACATTGTTGCCCAACTTCAATTTTGAGGTGATTCGTGCCAGAACTGTGAACATACTGAGTACCGCTACCATTAATGGCTTGGTTAGTGCGAATCAATTAATGGCGGCTGTTGCCAATCTGTCTCAGGTAAGGGTTTTAACACCATGGAATATGTCCAGTCGTGGCATAACCGTTAACGTGGCAAGCATCGATGCCCTGAATGCCGTAGGGATGACCACCTATGAATTGAGAGGTGAGACTGCTACGTTGACGGCTCAGCATAGTGTGATTCAAAAAATTACCTCAATGAATCATCAATATTTATATGATGAGTTGCCGCCTATTCGTCAACCCAACGCGTTATTATCCAGAGTAGATGTTTTGAACGCTTTAACGACCAATACCCTCGATATTCCCAATCGACTGATCGTCAAAAACAGTCAGGTTGGTGTGGGTGTCGAGCCCGCGTCTGTGCTACATATTGCATCAACCCAAACGGTTACTATGAATGTAGCATCTCACAATTCATGGGCATCTATGATAGTCCATCGATCCCCCCAAAATGATGTCTGGGCAGGTAGTATTGGGCTTGCCTTTTTATTTGATTCTGGTGAGATAGCGGGTATTCAAAGCCAACGAGGGAGTGCCGTTAATACAGCTGAAAACAGTGATCATAATTTGGTGTTTCTGGTTCAATCGGAAGCCGGTAATTCGTTAACCCCCGCCATGACCATTTTTAAAGATGGGCGTGTGGGAATTGGGGTCGAAGAATGGCCAGACTCGCTAGAGGCCTTATTGTATGTTTCGGGCAATGTGAAGAGCCATGTACTAAAATCGAATACGTTATATGCCAAAGCAATCGTCTCTGCGAGCAATAACAGCCTATTTTATATGCCGACCCATTTCCCCAAAACCCAATTTGATGCCGAGATTCGGACCTCACGCGTCGATTTGAAGCCATATAATTCTGAGCTCCCACATACCCCCGGTTATACCCATTTATTAACTAGAGATAATCAATTAATTATGAATCGAAATGAACAAAATTTTAATTTTGGAGATCAAATTCCACGATCCGCCAACACATTGTTATGGTATGATCGAATAACGGGTTTACTTACCAATACCACGGTTGGTGCTATCTTTGTTGCCAATGGGGGATTGTCGATCACCATTAACGCCAGACAAGAAAAAAGCGGTGTTCAATTAGTGGGTGCAATGAATCAAGATCCCGTATCGACCATGATGAGATTACGTGGCAGTATGCCACAACGGAATGTATTAGAAAGTGCGGTTACATTAAACGGGCTATCCATACAGGCAAGCACGGGGGTGTTAAATGCAGCCGCACAATATACGGGGTTGAATATCAATCTTCGTAATCTACCAATCGAATCTTATCTGGGCTTACAATTACAAAAGGGTGTAAAGACAGCGGCACAATTTTGGGCTGGATCGGATGCGACCAATGGGTGGCTGTTGTCTAATACACTCTCTAATACGAATGTCGTGAGTGCCTCTGTTCGAATTATTGGAGACAATGAGATGATGGGTGGTGGGATGTTATTGGGGGATCAATCGGGGTTACAATTGGCGATACCAAGCCGAGCCGTTCTATTAGTAAGACCCCAAGGCGCTGTAGCAGACATTCCCAATACCTTATTTGGTATTTATCCGAATACTTCGGGGTCATATATAAATGTGGCGCATAGCAATGGAACCATGTTTATACTCAATGCCAATCGCATGATTATTGGGGTTGGCACAAAACCAAATCGAACGGCTCAAGTGGAGGTCGATGGGTCATTAAGGACAGGGGGAGGGATGGTTGCGACAGTTGTATCTACCAATTCACTGTATTTGGGTCAACCTCAAGCATTATCGATCACAACACCAATGGATGAGGTTCTAGCCAAGGTTGGAATGGGGGGCACCCAGCCATCTTACCAATTGGATATTCAATCGAGTATTAGTGGCAACGCCATTTCATTGACTGCGGCCCCTGTTGCAGTTCAACGGATTACAACCCAGTTGAATGGAAGTTTTAATTCCAAGACGGATATTAACGCCTTGCGTATTGGCTTGGAACTGGAGAATAATCCAGTTCAAGAAACTCAGATTGTGTTCTCACCATCAGCCACCGCTGAGTTGTTAAGAATCAAGATGGATCGTACCGAACTAGAACCAACCGCAATTGCCACAGGATTGTTTGTTTCTATTCCATCACCCAATCGAGCTGCCGCTCTATTTCTTGGTGGGGAAGTGGGGATCGGTGTCATGGTGCCCACTGAACGACTTGACTTGGCGGGGGTTATGCGAGCCAACACGATTCAATTCCAGAAACAGGGCTATTGGGATGTGAGCCAAACCACAGTTAATAGTATTGAAATTCTAACCCAAGCTAACGTTCCTGAAATCAACTTGCAAAATCAAACGGTCACCATTAACAGACTCTATGTATATGACTCTGAGACAGTGACGTTGCCGGAGGCCACCAACACGGATATGTTTCAGTCAGAACGCTTACTGGCTAAATTCACTTCTGCAAATCGGGTGATGCTTAATATCAATCATCAGGATGTTAGTCAGGTGGGTTCGACCACCCTGTTATATGTATCAGGAAATGCACAATTATCCAATCGAGTGACGGTGGAGGAACCCCTTTCCACAACAGACTGGGATATACCGAACCTGATGGCCATTCAGTCCTCGGTTGAGTTTCGTGCGAACCAGCAGTTGCATTTGTACCACTTAATGACCCCCTTGTTGCAATTGAACAATGATAGTGGCATCTCACCCCTATCAGGGCAATTACGATTTAATTCTTCTAGTTTATCTTTGTACAAAAGTGGAAGTTGGTTTGAACTGTCTCGATCAAAGTCCATCCCCAATCAATTGGCTTATTTTAATAATAGTTCAACGATTACAGCAAATTCTGGGATATCCTATCTATCTTCACCCGTGAGGCAACTCACCCTTTCAGTTCCCCTGAAATTTAATACAGACATAACCTCAAATGGCGTGAGTGTATTTCGGGGGTTTGATCTTGATGCCAAATTTCCACTTCGTAATAGCTCAGCTAGCAATGAATTGATTGGTATGAGGCTTAGTATGGTCAGTAATGAAGGTGGTTTATATCGTAGCGATACGGTGGTTGGGTTGTTGGTTTCCATCAATCCCACCTTGGATGATCCGTTTTGGTTGCCAGACGGAACACGCATTGTTAGTCACGGGTTGGCGGCGTATTTTAACAATGCCCAAACAGGCAACATTTTAATTAATGAAGGGGATGTTACACGGCCTGCCCCCTTGGCAACGCTTCATATTGTGCCCCAATTGGGGTCTCCTTGGTTGATGACCAGTGCGATGGAAGATGTCGTAGGTGTACGTGTAACGTCATCCATCATGACCATTGGGCAACCGAGCCAAGTAGCTAGTTTGGGTATAGCCAGAGATGGGGTTCAATGGGGGGTTTATCAAACGGGCAGTGCCCCTGTAGAAGGGGCTACCACCTATGTGAGGATTGCGACTGTGAATAAAACCCATGAGTTGAATACCACCGGCTTAAAAGCAAGAACAGTGAACCTAACCACGCAAATAGTTGCCTCTGAATTGAATGTCAATCAATCGAATGGATCCCCTCTATTTTGGGTGACCTCCAGTGGATTTGCAGGGGTGGGGACCCGTGTGCCAAGTGCGGTATTCGATCTCCAAAGATCGTGGGATGATCCTCAAAGTGAGTTACTGGAACCAACGATTAATATGGGAATGAACGGGGTTATACCTAACGCTGGGAATATAACTGGAATCAAGATTGGGTTTCATCCCACTGGGAATATTCGTTGGGTTCCTCAATCCACAATCAGGGGTTTTGTCATTGACCTTAGTCAATTGAATTCAACTGACCCAACAAAGGTTGTGGGGGTTAAGGTTCAATCAAAACCGAACCACTTTGCGGCACATATTCTTGGCCATGTTGGTATTGGGGTGGAGCCTACCGAGAAACTATCTGTATTGGGTGGGGTAACGCTTAACACACTGTACACGCCATTAATCAATAATAGTGGCTTCGTTTCTTTAAAAATAGTGACGGTTAATGGTTCCGGTACCAGTAATCGAAATTTGGTGGTGCTTAACACGGTCAATATTACGGAAACGATTCTGGTAACCAACCATATTACAGTGACTTCTATCGGTAATTGGTATACTCAACTGGCTCTCAATGAAAATGCCCTTCCGGATGGTTCAACAGCCCAGTCGATTTACATTATGGAGGGGGGGCTTAGCATTGGGTCGGCGCTGAGTGGGAGTGAAACCTTGAAGGCACCCATCAGTAAAATTACCCAGTTAGTGGTTACAACCATTAATCAATTGACGACAATAAATGGGCTTGCCCAATTAAATGCACCCAAGGGGGTGCGAGTCACTGCTAATATGACGCTTGATACATTTTCAATGGGTAGACTCACACTTCCATCCCTCAATCCCGTAAGCAATCCTAGAACGGTGTATGCCAGCTCATCTGGATTACAATGGGTGAACCAAGTCGGACAATCTTATTCCTTAATGCCAACGGGCAATCCATATCAGTTGGTGACGTTTGATGCCAATTACGTGACCCACAAGTTCGGGATTACATGGAATATGACCGCCATTCAGGTTAACCGATCATTACACGTTAACCTGCCTATTCAGATGGGGGATACCATGCCGGTGGTTGGAAGTACGGTTAAGGTGACTCTAACCGATCGTCCGGCTCCAAATTATTTAAACACGACTCAAAACGCCACGATGGTGGGTGCATTCATAACGGGTACCGCCACGTCTTCAGCCGCAGGGAATGCAGCTGACCGATTGAACGGCTTGGTGGTGAGTATGAATGCTGTAGAGGACACCTCTTCGACACCCCTACCACTATTAATTGATCAAACCCAATTTTCTCAAAAAGTGGCGGCGACGTTTATGGCGGTTCGGGCCGGTGAATCGGGAGGGTCGGTAGGTATTATTGCGACGGATAATACGATTAGCATCTCAACGATCAACCGTACCATTGATGCGACATTGGTAATGGAGGTGAAAGCAGACAGTTCCCTGTCTGCTTTAAGGGCAAAATCAAACGCTACTCATGGTATTTTTGTGTCACCCACGGGCGATGTTGCAATTGGTGCGTCTGAATCAAATGCGGCCAAGTTGGTTCTTGATTCGGGGGAACTGCGAGTGGTGGGGGCCACGCCGGAGACGGTCGTGACCTTACTAGACTCAAGCAGAATGGGGATAGGCATAAGCAATCCCGTCGCACGCCTTCACATTGTGGGCGATGATCCCCTTGCAATCGATGACGCTGAGGACGGTAGCATGCGACTACAGGTTACCGCCAATGGCAGGGTGTCACTGGGTGCATCGAACCCACACGCCATGATGACAGTGTTAGGGGATATCTTGGTTAACCAAACAAATCAGGTCATTAAAACACACTCACAAGGGCAAGTGTCTATTTTATCCGCTAGTAGCATGGGTGGAACCAATAGAGTGGGTGATTTAGGGGTGTTAGGGAATCTATTGATTGGTGGTGCCCGGGATAGCATTAGCTCACCGCTTACCATCGCATCAGGTAATGAGTGGATTGGTGTAGACATTAATAATGGTGGCGAGAATGTGTTAAATACCAGTGGAGGGTGGACATTGGGGGTGTCGCCTAATCCGTTACAATACCGTTCCAACTGGTCGATAGGCACGACCCAAAATACAGCGGTATTATCCGTTGGAGCCCAAACAGGGGCCGTGATGGCACTACGTGGTGGGGGGGCTGACATTTTGGTGGTAAGTAGCAATGGCTCCATTGGACTGAATACGGCACCCATGTCAGGCTATCGTCTCTCGGTTGTGGGGGATGTTTCTATGGAGGCATTAACAGTGACCAGCCTATCGGCCACCACGCTAGGCACATTGACTCAGGTGAGTGTTACCACTACTTCAATCTGGGGGGTGGCCCACGATGTGCGGGGTGAATTGAACACGGATTTTAATCAAACCCTAATTGGCGTATCAATTCAAAATCAAGACTCAAGGGCTTCCTACACCAACGCACCCACCATCAGGGGGGTTGTGGTAGATGTTGGCGGGATTGAAACACTGGATCCATTGGTGGCCAATGGTCCAGGAAAGGGTCAAAAAATAGCAGCTATTTTAACGGGTGGGCCCGTGATTATCGATGCGGTTAACCGAGCAAGCCCTGAATCAACATTCACTAGTATATCAGGCGTCCCAACATCGTCATTATTGGTTGTAGCAAACACGGGCACTAATGGTATTAAATTAAATTCGGGTAGTGGTGGTAAAATCATCGCATTGAACCGAGCAGGAACCAATCAACAACTATTATTTGATAGCGGTAACGCCCTATCAGTGGGTTTGGATGTAAATATCGGCTTTAATACCGCAACACCGCCCACCGATGTAAAGGTTGAGCTAAATGGGGATATGCGACTTGGATTGGAGAGTGCTGAGGCTATTTTGGGGGTGGCTGAACCCGGAGATGGGAATCAATTGGTTTTTTCAGGAGGAGATAAATTAACTGGAGCGACGGATTCAGAGAATACGGATACATTTTCGATTGCACGATTCAATTATAAGCAGGGGGTCTCTGAATTGAGGTTTCGTGTGGATGATTCCGATACCACCAATCCCAACGCTACCTTTTCAATCAATAGTGGGGCTACCCACCATTTGGTCATTCAGCGAAAGGGCTATGCGGATCCCAATGATATTGATAAAGCCAAGGCTAATTTTACGGATGTTAGTTATCGACCCGCTGGCCATATTGGAATTGGAACATCAAATCCAGTGGCGGTTTTTGATGTGACCGGCACCGTAGCCAGATCCCCTGCCGAAGATGCATCCCATCAGTATTTGGTGACAATAAAGAATAAAGATAGTGTGCAAGCGCCTTTGCTGGCCTTACAGAATAACGGTTCCAATAGCACATCCACATTTATACGCTTTCAATCAACAGCCTCGCTGAAAGAAGGACAATTTCGAATGCAGGCCTTGAGCCCAGGGGTGGTATTTGAATCGGATGGGGCGGATTATGCGGAGTATGTACCTCGTGGCACCATACCCCCCCCTGTCCCAGGCGATGTGGTTAGTATGGATCATGGCCAGACATCATTTGATACCAATGGCAAGGGTGTGCTCATGGTCATTAGTGAGCGACCCATTGTGGTGGGGAATTGGCAATCGGATCGGGTTAGTATGGATATGATTTCGTTTATGGGACAAGTCCACATCAAGATTCAAGGATCTGTCACGGCGGGTGATTATTTAATACCGTCCGGACAACACGATGGATGTGCCAAAGTAATGGGGCCCAATGACCCTACTCACCAAATAATCGGGGTTGCCTTGGAATCCACCCAACCCAATGCCACCCGTGTGGCTGCTTTGGTCGGTTTACCCATTCGCAATCGATTAATGGCCCAACAATTGGCTGAATTGGCCACCCATCGACAGGCTGCCAACCGCATTCGAGACGAAACCCGACGCATGGCAGCTCTGCTAGGTAATCGGCTGGATGCTCTAGAAGCGCAGTTAGGATTAGGCGGGGGAGGTTATATTAGCAAATAGAGGCTTGAATGGCCTGTAAGCAGGCTTCTGGGGCATCCCATCCCACCCAGTGCCCAGCATTGGGAATGATAACCTGCTGACCGAGTGGGCAATGGGCCTTAATACAATCCAAACCATGTGGACGGAGGTAATCACTTCGTTCCCCCATGACCCATGTGGTTGGATGAGGGATGGTATGGGGGGGGGAGGGGTACCCCATTAAGTGGGGGTAGTCTTTAAATAAAGTGGGGAGGTTAAACCCCCATCCATACCCCTGTTCATGACGGACCCAATTTTTGATTAAAAAGCTGGTGATGAGGGGGGCTATTCCAAGGGAAATGAGTTGGTTTCCTACCATGGTTCGGGTGGATTGAGATGGTGTCTCAACCCGCATCAGTGCTTCGAAAATCGGGATGTGTGAGGGGGGATAATCGATGGGTAAGATGTCGATAATGCAGCCGGATCGAAATAAATGGGGATATTGGCTAAGGGCTAACATGGCCACTTTTCCACCCATTGAATGGCCCACAATGTGGCAGTGCGACACGCCCCATTGTTGAATGTTATGAGCCAGATCGGCCACCATCTCTGGATAGGTATGGGACGGTGTCCAAGGGGACTGACCATGATTGCGCAAATCAATCAACCATACATCGTGTTGCTGGGCCAATGATTGCCCAATCCCCAGCCAATTACTTCCTGATCCAAATAAACCATGTAAGATGAGAATCGGGATCGGGCCATTCCCCAATCGACGATACTGTAATGAGATCATAATCGAAGGGTGGATTGTGTGGCCAAGTAGTCTTGAACATAGTCTCGTATGGCATCGTTTAGGGGGGTGAACAACATATCGGGTAACACGGATAATAATTTACCCATGTTGGCTTGGGTAAAATACTGGTAATGATTCCGAATGGTGGCTGGCATGTCAATGTAGCTAATGTTGGGGTGCTTGCCCATGGCAGAAAATAGGGCATGGGCCACATCATTCCAAGATCGGGCTTGCCCCGATCCAACATTAAACAAACCGGTTATTTTTCGGTTCTGAATGAGCTGAAATAGGATAGTGGCCACATCTTTAACATAAATAAAATCGCGTTTTTGTTCCCCATCTAGATAGTGGGGGTGATGGCTCTTAAATAGTTGGATCTGCCCCGATTCCAAAATATCGGTGTGGGCTTTGCAAATGACACTACGCATGGACCCCTTGTGATATTCATTTGGCCCAAATACATTAAAAAATTTTAATCCAACCCCAGACTCTAATATGCCCGATCGTAAAGCGACCCGATCAAAAAATTGTTTGGAATACCCATATCGATTAATGGGAAGTAATTTGTCAATGAGATCATGGTCATCATCAAATCCCATTTCGCCGTTGCCATAGGTGGCCGCACTACTGGCATAGATAAATCGAATGGATTTTTTTAAGCAATAATCAGCCAATAATTGGCTGTATCGATAATTATTTTCCATTAAATAATCCATATTGGATTCCGTGGTATCCGAACAAGCCCCCAAGTGAACCATGGCGTCGATGCCTTTGGGTAGGTCATTTTCAACCACCATATCCAAAAAATCATCCTTGTGGATGTAATTTTCAAACCGAAGGGGCACCAAGTTGCGCCATTTGGTACTATTGGATAAATGGTCAACAATAATAATATCGTCAAACCCTTCTTGGTTGAGGCGCCAAGTTAAGGCACTCCCAATAAACCCCGCCCCGCCCGTAATAATAATCATGCCACCTCTCCTTGAATCACGGATATTAAGACTTTGTCTACACGCTTGCCATCCATATCCATAACCTCAAATCGATAGCCCCATTCTTCAAAGAAATCACCCGCTACCGGAACTTTCTTTAAATGATCCATCATCAGACCGCCCAATGTTGAATAGGCACAATCTGGTTCCAATTCAAATGAAATCTCAAACCGATCTTGCAATTCATCCAATAATATCGATCCATCTACCAATAGGGTCCCATCATGACGACGTACCACTTGGTGGTCATCATCATCGGCTTCGGGTAAATCGCCCACGATGCTTTCAATTAAATCGTGCAAGGTGACAATGCCTTCAACGGAGCCATGTTCATTAATGACCATGCCCGCATATTTTTTCTCTTGTCTGAATTTTTGTAAGATTCGGATACCGGTCATGTTTTCGGGAATGTATAAAGGGGGGGTGACTGCTGATACCAAATCAAATGGGTCCCCATTTAAAATGGCACTTAAACAATCTTTAAGAGATAAAAATCCAATGACTGCATCCAAACTCCCATCACATACCACCAATTTACTCACGGTGGCTTTGGCGATCTGTTCTCGCAAGGCATCCGGTGTGGATTGAATGCTAATCCACTGGATTTGTGCCCGATGGGTCATCACGGAACTGGCTTTGCGATCATCAAATCGAAAAATGCCTTTTAATAACTCGGATTCTTCTTCCTCGATGACCCCATGTTGAACCCCCTCTTCAATTAAAAGTTTGAACTCTTCTTGACTCACCGGAGTGGGTGGTTTGTTTTGAATGCCCATCGCCCGCAACACCGCTTGTGTAATCACACTTAACATGTGCACCAAAGGTAATGTAATCGTGGCCATGGCATGAATTAAGGGGGCAATTAACACAGCAATTGATTCAGGGTTTTGTAAAGCAATGGATTTGGGGACCAATTCCCCAATAATTAAGGATAAAAATGTGGTAATCACAATCACAATGCCCAAGGCAATTTGGTCTGCAAAGGGGGCAATTAAAGATAGTTCCCCCAACACATTGGCCACCGTTTTGCCCAGAGCGACCCCCGCAAAGGCCCCCGAAATAATGCTAACCAATGTAATGGCAATTTGGACAGTGGATAAGAGTCGATCCGGCTGATTTAATAATCCCAAAGCCAATGTTGCACCACGAACCCCTCGCTTGGATTTTTCTTCCAGTCTGGTTTTTCGCGACGATACCAATGCAATTTCCCCCATTGAGAACACCGCATTCAGTAACACCAACAACAATAAACCAATCCATTCCACCATACGTAATTTATCCCGTCATTCAAAGAATGGGTATACTATACAATTGGAAACAGTCATAATAAACCATCCTATCAAACAATGCCAAAAAGCAACATATAATTAAGAAACCGATGGGGTGAATTGGGTGGGATGCAAATCGTGAATTTGTTTGTAGGTAACCGGTGTGGCAGCGGCCGACTCCCATTTAGCGATTAAATCAGCCATTTCAAAGGGGGAATCTACCTCAAAACCGGCGTCTTGTATCATTTGAATGGTTAAGTGGGGAGACAAGCCAGTGGTATTTAAATAACCATCCATAAATAGTGAGTTGGCGGGGTATAACGATAGGGCCTGCAATTGCCGAAGATGGGTTTCGCGACCAGCGGCCGCACGCAATTCGCAGGTGGGGTTTAATAAACGCATCACACACAATACCTTTAAACAATAATCGGGGGTTAATGATTGCTTCGCCTCAAAAGCCGTGCCTTGTATGGGAATCAAAAAATTAACCGGAATCGAGACAGCCCCGTTGTCACGAAGTGCCAATCCCACTGATACAATGTCTTGGGGGGTTTCACCCATGCCCACAATCAGCCCCGAGCAAATGGGTAGGTTGGCCGATTTGGCTGCATGTAATGTATTAATACGGTCTGCATAGGTATGGGTCGAACAAATGCGACTGTATTGCTCTTCGGCCGTGTTTAAATTGTGATTCAGGCGATCTAAACCAGCTTCTTTCAGTTCAATGGCAGCGTCGTGATTGATTAAACCAGCGGATAAACAAACTTGAATAGGCACCGCTTCTTTTACTTTTTTAATCAAATTGGCCAACTGAGTTACACGGGTCTTTGAGGGGCCCCGACCGGAAAAAACCATACAGTACCGAAAGGCCCCCGCATCATGTGCTCGTTGGGCTTCGGCAATAATTTCTGACTCCGATTTCATGCCATACGATTCAATGGGGGCTTCACTTGGCTTGGCTTGGGCACAATAATGACAATCTTCAGGGCAATAACCATTTTGGGCGTTGTTAATAACATGAATGGCCACCCGATTTCCCCACGTTGCTTTTCTGACGTCATAGGCCGCCATCAACAGAGGTAACAAAGGCACATCGGGTTGGGTTAACAAAGGTAATACATCATCTGAACCCAGTTTTTCCCCATTTAATACCCGAGTGGACAAGTCGAATACCGTTTTTTGAGTTGTCATAACGAATAAAGATACCCCAACTCACACCGGTCGACAACCGCTGGTTTAATGGGCATGGTGTCAATGGGGTGGCTGATTGCACCCATCTTTTTTCTCGACCCCATTCACCAATCATGCTAATTTGTTTTTTATTTAGGAGGGTCTGACATGAACGTAATTACCACCCCAACCGCCCCCTTACCAGTGGGCCCGTATTCGCAAGGAATGGTTAGCGCGTCGTTGGTATGGACGTCGGGGCAAATAGGGTTGGATCAAACCGGAACCTTGGTTACCACCACATTTGAAGATGAGGTAACCCAAGTCATATTGAATTTAAAAGCGGTATTAGAAGCCGGTGGTTCCGGACTGCCATATTTAATTAAAACAACGGTTTACTTAACTGATTTGTCATTATTCGATCGGTTTAATCGGATATATGAAACCATGGTGACCCATCCGTATCCAGCCAGAACCACCATTCAAGTATCCGGCTTGCCAAAAGGGGCTACGATTGAAATTGAGGGAATTGGGCTCATACCCCAGTCTCATTAATGAATCATCGGGTTTCGTTTTGAAATGGCTTTACATGGTGACGGAGTATCGCTACTCTGTCAGGCATGGAATGGTCTTTGGATTTTTCAATTGGTGAACCCAGCCTTGACAATCATCATCGAGAGTTATTTTTATTAACCTCTCGATTGGATGATGCCATTCAATCGGGGGATATATCTCGCTTAAATGACATTATTTTATTTTTAGAGCATTATGTGGTCGATCATTTTAGTGAAGAAGAAACGGTCATGCGACATCACGACTACACTGGCTATGATCTTCATCAGTCGGAGCATGACATATTAAAATTTAAAGTGGGGGAACTTCGTAAATTATGGGATCGGGCGGTTCCCCAAGCCCATCTTATTTTTAGTATTCGGCGAACGGTGGATGCGTTAATGACCCATATCCGTTTGGTGGATGTGGGCATTGCCGATATTGTGAAGGACCACTAAGACCCATGCAGAATTGGTTAATGAATGGGATCGGTGATAGAAGGGGGGGGGGGATATGAAAAATCCTCACAAGGTGTTTGAAGAGTATTTAGAGGCAAATGAGGGCCGATATACCACCCAAAAACGGGTGATTGTGGACGAGATTTTTAAAATAAAGACTCATTTTGAGGTCGAGGAGTTTATCGATCGGTTGCGGTTGGATCCAACCCAACGGGTAGCCCGCGCAACGGTATATCGAACCATTCGACAATTATTAGATGCGGGGCTATTACAAAAAATATCCACCCGAGACGGGCGTGTGTTTTACGAAAAATCCATTCCAGATCGTCACCACGACCATATTATTTGTAATGAGTGTGGTAAGATTTTTGAAATCAAAAAAAACGAGATTGATCATGTTTTGGCTGAATATTGTGACAAAATTGGGTTTGTTTCAGAGTACCGTTCTTTGCATATTTATGGGCAATGTTCAAAATGCGCCAAAAAAAAATAATTCCACCCTCCCAATATTCAGACATTATTCAGCGTACCATTCGCAGTATTGATGCATTGGTTTATGAGTTAGAATCGGATATTTTACATCATCCCACCATGCGAGCAGACCATTTTGACCTAGCCATGGATGTGGTGCCACTGATTAAAAAATTATCAGAAGCCCGACGATACGCCCAAGGTGCCTTGGATGTTAACTAAAAGGAGAAACCATGAATCATTCAGCTAACCCCGAGCGTATTCAAGCCATATTGGATGAATTGGTAAACTTAATTCATCAAGATCCCACCACGGTGACCCCGATGTTTCAGTCTTTATTGGGAATTTTGGCGCAAACCAACGATTCTCAGGATATTAATATCATTAAGCATACATTGAGGGAATTATTGTCCGCTTTGAAAGTATTTTTGCCATATCGGGATGTTCGAAAAGTGGCAATATTTGGATCGGCCCGTACACCTGCGGATCATCCTGCGTATCAATTAACGGAAGCCTTTGCTCGATTGATTACCCACAAGGGCTACATGGTTATTACAGGTGCCGGTGGGGGGATTATGGAAGCAGGGAATCGGGGATCAGAAGTCAATATGAGTTTTGGTGCCAATATTATTTTGCCATTTGAACAAGCCCCCAATCCTTATATTGATACATCCTCCAAGTTGGTGTCATTTAAATATTTCTTTAATCGAAAGTTAATGTTCATTCGGGAATCGGATGCCACCGTGTTGTGTCCGGGTGGGTTTGGGACACATGATGAGGCGTTTGAGGTATTAACCTTGGTGCAAACGGGTCGTTGTGCCCCCCGTCCGGTGGTGTTATTGGCCCCGAATGGGGATGATTATTGGTATCGCTGGATTGAATTTGTTCAATCGGAATTATTGGGCAAACAGTATATATCTGAAGATGATTTATTTTTATATCGTCATGTTCATACGGCCCAAGATGCGGTGGATCATATTATGCGGTTTTACCGGCGCTATCATTCTATTCGGTACCATCATGATTTAACCATTATTCGACTCAATACCCCCTTGCCACCGGAGGCATTACGGGAAATGACAACCAAATTCAAATCGTTATTGGTTAAGGGGGATATTGAACAGGTGATGCCGAGTGAACTTGGTTTTGATGCGGATGTGTATCCCGATTTGCCCCGCTTATTAATTTATTACAACCGAAATACGTTTGGGCGCTTGTATCAATTAATTGATTATATTAATCATATTCCGGATTCAGTATCATGATGATATTGGGACGCCCACCTGAGCTGGTATTGCCGGAGTTAATTGAGAAGGGGCTCCCCAAATTGGTGGCCAAACAAGTGTTGGAATGGGTGTATCGTGGGGTATTAACCCCCGATCAGATGACCAATATTAGCAAAGTGATGCGGGCAACCATCACCGAAATGGGGTTGCGATTATCCCCATTTCAATCGGTTCGGCCCATTCCAGCCAAAGGGGGCTTGGCCACCAAGTTGGAATTAACGTTACAGGATGGGGCTAAAATTGAATCGGTTATTTTGCATGAACCTACGTATCACACGTTGTGTGTGTCGTCTCAATCGGGGTGTCCGGTGGATTGCAAATTTTGTTTAACAGGTGTGGTGGGTTTTAAACGCCAATTAACTGTGGATGAAATTGTTGGGCAAGTGGCGGTGGCTATTCAAGCCGGTTTTCCGATTACCAATGTGGTATTTATGGGGATGGGGGAACCACTCTTAAATTATGATCAGGTGATGTTGGCAATTGATGCCATCACAGCGCCTTGGGGTTTTGCCTTATCCAAACGTAATATTACGGTATCAACCTCGGGATATTTGGCCGGAATTCGACGGTTAATTGATGAAAATCGTACCATTAATTTGGCATTTTCAGTCGGGTCGCCCAATCCCCTTATTCGTCGTCAGATTATGCCCATTGAAGATCGAAATCCGATTATGGAAGTGGCCAAGGCACTCAAGACATATGGGGGGTTGCACAACCGAAAATTGACCTTGGAGTATACCTTGTTGGCGGGGGTCAATCAGTCGGACCAAGAGTGTGTCGAATTGGGTAATTTGGCGATGTATTTAAATGCCAAGATTAATTTGATTAATTTAAACCCGCATCCCAAAATTCCATTTCAACCGGTTTCAGATAAGGTCATACAACGATTTAAAGTGGCCTTAACCAAACGAAAAATACCAGTTACGGTTCGATTTAAACGGGGTCAAGATATCGCCGCAGCCTGTGGTCAATTGGGGGAGAGTTGTTTGTCGGGGCGGGTATCTTAGATGGGGAGAGTTGGGAATTGCGTGGGGTGCGGGTATGCGGGGGTATCGACGAGACGGCACCCATTCGCAATGCGTAGGGGGTGGTTTTGGGTATGTTTAACGGGTGTTAAGTAGGTGGTTATATCAATTTAATTATTTGAATTATCGACCCAAGTTGGCTCGTCTGATACATAACTTGACATGGACCATATTAGAGCGACTACTTCAAGTGCTGGTATCGGTTGGGGTAGGAATCATGGTTGCGAGGCATTTACACCCCAATGGGGTGGGGGTGTTGTTTACCATTCAGGCAACCATGGGAATACTCAGTATTCCTATTTTAATGGGGATGGACCCCATTGCATTGCAGTGGATGACCCGATACCCCCGTCAACGGGATCGTATCCTTCGGGCTGCCATATACCCCCGATGGGTGGTTGCAATTGGGATGGGGGTGATCGTGCTAGTGGGTGGGACTGGGATGCCGGATGGGGTGTCTTGGCCCCTTTTAGTTTTAATGGGTATCCATGGCATCGGCCTATCGATGGGGATTATGAGTCGTGCACTAGAATCGCAACAGGAAGCCCATCTGGTTAGTAAAATTAATTTGGCTATTTTGTTGGTGGGTGCTGTTTTAAAATATATCGGTGTGATGAGCCATCAGGGGGTGCCTTGGTTTTATGCGGTGATTGTTGGGGAGGTATTATTAGTTGCCTTTTGTCAAATTTCCATTTTGTGGTTCCGTGGATTCCGGTTATTGGGTGGTGGGGTTCGGTTGATAAAACCCCTGCTCATGCAGGCTTGGCCGTATATGATGGGGATGGGGGTTGTGTTGTTGTATCAGCGATTGGATCAGGGGATGGTTTATATGTTGTCGGGGCAAGTTGAGGCTGGTTATTATGGGGTGGCCACACGCTTGTCGGAATATGTCACCATGATTCCAATGGCATTGTTCCCTGTTTTATCCCCCATATTTACGGCTTTGAAGGTGAATAATAAGACTGTATTTTTACATCGTCTGAGCCAATTATCGGTGGGTATGATGGGTGTGGGGGGTGGGGTATTGGGGCTGATGTGGCTAATGGCGCCATGGGGTATTCCGTTGGCATTTGGACCATTATTTGCGCCAGCAGTTCCTATTTTTAGGGTTCATTGTGTGGCGATGTTTTTTTTCTTTCAAGTGATTGTGTTGATGATTTATACGATGAATTGTAAGACCCAACTTTATAAATTGGGATTGGATGTGGGTGCTTTGTTGTTAAACATTGGCTTAAATTGGATGTTGATACCTAAGTGGGGAGGGGTTGGGGCAGCATGGGCGACTGTTGTGGCCTATGCATTTGTGATGGGGGTGGGGCCTTGGGTATTTAATGCGACTCGCGATATGGGAAGGATTCAATGGCGGGTGGTTGAGGTGGGGGTATGGAGAGATTTAGTGGGGGTGGTTGTGAATCAGATTCGAGCGTTAAGGGGGAAGCCCCTAGACCCCAAATACAATGGGGATTCTTAAGGGCGAAGCCCTTAAGAATCCCGCTGGGGTATGCCCAATTAATGGGGTTCCAAGGGGGCTTTGCCCCCTTGGCGGGGCGTGGGCGCGCAGCGCCCACATTCTATCTTTGGGTTCCTAAGGGCGGAGCCCTTAGTCTGGGGCCTGGGGATCGAAGATCCCCAGAATTATTTTTTACTCCCTCCCCTCTGGGGAGGGCTAGGGAGGGGTTAAAATAGTGGGCACGCAGTGCCCATTACTTATAAAGTTTCAATATCCGTCAAGGAAAGTCCGGTAAGTCGGGCAATTTGGGTGGCATGAAACCCATCAGCTTTTAAATTACGGGCAATTTCCATTTTCTCTGCCATCTTGCCTTCAACCAGCCCTTCACGTTTCCCTTCAAGCAACCCTTCACGTTTCCCTTCAACCAGCCCTTCCAGTTTACCCTCAACCAGCCCTTCCCGTTTGCCATCATGATAGGTCGACTGAATCATACTGGTTTCGTAACTTAAATCTTGCAAATACCGATCATACGACGCCC
>Ga0172373_10001844_pt1 | contig 33599 bp, 36 predicted proteins | sample Lak10m_2_FD_114546 | JGI IMG/M metagenome (GOLD analysis project Ga0172373, IMG submission 114546) | Freshwater microbial communities from Kabuno Bay, South-Kivu, Congo - kab_092012_10m | ecosystem: Environmental > Aquatic > Freshwater > Lake | place: Democratic Republic of the Congo...
GTTTGTGTTGCAGACAAAAATGGAGTTAATGTAGCAGTTGGGGTCTGAGTGTTAGTTGGGGTATTGGTTGGAGTTGGACTTGGAGTTTTTGTAAGAAATGAATCAAATGCTGCATCACATCTATCAAGAGGTGTCATCACTTTAATATTCAATATTCCGTTCCACCCCGCAGTCAAATCATCGAACTTCTCAATGAATGGGATACAATTAACGTTCTCATCCAAATAATATTTTTGATTAAAATTACCAAGAGAATCCGTCACAGATAATCTGAATTGAGAAATAACATCATCAAGTATTTGATTTGTGTCAGAGAGAACATCTATTTGGTTTGATAAATCTCTTTTGATAATATCCAATACCATTACATTAAACTGAAAATTGGTCCATGATGAACCATCTTCTGTTATGACCTGTTGTGTGTCTGTTGGTATTACATACAGTAACGGATAGATTGGAGATTCGTACGTAACGTTTTCTTCTTTATCTCTGAGTTCTGTCCAATAGATTAATTCATCCATAGAACCAAATCCGAATGAATTGATTTGTTTGTGATAGGTAGATAATAATTGAAAATCTTCTTTGATTGTTTTCAAGTTAATCCAATCGTGAACTATTGGTGTTCCTGTGAATGTATTGAACGCTGCACTACATCTATCAAGTGGGGTTGTTGTTTTAATTCTCATCAGAGCGTTCCAACCATTACATCTATCCTGATACTTCTCCATAAATGGAGTACAACTAACCGTATCATCCAAGAAATAATATTGATTGTAATCCCCAAGTGCACTCGTTACAGATAATCTGAATTGACTCATTATATCTTGTAAGGTCTGTAAGGTATCTGACAATACTTCTGTCTGATTGGATAAATCTCTTTCAACAATATCCATCACGACATTATTGAACTCCCATGTTTTGTATCTCAAATTATTTTCAACTCTCGATGGTACAACATAATATAATGGGAAGATTGGTGATTCGAATGTTGGATTGTCTTCTTTGTCTCTTTGTGTGATATACCAACCGATTTGATTCGTATCACCCATACCAAATGAATTGATGAACTTGTGCTTCTGTGCCAACAAGTCCATACTATTAATGATATTTCTAAAATTGATTGAAGAAGCGTTCATCTATATTTTTCCTTTAACCTCTGCTCTTTTTCTTTATTAAGGTCCAAATGGTACGACAAATGGTTAAGACAAGATAGAAGGGGGAGAGAAGTAACCCCATCAATTTTCCAAACTTTGTCTTGTGCGAGAAAATTAATCGCTTGGTACCAACCCCAATAAGAGTCAAAGTTATCCTGAACTTCATCATCGACCACAGAAGCTTTTTCTTGGAAGAGATTTGTGAAAGTAGTTGTAAGGCTTTTCCGAAAGTTAACAAAAAAAAAATTGCTCCTTCTATGTATTTGATAGGTAACTTCTTAAAGTCTTCTGTTTGTTTCTTGAAGTTTACCTCACCATATTTCTTTCCTTCTTCCACGTATAAATAGGAAGCGAGTTCGTGTAGGTTTGCAATTCTATAACTTTCATCTTTGGTTAAAAATGTATCGATGTCGACAAATTGTCCGAATGATAAATCATTCATATCTGTCAACAAATAGGTCTTTCCATTATGTTCCAATTTTGGATGTAGTTGTCTTGAATCTTTGTTGAGGATTTCATTTAACTCTTCACCAACTTTAAGAATCTCGGATGCTGGTAGTTCGTTTATCTCTTCTCTTGATAAACCAATCATAGAAGAAATCATTCTGTAATACATCTCCTCTTCTTCCAATAGGTCCTTGAACTTCATCAGTTCACTCCACATTTCAATTGTTATTTCTTTAACGGGGTATTTCTTCTTGTTGTATTCAATGTAGTCCATCATATATAAATATCTTTAAGCGTAAATGTATACTTGATTGTTTTTTGCTATCTTCATTTCAAGAACATAACGTATCCCATCAATTAAATGGTCTGACCCATTTGATAATGGTTCATCCAAATTATTGTTGTTCTTATCTATTTTCCAAACATAAGACTGTAATTCGTTTTGTAAGTTCTTCGATAATTCATGAACATAAAAGTGATGTCTCTTTATCAAATCTATTCCATGAAGTATTGAACTTTTAGAAACGGGTTTACAATTGATTCCTTGTCTTCTTAGTTCTTCTATCGCCTGTGGGTTAGCACTATCTGCGATGAAGTCATCTGTAAGATTTATTCCCAAATCTTTTATTTTATAGATAAAGTCAGGAATTGTAACATTTTTGAGATATAGTAATTCTTCACAATAGATATTATCTCCTTGTTTATATACTACAACTAAAGTTGATGGGTCTGAATATCCCCAATCTATTCCGTATGCCAATAGTTTTGCTTCTCTTGGTCTCTCCTGATAAGTTTTCTGATGTGTGAATACCATTCTTGTTGGGATACCCCTTTGACCAAGACCGAATACTCTCCACAGGTTAGCGTCCCTGTCCTTGAGCTTCAATATTTCTTCTACTTGTTCTTTCGGTAAAAATGGGTTGTCTTCGAATGTTGTGATTGAATAGAATGTATCTTGTTGACCTTCTAAGTCATAAATCCATGACTTCCATAAAGAGGGGTTCAAGTCCAATATCATCTTCTCTGTTGTTCTGAGAGATAACTGAACATACTCATCATAGGTTAGTTCGGTTGCTTCATTTATAAACCCGACATCCCTTTTTCTACCCCTTATCTTTTCTTCCGTATCAAGAGAGAACCATTCTATAATATTGGTTCCAAGTTCATAATAACCATCTACTGAGTGCCATTTTGATTCTTCATACAAATCTAAATCCAACAATATTTCTTTGAGGTCTCTGAGAACTGACCCTTTGAGTGACGGTAATGTTTTTCTGATTATTGAATATGTTTTATTTTCCTTATTCAATAAATCTATGACCATCCATAACACGATATTGTATGTCTTCCCCGCTCTCGATGAGCCCTGAAAAACATAGTTACGAAAATTGTTTTCTGAGAGTTGTTCGAATACAATATTGGTTTTGATTTTCATTCAATCATAGATTCTCCCTGTTTATCTTGGATGAAGTCCACAGTAATTTCGATTCCTGTCAGAGTTCTTTCAAACTCTTCTTTCATTGATTCTAAGTCAAGTGTGATTGTATCGTCATCATCAACACCATAATAAATGGGTATCTGTATGTACCCCTTCAATTTTACATGAAGGTCATCGTAGCCAGAGACAAACACTTTGTCATCATTATAGTTATAAGTTCTCATATTATTTTATTTAAGTATTAAACCATAATTGTTTACATGAGGTTGTTTGACTATACCATCTTTGAGTTTCAATTTCTGTGTGAAATGTTTTGTATATTGAATAATGTGATGTGGTCTGCCGTCCTTATGTCTCTTATTCGTCAAAGTTACAATATCTCCCCAATTACTTTTTAATTCATCGAACTTTTTTTTATATCCATCATGGGAATGTCCTTCATATATCTTTTCCATACCACCTTTCATACTACCCGATGTTTGTTTACCTGATAATAGTGAATTGAAATTGACAGTACAAATATCTCCTGTCGACAAAACTCTGAGAGTTAAATCCGTATCATCATTACTCCGACCCCTCCATCTCTCTTTTAATCTTTGGTCCAATAATTCTGAGTTTATCAATATACAAGAATATGCTCTTGTATTCACTATGAATTGTTGTCTACCTGTGTCGATGGCTGGTACAAACGATTTATATTGACACGATGTAAGTCCTATATTTTCATATCTATCACTGAAATCTTCCATGATTCTAAAGAATACCCCATCTCTAATTTTCTTTTGTAGGTTATTATTCCACATGTAGAACCATGAAATATTATCGTCGAGTTGCCAGTGTTTTTTATGACCTTGACTTACCGAGTGGTCCCAAATGAAGTTTCTTACAGGGACTGCTCCTTGACCTTTCTCTGAATAATTCTCAGGTAAAACCAATATTTTATTTTTATCAATTTTGGGGTTAGAACAATATTTTTCATACTCTTTAGGTTCAACACAGATTTTGAAATCAATACCCATATCCTCTAATGTATCTATTGTATATGTTTTTTCCCATCTACCTTTGGTAAGAATATATATAGGGTATTTCGGTTTTATTTTGTTTTGATAATGATATTCCATATTTTCCATTGGATGTCTGTCCAACTTATAATGGATGTAGGTTTTATTTTTTAGATTCACATCAAACAATTCAGAAAATCTTTTTTTCATTTCTTGATTGTTCAAGTTCAATTCTAAAACGACTCTATTCTTCAAATGGTCTGACCACTTAAACTCAGGTAGATTGAAATAATCTTCATTATCTAAATTAACGTACTTGAAATATTTTTTATTATCTAAGATTTTATATTTAATAGGTTCCCCGTCCACTGAAAATTGTGATAGTAATTCAATTACTTCTTGTGGTTTGTTGGTGTGTATTTTCATTTTTTTTTCTAAATAATAAAAAACTAATTCTGTGGAACCAATTTTTTTCCCTTTTTTTTATATTGTTCGGATACAAATTGTTTGTTGTTTGTATAAACATTTTGTATTTCTGTGAATAATGTTTTAAGATAATCGGTGATAAAATCTCTATCACATGGTTCTTCCAAAAAACAAAATACTTCGAAGAATACAATACCTCTTCCTGTTGCTTTGAATTGATTTGGAATATGTTCCAAGAATATAAAGTTCTTTTTATAGTACCCATCCTTACTCCTGAAATAAATTAGTTTCTTAAGTTCATGAGATAGTTTTCTTAAATCGTGTCTTGGATTATCTGATTCAGTTTGGAGTATACCTCCAAAAGATATATTGAAAGAGTTCTTAACCAAACCTCTTCTATCGAAGTTCAAAGTGAAATAAATGGATTCATGATTTGTGAATCTGTCAACTCCTTCTGTTTGTGCCATATTTTATCTTCCTTGTCCCCGATAAGGTTTTGGTCTTGGGGTGTGTTTATTGAATGATTTTTTCGGTGAACCTGTTTTTCTTTTACCGAATGTAATCTTCCTTATTAAAAGACTAATCTTTGATTTCATTGTCTATTTTTGTTTTGATAATTTCTATTTCAATTTTCTTGGTTGAATCAATCTTATCACCACCAGTTGTGATATCAACTTTCTTCTCCGTGTTCCATTCATCTTTGAACTTGTTTCTCATAACAAGTGCCCACAGGTTTGAATTGAGTTCTTTGGATTTACCATCTTTGAATCCTTTTCTCGGTATGGAAGCCCACCATGTGTGAGATAAATCCCTCATCTCATTGATGGTGTTCGTAAAATCAGGATATTCTTTATAGAACTCATAGAATGTTTCTCTTGATATCCCCAAGTACGTGATTGCGTCGATGTCCAACATCCCTTCTGCTCCCATCTCCTTAAGTTTAGTTTCCCAATATTGTGGTAGGTCAGCTAAAGTTTTCTTTGGTCTTCCTACAGGTCTTTTATTAATTTCTTTCATAATCTTCTAATCTTTGTTTTAACATTTCTATTCTATTTTTCATTCTTTTCTGACAGGGGATATCACAGTAATGATTGATTATTTCCCCGAAGTGATTGTACGCGAACTGAGTGATGAACTCAGTATCTTCTTTTGTTTTGTTTGAGGATTTAATCCAATTCTCGATTCTAATTAACTCAGATAAGTCATAGGTAGGTTTTTCAATAATTTCTACATGGTCTACTTTCTGTACAATCTTTGTTGTTTGTTCAACTGGTTTCTGCTTACACCCACATCCGCCCATAAATAAAAAATAAGTTAGGTTTATATATTATAAATATCAATTTTGTGAGATTCGTTTTTTTCTCCTGTCAATTAATATCTTTCTGTATTTGTTTATATCTCTTGAGACAGAGTTTCTCGGAATGGTTGTCATCTCTTGGGTCTTTGTAATTGAACAACCGTTGGATATGAATATTTCAAATAGACGTGCGTAATACCAGTCTTTTGTTTTCTTATCTCGGTCGATGTTTTGTTGTACCCATATCATCTCGTCAAAGTCTTCATAAGGTTCTTCAATAACCTCAACGTTTCGTAACTCCAAGTGGTTAAACTTTTTGTTGGAATAATAATATGGTGATGTTTTTGAATAATAATTGTTTCTAACAATCTTGGTGAAAAAATAAAATCTCTCTCCATCTTCCATAGTCAGAGATTTATTATTCAAAAGGAGTTGTTCAATACAGATTTGGAATATATCATCAATATCATTTTCCTTTGTTACATTATGAGTTATCTGTCTTAATCTGTTGTAATTATTTTTTATCCAATTGTGAACCACGTTCTAGATAAATAATACGGTTATGATATTGATTATCTTTTGTCCAATAATTAATTCTTCTTATCAAATATTTTTTCTTTGATAAGTTATCAATCTTGTCTCTTACTGAGAATACGGATTTGTTGATTCGGAATGCAATCTGATTATTCGTAAGTGTTGAATAATCCACTTCTGATTTGTTAATGTCTTCTTTGATGACATCTAAGATTTGTTGTTCAACTGGATTTGTTAACATTTTTGATTTGTTTTATATAAGTATAGGATACTATAGGATATGTTCAAGTCTATCCCAAATCTTTTTTTCTACTTTGGTAAACAAATCACATTTCTCATAGTCTTCTCTTTTTTCTAAATCAATTATCATATTCTTGAGTCCAACCATGACTTTGCTAATTTTCATTGGTGTCCCTTTTGTATCTGAAATTAGGAGGTTCGCTATGTTGTCCGCTATCTCTTCTCTTATATCCTCTGGTGCTCTAAAGTAATGACTTATTTCTTCTTCATACTTTATATCTAGTTCCATGAGAAGTTCGAATAACTTATTATTCATTCTAGTAAATATAAACTTGATATATCTCGGACAGAGTGTTTACCCCACCCCCTAGTCCCCCTCCCCATAAGAGAGTGAGCTAAGTTGTGGTATCTCGGGTCTGGTTGAATGGTTGTACCCACATTATCACTTCAGTGCCAGAACTGAAAATATAAAATATACTATTTATAAAAAATGTAAACTCTTTTATAATTATCTGTATGGAACGAAAAATCTGTAAAGCGTGTGGAGTGGAAAAAGATATAAAATCCTTCAATAAAATTGGTAATGGTTTTCTACCAAGATGTAAAGTTTGTATATCTACGGGGAATAAGATATACAAAGGAAACTCAAAATCTCACCAGAAGAAAAGAAAGTGGGCTTCCTTCGATGATAATCAAATAAGAATATCAAACCCCACAAAAGAAGATTATCGTCAAATGTACGAGTTCCTATCACTTTTGGGATATGATTTGAAATCTGATAAATCCATACATAGACAGTTCTTGGAGAAACACAATCTCAAAATGAAAGTCAAATCGACATATAAAACCACACCACAATATCTTCCTGATGGTTCCTTAAATCCTCAATGGGTACATAAGAAAAAAAAATCCCAACCCGAAGATTGAGATTTTGTATACGTGAAACAGAAAGTAAATTATTCTAATACGAACTCGTATTCGTAGGAAATTATTTCTAAATCATCACGGTCTTCTGATTCATTACAATCATCCTCTTGTTGTGAGATTTGTTCTTCAACATCACATTCTGTCTCATCCACATAGGGACCAACTTCAAACCATTCGTTTACATACTCATTGTCATTCCACTTGATGTTGAAAACTTTGAGAAACTTTTCCATAAAGATTTATGTTCAGATTGTGTCCTGTCCCCGATGTTATAATTTTTACAAAGATAAGGAATTTTTGTATTTGAATGTGTAACCTTTATGATGTGAACTTTTTCCATTAATCACTCTATATATTCTACTCGAATCCAACCCCAAAGTGTCACATAAGACACGATAATTTTCATATTCACCCACGTAAATACCATTTTTGAAAACAAGAATAGGTTTCGGTTCAACAGGTCGACCTTTGATTGTCTTTTTTTGTTTCGGTTTGAACACGTTGAAGTAACTGAAATATCTACCCTGAGGGTCTTGTAATCCTGAACGAATACGTTTATCTACCATTGCACCGTAGATTTTCCTACAAACTGTGTTTGATGGATGTGTTGCAATGAGATTCCCTGAAGAATCAAAAACATACACAGGTTTTGTATTACTCTTATTACTGTAGAAGGAAACAACGGATTCTTTTGTTATTCCTGACTTACCAATCTTATCGAGTATTTCTTGAATGTTTGTCATAGTTAAATGTATTGAACTGACCAAAATTGTTTGTAGTTGTTAGGGAACTTCATCACGTCCTCACACATTTTGATTGCGGTACGGATGGACTTCACCTTAATCTGTTTCCAATTCTCATAGAGGAATTGAACACACTCACGTCTCACATTCTCAGACACGAAGGTACAAGAATTGGTGTTGAGAACAACATCAGAAATCCAACCCCATTGAACGAATGTATCCATCTCAAGAACGTGATTGGTGACACGGTCCGTGATTGCTAACAAATGTTTGTCACGTGATTTGTTCGCGGTCTCCTCAGAAGGTAATTTCTCGTTTGAGGTGAACACGAAAATCATATTGTCTGTTGGGACCTTGAAACCTGATTGTCCTTCGACAAGACACATATCAATCGCACTCTTCTGAGTATCATCGAGTTGGTCGTATAGTCCACCCAAGTTCTTTTGATAATGGAACACACGGTTCTCACCCAACACGTTTTTCATAATGTTGATGTTAGTTGCGTTCTTGAAGAGTTCATTACAATCATCAACGGAGATGATAGAATGACAATCCTTCGGACACAGGTAGTGAATGACCGCGAGTTGAAGACCGAACGCATACATCGAAACATTCCCTGTCACAGTGAAATAGTTGACACCTGAACGTCTCATAGAGTCGTTAACGGTGTGGGTCTTACCGAGACCAGGTGGTGAATAGATGTAGTGATGAGGATACTTACCCACGTAGTTCATCGTTGAGATTTGTTCTCCGATGAAGAATAACTTCTGACGTTCTTTGGAACCGAGTTTGAGGTACTGTTGTTGTTGTTGTGTCATAGTAGTAGTATTTGTGTTGTGAAACACAAAGATACAACATTACAAATTACCAACAAAATATTTTTTATTTAAAATCTACGAAGAGGTAATATTTTTTTTCCTGTAATGATTTGTCTCATAACCGATTTATCTCCGATTTGAGACTGTATTTCTTGGATAAGGGGTTTATCCCAAAGTTCCATAAATACGTCAACCAGTGAAACCTGTGCGAGTTTGGCGGTGGTCTCATAGAACAAGTTGTGAAAGTCAGTGTTGTTATAACACATTTGACCATACATTTCAGGTTCCCATAAGATATGTTCTACTCGACCATCACTATACTCCAAGAATACAACAACCTTAAAACTCATTTTGAATTAATTTTAATTTCTTCAATTTGTCTTTCAAGACAAGTTCTACCATCTTTACACAGATAATTTTCTTCTTGGTAAGTCCATATTCTTTCCTTATCTTGTTCTTTGGTAAACAATTTTTCTTTTTGTTTTTTCATTCTTTTTTCCATCAAAGAATTGATGTAAGATTGTTGTTGTGGTGTGATTGATTTTTTCATGAATAAATTATTTACAATATTGATAATCTGTTTCCATTGCTTCTTTCTCGATTTCATAATCGAAATCGAAATCATCAGGAAATATAATTTGGTCAATTTCAAACAAGTCTTCCAATAAATCCTTTATTTGTCCCATAATATTTGATTTTTATATTACAAATATAAAGGTATAGGAGGGTATAGTCAAATAAAAATGATAAAAAAATCAGGGAGATGGGTAAACTCCCTGATTAAAGATTGGACGGGAAAAAAAAGCTGAATAGCAATAGAATAAAACCCGTCTCTAATAAATATATATCAGTCCTTGAAATAATAAATATTATGGAGTCGGCATTCCATAGAAATAACCTGTATCAGGATATGGTATACCTGTTGCTCCAAGTTCATATTGACCATTAGTGTTTCTCTGAATGTATGCGTTAGGTTCTGTATCTACAAGAGTTCCACCACTATACATTCCTGTTGTACCTGTCCATCTTGGTTTACCACCAAAAACACCTGCGTAAGTAAATCCTGTCAATCTTTGTTCATCATAAGAAGGTCTACTTGTTGCTGGATAATCTGTCAAATAGAATCCTGCTTGAGGTGAAGCGCTTAACGTTATGTTCGCAGTTCCACCAGTTGAGAAATCACTAAATCCTGTTCCTGAGAAGAAAGGATTAAATGGTGCTCCAAGAGAGAGTTTGTATTGTGTTAGAAGAATATCATTTCCGTAGAAATCACCCGTACAAGCGGATAATACAGTTGTATCATCTTGGGGATAGAAAGAAACTCCAATCAGACCTCTTACAATTGGAGGTGTTGAACTTGGGGTTGGTGTTGGACTCGGAGTACCTGTTGGAGTTGGAGTTACGGGTGCGGTCTGAGATGGAGTTGGTGTTTGAGAAGGTACTGGTGAAGACGCACCAATCAATCTAATCTCAAACGCATCACTCGGACTCAGAATCGGACAATTAATCGTCGCCCACCCACTAGAACTATCCGTAGATGTAACAATGTTGTTATTGATGTATAAATCAATCTGTGCATCCCCCTTATCCAAAAACATATAAATCCTTCCCTCAGGAGAACCAAAGTAAGAAAATATATTATTTGTAATCGTTGTGTTATCCGCTGTCAATGTCTGTCCTGAAGATAATGGGAGAGAACCAGAGGTGATTGTGAAACAGCTAGTACCGTCTGGATTTGCTCCAAGTTGTGTTACTACCGCTCTTGAGTTGTTAATTAATGTTAATGACATTTTTTGTTTAATTTAATTTTATTTAACCATTCGGCTTTTACAGAACTCCATAGATTTATCTTTTGGGAAACCAGCCATCACGTGATTCTCTACACACTTATCCATCGCTAATGAAAACTCCACTGGTTCAACCAATAAATCTTCTGACATTTCCATATAAGATTTAATTTTTTCTATATGTCCATCCATAAATGATGTATCATGTACCATACCTGTTTCTTCATCCACTTCATGAATTATATCTTTGAAATCTTGAACAAGTGAAACCGCTTCCATCATTGAAGGTTCATCAACAGATTCATTTTCTATGACCATCTTTTCTATTTCGAATACACGGTCTGCAATCAATGCGGCACTTCTAACCATTCCTATTGTGTCCTCATCTAACTTCATTTCCAAGAAATGTTTGAATAGTTTGATAGCGAACGGACACATATCAAAATACTTTGGTCTAACACCAAATATGTTGAGGTCTTCAGCGAGATTGATTGACTCACCTGAACCAAGTGGTTTTGTTCCAACTTTGGAAGAACAGTGTGCGTACGCTTCTTTGTAGTCAAATCCTTTGGACTTCTCACGAGCGATACATTCTCCGAGAGAGGAATCTTTCGGTACTTCAGCCATATCTATTTTATTCCAATACTTATAGTATTCATTGAATGAAGAAAGACAGAATGCTGACCTTTCTTTCAGTGATTCAAACTGTGATTTGATTTTTGAATGAGCGGAACATCTTTTTAAGTACATTCCTCTGTTCTCATTTTTTCTTGGAGTTAAAACAAATAATTGTTCTTTTTTATCTTCTGACATTTTTTTTCTGTATTTTGAATAACAAATCGCTGAAGCTTGAGATTGGTCGTACTCATCAATAATCTTACTGATACATCTACTAACAAAATCTTTTTCTGATTCACCCCTATTTGGATTTGGAATTGGCATTATAAATTAGATTTTAGACTTTTATTTTCTTTATATAGTTCTTCTATCCTTGATTCCAAATGAGATATCTTTTGATTCAAGGTTTTAATTTCGTCTCTAAGTGAATTCACGATATCTTGATATATAGATACACTCTGTTCAAGACCCGCTAGAATTGTATTATCCGTATCCGCTTTCGTTTTCCTTATTCCTGTAATATACGAAAATACCGCAACAATCACATTCGACCCAAGTATAGTTAATAATGTTTCTGTATTCATTTTTGTTTTTTAATATATTCCACAACACGCATAAGTGGGGTCACTATAAAAAGGTAATCCATAGGTCTTCATCATATAATCGGGAGTGTTTGTCCATTGACCATTTGGTATGTGTACGCCTCCGAAATATTGTTTGCCGAGATGTGGAAACAACCCTTCGTTTGAAGTATAGTTGAAACAAAGGGGATACAAGTTTGAATTGAATATAATTTCCTGAATCATTCTTTGTTCGAAGAATTGACTCCTATCATCACCTCTTTTCTGCATGTACTCCATCTCACCTATTGTCACAGTTCTTTCAACTCCATGAGTTATTCCATTATTTTTGAGACGCATAAATATTGATGGAAGAGCTTCTGCATACGCTGCCCAAATTAATAAGGGTTGCGCAAAATACACTAAGAAATTCCAATCAGTTGAACCTGAGGTTATGGTTCCTGAAGAGACTTGATTACAGAGTGATTTATAATATTTCGCGCCGATGATGTATTCCAATTTTGTTTGCTGCACAACTGCGATGAAAGGTAAGAGTAAACTACTAGAAACGTTGGGGTCAATGTCAGTAAAATTTTTCAGACGTGATTCTGAAATCAGCAATATGTTCTGAGGTACAATACCAGGACTACTCATTCGGATTTATATTTTGTGTATCATTTATGGCTTCTTCTTTTTGTACTCCGACATCTTCAACTTTATTAACATCGACTTGTTTCACAGGTGCTGCATCAGGAATACTAACCATCTTGAATTGTTCAATCTCGATCTTGATTGGTTCTTTGTCTCTGAGTAATAATAGTTTCTCGAATACAGTTTTAATTTCGGATTGGATTGGTTCAATAACCAAATGTTGGAAATGGTCCTGCGCTTCAAGATGGTCTGCACTTCCGAGTCTGCCCGAAGTTTGAATTCCGAGTAATTCGGGGGACGAAATTTGATGCGAAGTTAGGATTGCTTGTTGAACTGCCTCACCCATCTCAATAAATTGTTTGTCTGATGAGTTAGGTTGAATCTGTTCGATTACTGGCTGTTGGTCTTTGTTATCGCTGAATGTAAGGAAGAGTTTGCCACTATTGTTGCTGCCTCCGTACTTCCCCGAAAGATTTTCATAAATCATTTGTCTTTCTTCAGGAGATGGAATTGGAGACAATCCTACAAATAATGATGGTTGTAATCCATTACAAATGTTACTATACCACCATTGATAGATTTCTATTTCTGTCGCTATCGCAGTAGCACCGCCCCAATAGCTTGGGGTTGCGTAATAATTATTCCCCGCACTATGTGTTGTATAATAAAAAACCTGTGATGGGTCCTCACCCATCGGGTCGAATGCACTCAATTTACGAGGAATAAAACCTGGTCGTTTGTACGCTCCCCAATCAATACAATAATAATAGTGATGTACTTTGTCGTATAGGTCCGATTTCGCTGCTCTAAGTTTCGAGAAATCCATATAATACATCTCAAAACCTAAGTCACGGTCTTTTCTCCACACTATATTTACCGAGAACCCACCATAAAGAATAAAGTCCAAAGTACATTTATTCCATAAATCATATAGTGTATCACCGAGAGAATTGACCATTAAAGTTCTATTCTCTTTACCTTCTTCTACAATCAGTTTTTCACCTCTTGTTCCATACCATTTGGATTGGATAGATGCTCTGTGAGTTGGAGATGAATTATATAATCTTATTAGTTCCTGTGGAGCTAAGTTTGTAACGCCATAGTACACCCAAGGCACTCTTGTGTTAATTAAAAGATTCTCTTCGATGATGGGAACACGAGCGGGGATTCCGAACTCAAATACTTTTAGATTTTCTGAAACTTTTTTGTCTGAGGTATTATCGGTCATATATTATAAATATAATTTAATTATTAACTAATCAATAATTAGTATTTAGTAGTTTGCGTTCATTTTATAGTTCTTCAATACTAATAAAATATTCAACATATTAAGTTAAATCTGCGGTGTGAGTTCCATAAATAACATCACCGATAACATCTAAAGTCAATTTGTGAGTTTTACTATTACCCAAAGTATCAAAACCGCTGTCCGTCTTGAATGTAAAACCTGAAGCAGTTTTGGAAGTGATGGTATAGTTTCCTGTAGTTGTTGTTATAATACAATATCTTCCTCCATTTTTTACATTAGTCAAAGTCAAAGTTAAATTACCACTCACCTCTATAAAATGAATATTTCCCGTATTGAAATCAATAGTTATGGTTGAGCCAGTATTTGTTGAACCATTAGAATAATACTGCCCAAATGTTCTCAAGTTCTCTACATAAGTTGTATCATCATCGTCAGCAACTCTTGATTGTGTTCCAATCATAGTAGCACCTGAAGTTGAACCAGAAATTACACTATCATTAGCGTTGAGTTGTCCGTTATACGAACCTGTGCTGTTAACATCTCCGTCGTGTGAATTGATTGATGAGTTTTTAGAACCACCTGAAAAAACTTGATTTGAACCACCAATTAGAACACCAAACTCTACATTATTATCTACATTACCAATAGTAATTCCGTTGTCCTGACGAACTTTTGCGTTATACCCTATAGCGAGACCATTATTGTTTGAGAAATCTTCAGCGTCTTTTCCCAAGGCGGTTCCATTAGAAGATTGTGATAAAGAGTTTTTACCAACAGCGAGTGCTCCATTACCAAAAGTTTCTGCTTCATCACCAATAGAACAAGTTGAAGCACCTAATGCTTTCGCATTCGTCCCGAGAGCAAAACTTCCCTGAACTGCTCGTGTTGAACGACCTATACAGATATAATTGTCTCTACTACCATCTCTATTGCTATTCAAGGCATCATACCCGATTGCGATAGAATAAGGTGAAGTTGCTTCTGCTCCATTACCGATTGCTATCGCACTTTCAGTTGTTGCTGTAGTCCCAAGTTCAACCAACCAAGAAGCAGATTGAACGGCATTAGAACCATTATTGTTTGTAAATCCGTTAAACTCGTTGAGTTGGATTTTAGTTGTTTCAGTTTCTCCACTATTGTTATTTACAAAATATAAGTCAAGGTTCGTCCCTGCGGTATATTGTGGTAAAGCGGATATTTTTACATTTGCCATAATTGTTATTTTTAGTATTCGATTTCTATATTATCGTTTCCTTCAGTCAGTATGTTTTCTGTGTTTTCTGTCTGTAGGAAATAATTTATCGGTGTAGCAGTCGGGGTGATACTCGGTGTCGGTGTGCTTGTATTTGTAGGTGTATTTGTATTTGTAGGTGTGTTCGTGTTTGTAGGTGTGTTTGTATTTGTAGGTGTATTTGTATTTGTTGGTGTAATGCTCGGTGTCGGTGTACTTGTAGTTGTAGGTGTTTGTGTGACTGTTGGAGTGTTTGTAGGTGTTTGTGTGACTGTTGGGGTATTTGTAGGTGTTTGTGTTGTTGTTGTAGTATTAGTAGGTGTCTGTGTTGGCGTTTGAGATGGAGTCCTTGTATTTGTAGGAGTGGTGGTTGGTGTAACCGTTGGAGTTCTCGTATTTGTTGGGGTTGGTGGTGGTCCAGTTGGAGATGGTGCTGGATTTAATTCATCGGGTGCAAATATATAGTTAGAATTATCTTCATCAGGAGAGATAAAGAACTCGAAGTTTGATTCATCAGTCATAGCACTCGAGACATAAACTGTCGCTAATCCGTTCTCAACTTGATTGGTCGCTAACGCAGGGTCTAAGTTCCCACTCCCTTGTGGTTGTTCCCAAATGGAATATAACCACTGTCCTTCATATCCAAAATCAACCTCATCATATCCTGTTCCTTCATAGAACTCAAACTCATCATATCTTGATTTGTGAGTTGAAATATCTAAAGGAATAAACGTTACCCTTCTCTTTGTAAAAATATGAGTGAAAGAAAAAAGATATTCGGGATTGGTCAACTCTGAGTTCTGAGATACAGTAACTACAAGTGAGTTCCTTTGATTTGCTTTTATGATTAACATCTAATGAATGATAAATAAAATGGTAGGGATATAAATTATCCCCACCATTTATAAGAAAGATTATTGTACAGTGATTCCTGCAGCAACTGTGCTAAGTGCACCTGATAATTGATTCATCGGATTGGGTTCAAGATAACCAAAAGTTATATTGTAGCCCCCTCTGTCGCCCAGATTCAAGCCCGTGACAGAAGTACCTGCGGTCACATAACAACCGTAGGTTTGTCCAAGTAAAAACGAAGAACCGTTATTATCTTCAATCACGATAGCTAATTGTTGAGATTGAGCTAATGTTTTAAGGATATTACGTTTCGCTTGGTCGAGTTTCGCGAAGAATGTTACAGTCTCACCTTGATAAAAAACAGTGCCATTTTCAAGTGAAGCATTCACGGTTTCAGTGTGCTGAGAACTTGTTCTGATGAGTTGGAACTCATAGAATGTGCCAGAACCTGAAATCTGAGTAATTGTACTTCCTGTGTTTGATGTTATTGAAGCTATGTTCGTGAAATCTGTGATATACATCGTGAGTAATCCGCCCGTGTTGTCGCGACAACCTAACGCAATACCAGCTGTTAAATTACAAGCCATTTTATTGTAGATTTAGTTTCAAGTTTATTTTGTTGAAATGAAAGGGGAACTACCCCCTTCCAATTCTATTTACGCCAATCCGTTAGTTACAAAGAACTCAGGGAATGCGATTTGTGTTCCAAGTTTCCATGCGCTCATAATACGTACTTCTTGGAAATCTTGTGACCACCAAGCTCTGAAGCTATCTTCGTCGCTAGCGAGGTCCGTGCCAACGAGCATATACTGCATCGGTCCGATTACCACAAGATTTGAGCCGTTAAGACCTGGTACGCCCACAACTTTGTAGTTAGTTTGCGGATGAAAAGTTTCATACACAGAACCCAAAGTTGGTTCACTGAAATGGAAGTTATTCACATTTCTGATTGCAGTTAAATAACACTTGAATGATTGTTGACTCATGTAGATAACAATATCATCTCTGTCATAGACGTTTCTGTCTAATTGATTGATAAGATTGTCAACCTGAGCGAGAACACCATAAGCCTTCTCAACTGATGAAGAACCTGTTACAGAACAAAGAGCTGTTTGACCAGTCAATGCAACAACAGCTGCTGTATTCGCCAAGATTTGTTTGAATCCTGAGAACGCAGAAGTAGCTGATGAAGCGTTCCATAATAAATCTTCGTTATATCGCTTTATTTGCTTTGTTTGCAAATCGATGATAGCTTGCTCAAACGGAGCGTTTTCGTTATATGAACCTGCGTTTAGATACTGACCAAGCCATAGGGTGTTTAACTGCTGCAAACAGAGCGATTGGTTAACCTTCAACGCTTGTACAGTAACGGGAGCGACCGTGAAGGTAACATCTCCTTCTGAGTTCCATCCGCACGTCGTACCTGTTTGTACAGACAATGTTTCAGAAAGTAAATTGACATTTTGTGTGCCTTTGATGCCTGGAACCACATTTACATATTTCATGGTCACAGGAGTCAGCACCGCTTCACTGATGATATCCGCAGATAATTGGTCTACATAACTAGACAATCCACCTAAATCATAGTTGAAGTTCAATTTTGTAAGATTAGATTTCATTTTCTATTCCTTTAATTTTTGTTTTGAATTAAATGTTCTCTCAATTTTTTGAATCCATCATATTTGGAATTGAGAGGACCTAATTCAGTGTTTATTGTTTTTTGAGTATAAACTCTTTCGCCAGCTGGTTCACTTGAAAACTTTTTAAAGTTCGTCTCAAGTGATTCTTGTTTGAGAGAGATGCTGTCGATTTTCTCTTCCAAACTTTTTAGAGCCGCAGTGAATAAGTTCGCAATTTCCATCATGGATTCTTTATCCTCAGGTCCTTCCGCTTTTCTTCTCGGTTCTATTTTAGAGATTTTTCCATCAGTTACATAGATGGTTTTTTCTTCACCATCAATTTCGATGTCGTAGCCTTGGTCCTTCGCTCTTACTTTGGTTCCATCTTCTTGAATTACTTCAACCATTTCACCCATTTCAAAAGAGGGTGCTGATAACAACATTCCACTTTTGTCTTTTGTTTGTGCGAAACCTTCACCACGTTTTTTGTTATCTTCAACTGATTGCACCCCTTCGATTTGACCTCCAACAATGGAAATCATTTTACCGTCAGAAGTTTCATAGAGACCATCATGAACCGCAGATAAGGTATTATCATATCCAACTTTTCTAATCTGAAGACCAACACTTGGTTCTTCACCTTCAAGTCTGAGTACGGTACCATCTTTCAATTTGATATCCCCGAATTGCATCTCAATTGACATTTCTTCCTCAACTTTTTCTTCTTCGATTGTTTCTTCCTCTTCTGTTTCCATATCTCCAACTTTAATCTTCGATACTTTACCAGATTCGTCAACTTCAATCTCAGTTCCATCGTCAAGTTTGTGTACACCCGGAGGTGCGGGAATCATTCCCTCTTCTGTAGCTACATAAACAGGAGCACCGATTTCTAACTCTCCTTCCATTTTGATGTTCATTCCTTGTTCGGTTTTACCATCATAGAATGCATTCGGAGTTAGTCCCAAAATGTCCTTAATCTTAGCTAAAGCTTCTTTACTTGTCATCGTGAGTAGATTTTAAGATTTTCTTTATTTGGTTTAATTGTTTATCTTCTTTTGAGAATAGAGATTTTTCAGCGAATAAACCTTCCACAGAAAAACCTGTCAGCTCCTTTGATTTAATCATATTCCAAACTTTGGGGTCATCAACTTTCATTGAAACAAACCAAGTTCCTGATGGAAGATTAAATCCATAAGCGGCTGATTTATCTTTAACAGGGTCTTCACTAACCCATGATTCAGTAATAAAAACTTTATTGGCTCCAAGTTTTCTACCGTCGTGTTCAATTGAGGTCTCATCAGTTTTTCTGAGTCTCATAAACTTATCCGCCAATTTTCTGACAGATGCTTTTGAGAAAAATACATAATACATATTACCGAATGAATCGTATCTATGAATCATTTTGTTTGGGACCATTGCTGCTCCTACGACAATTCTTTTCTCATCATCATAGAACAACAATTTTCTGGCATCAACTTCAATTCCACCCCATCTCTCCATTTCTTTAAGTGTCAGACCTTTTGGGGATTCAGACATCTTTTCCTTTTCTAATTGTCCGAGTTTTGATTCCGACCATGTGAGACCAGCTTTACCCCCCCATGCGTCATACATAAGTTTTCCACAACCATCACCATATTCTTTCGAACTATCCAAATCAACTTTATGTCTTGATAGATATGAATACATTCTTTTGATTGTGTCCACTGAGATTGGTTCTCCCTTCGCCAGTTGATTCGCTCTCTGTTTACCCACTTCTGTTCCACAAGAACCCCATCCATTCTCATCCGCATATTTCAGTGCTCTCTGTGCCGCAGATTTCACACCGTCAGGATAATCCTTAATGGTGTCTGCGAAATCATCTTGTGTCATTTTGATTGGAACACAATTTGGAACTTCTTTTCCATCAACAATCTTTGTTCCGATTGCTTCATATCCTTCCCAACAAGCGTCTTCTAAACCTGGCATTACTTAAGAGTTTTTTTTCTGTTTATTGCGAAATCCTGAAAATTAGGAACGAAGATTGAACCATCTCTCGATTGACCTGGTTCCCAAGTATTCGGACTAGGATTGAGTACGGTTGCGTCGTTTCTTGTATCACTTCCTACCACAACATTCTGACCTACTACACCTTTTGTTGATGAACCTGAGTTACGGATAGCACCCTCATCCTTCGCGTATAATAATTTAACCCACGCGTGTCTGCAGTTATATGAACCTCTATATTGAAAAATTGAATAAACCCCAAACTCAGGATTCGATAAGGACTCAATATCTTCGATTCTATACACTCTATTTTTTTGTAACATTTCCCTACAGAATTGTCTGTTCTTCTCGTCACGAGGTCCCCAATACTTGTAGCGAACAAGTATGTTTCCACTATCTTGAACTGATGGTTCATTAGGTGAACTGAATCTTTCTTGTTCCAATCTTCTAACTTCAGAAGGGGTAATCTTATCTACTCTAACAACCTTATATCCTTCCTTAATCAATTTTGAATATGGTTCCCCAAGTTCTTGTAATCTTGGATTATTGTCACAGAAGTTTTCTTCCGCAATCTTATACTCAGGAGTTAATGTTTCAGGTTCGTCTTGAGCGTTGAATGCTAACCAAGTTTCATCGTGTGCTGGTCTTGATACCAATGAGATTGCTTCAATCCCACTTTCATCATATTCATCATCGATGAATAGTTCTACAATTTTTGTTGTGGTATTCATTTCTTATAAATATTAAATAGTTTAATTTTTCCCACTTTTTATATCAAAGAACGGGATTTTATTATTCTTTCGAATTGTTGTTGATTGGATACCTCGTTCGCTGTCACATAGGTTCTAATTGGAGTTTGTCCAAACGCACTCGAGATAGCATCCGTCAATGTCTCACTATCAGATTTCATAGGTGTCATTCCTTTAGATTCTCTAACCAATCCACCTACTGCGAATTGGGGTAGATTTGCTGCAGTGTTGATTGTCTCAAGTAAAGGTCTGAACATTCTTGTTGAACGAGCGTTGACAATGTATTCCCCATCGGATAAGAGTGCTGGTATTGAATCTGAGGTCTCTCCACCTGGTCCTCTAATTATTCCACCTTGAGCTTTTTTGTTTACATTAATAACCCCACCTGAAAATTGTGCTGCTCCTGTTTTTAAAGTGTTGTCAGGAATTTTAACCGATAATATTTTTCTAACATTCATCAAACCAGTTGCTATAACCGTAGCGGCTACAATCGCACCAAGAGGATATTTGTAATCTTTCAAAGCTTTTGCCGCACCAGCATATGTATCAATCGTTGCAGAAGCCACCGCTAATCCTTTTCCAAGTTTTGTAGATTCGCCAGCCAGTCCTGCTGCCGCGGACAAAAAGTTCCCAACTAATTGAGCGTTTGCTATTTTTACATTAGCTTCCGCATTACTTAAATCAACTCTTTGATTAGTTAATTCTTCAACTTTTTTATTGTATTCAACACCTTTCTTATCTTCTTCAGAATAATATTTGTCCAGTCTTGCTAATTGGTCATCAATATTTTGAATTTGTTCTTGATAATAATTTACATCTTGTTCTTTTAAATAACCATATTTTTGATTTGTTTTAGAAACTGCTAATTCATATTCAGAATTTGTTAATGCATTTATTTTATCTTGAATATTTTTTCTAAACTCAAATTTTGCATTTTCTGATTCAAAGGTTAATTGCTCTATATTATCAAGATACTTTTTATAAATTTCAATTTGTAAATCATAATTTTGACCAGCATTATTTAATTCATTTGAAAGAGATTCTAAAAATTGTTTTTGTCTTAAATCACGAATTTGTTTTTCGTATTTTGAAGTAATTGCTAGTTTTTGTTCTCCTGTCAATTCTGCGTCCTCGAGTTCTATATCTCTTTTTTCTTGAAGTAATTGAATTAATTTATTTATATCAACTTGTGCTGCATTTGATTCAATCTCTATTCTTGCATCAATGTTCTTTTTTCTTAATTCCAATTCTCTTTTAGAATCTTCAAGAATTGCATCTTCTAATTTCTTATCATAATCTTTTCGAATCAACAATTTTTCCTCTTCAGAACCTTTGAAATCTTTTATTTCTAATTCATATCTTTCATTGAATAATTGTGTAAGTTTTTTAGAGTTAGTTTTTTCTTCTCTTATCTCTAATTCAATTTTAGCATCTAATTTCGCTTTTGTATTTTCTAATTCTTCCTTATCGGCATCATCTCTATCTTTTCTATCCTCAACAATTGCATCTAATGTGTCAATCCTCAATTTATTACGAGCATCCTTAACTAATTCTTGTCTCTTAATTAAATTATCGCCTAATGATTTTAAGGTCTGTTCATCTGCACTCCCTCTTGATTTGTTATATAGAGCTGCGGCTTGAGCTTCATTTTTCAATGCAAAATCTAAATCCGCTTGTCTCTGTTTTAATTGTTCTTGTCTAATTCTTCTTTCAGTAGCCCCACTTGATTTGAGTTCCGCAATTTTAAGGTCATTTGCTCTCTTGATTGCTGCAGCCTCCAAATCAATTTGTCGATTTTGTCTTTCTAACTCATCATTAAAAGCTTTGGTTGCTGCTGTTGCTTCATCAGTTCCTGAAACATATTCATATATCCGAGTCAACAACTCACTTAATCCAACAATCAAAAGCCCGATACCTGTTGAAATCAATACAGCTTTGAATATTCTAATTGCGGTTGCTGCAGCTCCTGCTGCTACAGCAACACCCCTAAGAGTTGTTGCATAAACCACATTACCAGCGGCTGCTTGGTCAGCTGCTAAGCCTTGTAATCTTGTTTGAGTTGTCAATAACGAGGTTACAATTGAATTTGATTTTTTTGCTGTTGTGTTTGTTTTCTCAGCAGCAGTATCGGTATTGACAGCAGTAGCATTTTGTTTTGTTGCACTCGTGTTTTCTTCTACAGAACCAGTTGCTTCATCTAATTCATCAGTGTATCCCTTTTGATAATCTTTTGATTTAGCAATTTCTTTATTGAGACCTTCTAATTCAGTCCTTTGTTCATCTGTTAAATCAGCAACTGTTTTATCAATTGTGATTTTTTTTTCTATATCGGTTTTTAGTTCTTGTAATAATTCCTGATAACTTTTTTCTACATCAATTTTTTGCTTGATTGCATCAATATAACCGTCTTCCGCTTTTATGTTATTTTGTATGATAGCCGCAGCAGCAGTTGAGACTCCGATATTATTATTTGTGGCAGCAGCCACTTTTTCTAATGAACCAGATAATTTATCTGATTCCTCTCCCCATCTAGAAATGCTTTTGAATATCTGAGCGATGTCTTGTCCTAAAGCTTTAAATTGTCCACTTAAATCTTTTAATGTGAATCCTGAGAATACCTTCAATAAGGAAATTGCTCCATTTATTTTACCAGCGATTTCACCAATCGGACCAGGAAGTAATGATAATGTTCCGAATAATTCTCTAGATTTAACATTGACCCTCTCGAAATTATCTTTGGTATCATTAAGTTTATTTCTTAATAATTGGAACTCCTTTGTTCCCTCAGGGGTTTTGGATAATTCTCTTTGTAGTATTCTGACTTGTTGAGCTAAGGACATGGTAGCTTCACCAGCGAGTTTTACCTCGTTGGTGTTCATGTCGAACTCAATCTGTATTTTCTTAGTTGCCATCGTAATCTAATTTACCGAATGGAGAGTTTTTAATATTCTCCACAATTGATGGGAATATGTTTCCCAATTCGTTTAAGGCTTCTATCAGTTCTGATAATTTTTTCATTTAACAATATGTTATTTTGACTTTATTACCTCCAGTTCCATTCCATATACCTTCTTGTGGAATATATAATCCATTATCTAAAACAAAATCACAATAAATCGGTGTCTGACCATAAGACGTAGATTGTATTTGATTACATGTTTGTAAGTTTGTATAACTTGAAGACAAAAATGATGACGCCACATAACCTGCTGCTTGTCCCCTATCTAAAGCCATAAAATTAGTAGTCACTCCTGTAAACATTGCATAAGGTAAATTAGTCTGAGGTAAATTTGCACAATAGGTTTTTTTCTCATTGAGATTGTAGTATCTAGCGGTATTATCAACCTTATATAAATTTGAATTGATTGAATAAGGACCAGATGTAGCACTACCACTGAAATTAATACAATTGATTTGTGATTTAGTAGGTGTTGGAGTAACGGTATTAGTTGGTGTTAAAGATGGAGAAGCACTTTGACTTGGGGTTTCTGTTGGTGTTAATTGAATCGTTACACTTGGGGTTGGAGTTAAGGAATTTGTTGGCGTGACACTAAGTGTATTCGTTATTGTCGGAGTGATTGTGGATGTTATAGTAGGAGTTGGAGTTGGACCAAATAAATCAAAATAACAAAACGAATTAAATGCAGAAAAAAATAATTCAAAGGACCCATAAGGGTAATTAACTGAAACAATCGCAGGTGATAAGGCATAGTTACCCAAATTTGTTGTTAATCCAGAGGTTGGATAAAATGTTATATCTGCGATATATCCATTATAATTTATACTATCTAATTGTACTTGTGTCATATTGTATTACCACTATAAATATAATATCCAGTCCATTGGATTAGGGGTAGTTGTTTAACCCACGAATAATCATTATTGGTACAAAAATCTATTTCCTGTGTCGAGATTACCCAATTTTGATTTGTATCTAAGATTGGATTAAAATAACTTTCTTCAGTGTATTTTTTTCCTTCTAACGCTTCCTTTTCAATTAAAGTTAAAAGTCCTACTAACATTTTAATATGTGTTTCTTCCTATTGATGTTTCAAATGTGTTTATTGCTGATGATAGATTCACGATTTCGGTATTTGTTAATCCTGACCCCATGAATACGAAAGCATATCTGTTTGATGAATAATAGGATACTCCACCAGCGATATCACTTCTCTGTGCTCCTATGATTTGATTTCTACTAGCGTAAGTGATAGTCCTTGTATTGGTTTGAGTAGCGATACTTGTTCCATTTCTATAAAGTATTCTGTCACTACTACTTCTAACTGAACCGATTGTCATACCTGACGCACTAGTCTCTGCTGTTGTAGATACTCTTCCGTATGCGGATGGGTCATAAGTACCTGCGTCGAAGAGAGTTTGATTACCTGCGGCTGATGTTCTCTTCGCAGCAATATTCCACATATTCGTCAGTAGAGCGTCCGATGTCGCAACTCCCATATCATATGTCCTATTCCCTACTGTTCCCTGTAGATTTACATAAATACCCAAAGAAGATGTATTTCCACTACCGATGACAGTATGAGGATTCAAAAAAGTATCTGCGAACGCATTCGTTCCATTACCCTGCATACCCGATGAGTTGTGTGTCCAACCTCCACTGAAAGTCAAATCATAAGTTCCACCACTATACTTAGCGTTTATCGAGTGTGAAGCAGCTACCCCTCCCAATATCGGATAGAATGCATATAATTTATCCCATAATCCATCTGAAACTATTGTTGTGAATAATGTTCTTGTTGCGGCTGAGATAGTTTCAGTCATTCCTGTTCCTCCTGATAAAACAACCCTATTCAAGTAACTATTTGCTTCCGTTGTACCACTCGCTGGAGTTGTTGGAGTAGGTGTCGGGGTTTTCGTTGTAGTAGGGGTTATAGTATTAGTTGGTGTAGCCGTATTTGTTGGAGTAACACTTGGTGTTGGTGTAGATGTTAGTAATGGGAAACCAGTTATATCACACACTGGTGCTGAAGTTTGAGTTGGTGTAGCCGTATTTGTTGTGGTATTGGTTGGTGTATTCGTAACAGTAGGAGTATTTGTAGGAGTATTTGTAGGAGTTTGTGTTGCAGTTCTTGTTGGCGTATTTGTTGTGGTATTGGTTGGTGTGATACTTGGTGTTTGAGTTTGTGTCGTTGTATTTGTTGGAGTGACGCTCGGTGTAGAAGTATTACTTGGAGTTTGTGTTGGTGATTCTACTGGCACTGATGGCGTTGGTTGTACTGGTGGGAAGAAACAAACAGGTAATCCTAAATCATTGGTTATATCCCAATCAGCATAAACATTCTGAACACAACTCGTTGAACCATAAGAGAAATCTATTTTCGGATAAACGAACTCATTGAATGATTGTCCTCTGAGTATTGTGAGAGTGGATGCGCTCACTCCATTAGATAATGTAAATACATAATCAGGATGGTCACCACTTAGAATTAAGTTTTTATAAATCTCGACTCTTATTACTCCATATTGGTCAAGATAGTTTGTATCATCATTCGGACATTGATATACTGATGAATAATAAGTCAGTCCTGAAACTATACAATAGGGTGGAGTTGTGGGAGTGGGAGTTGGAGTAATAGGAAGACAGGAACCTGATATCTGTAAACCATTAAGATTAATGACAGGGTAGTCATTATTCATACAAACACTTTGACCATAGGACAGAATGTAATTTACGACAAGACCAGCACAACTTGTGCCAGAAATCTGCATCTGACCAATCAAAGGGTTATTATGAACATATAAACTACAACTCATTTTTCTTCATATTAAAAACATCCCGTACAATCTGAATCCTCAGAACAATTTGTTGTTGATGTACAAGGAATAACTGTGATGCCAAGGTCGACTGCTGGTAAATCCTCCGAACAAATCTGAATGTTAGCTCCACCATTGAGAGTATCATTCGTTGTGAAAATTTCACCACATTTTGTATAATAATATTCCAACGGATTTCCTGTCTCATTCAATAAATAGTAACATAAACAACCACCAGCAGGTGTTGATGTAGGTGTTGGAGTTACGGGTGGTGTCGAACTAACGGTAGGAGTTTGAGTAGGAGTTGGGGTGACTGGTGGAGTGGTTCCAACTGTTGAAGATGGTGTTGGTGTTAATGTTTGTGTCGGTGTATTACTTGGAGTCAAACTCAATGTAGGAGTATTACTTGGTGTTGGTTCAGGAGTTGGACAAGTTTCGCCACAGATTACAACAATTTCATAAGTACCATTACCTACAATACTATCTTCTCTCGCACATTGAATCAAGAGAACTTCACCTGCGGTTGCAGTTGTGAAATCAACATCTCCATCACATTCTATCCATGATACACTTCCTGCTGTTTGTGCGGTGAAACTATATTCATAACACAAATAACAAGGTGTTGGACTTGGTGTCGGAGTTGGTGTTACAGGAATGGTTGCGGTAGGTGTTGGTGATGGTGTTATTGAAGGTGTTGGTGATGGTGCAACAAAATTACAAGTAGAACAATCTGTATATCCTGTTACAAATTTCCATGTGACAATTTGTGCATACGTTGGATTAACTCCACTCAGACACAAATCAGTTGTATTGTCTGTAATCTTAATAACATTATCTGTTAGAGGTGAGGTGTTCGCAGAGAAACTATATCCAATATTCGTATCACAAGTAAGACCCGAATACCAAAAAGTTCTAAGTGCACCAGGTTGTTCTTGAACTATATCTGATTGAGTTCTACCTGTACAGGAACAGTCGTTGTAGATTGCAATCAAGTTAGGAGTGTAAGCTGATGACAGATAATAATGTTCATAATTATAACTTGAATCGTAAGTTCCTATTGTCACACCATAACAACCCTTGTAAGTTAAATCGTCTTCATAGAGTGTCACATAATTATTTGCGTATACGTAGAGGTGATACATCAAATCTGAGTTTGAATGTAATACAGGTCCACCCGCACACGGTGTCAAATCATAATATAAAACTCTGTGAGGATTGTAATCTCTGGTTAGTTTTATCAACTCCAATTCACAAAGTGATGGTTCCAAGAGATTAAAGTTTGTTATTTTATTTATCCTGAAATATTGATTACCTATCAAAATCTTTTCATTCCATTCGAGTGATTGAATGTCATAAGGTATTAGATATGCGGAACAGGAATAAATCTTATTGGTTTCAGAGATTACATCCTCGATGTAGTCTTGGTAATATACGTTATATAAATCTTCTGCGGAGAACACGTATTCAGGTGTAACCGCTTTAGCTGTATCTGAACCTCTATAATTTAGGTAATGAGAAAAATCATTGTAGTTGTAAGGGTAGGTTGTGAATCTATTGAGGTTTGTGAATCTGTCGTTTTGAGAGGTATTCATATACCAATACTGAAATATCTCAGGTAATACCAAATCAGTACAGGTGGTTCCACTACTCGTTATCGAGAATGTCGCTACTTGTGAATATGGAAAACCAGGTAATATAGTGGAAGCGTTAGCACAATCAGGAATTGTAAAAGAACCTGTATTTCTGAAGACATATATATTCTGATTGACACAATCTGTATATTTTAAATAACCCGCTCCCGTTACGTCCACAGTAATTCCTGAGGTACAGAATGCGTTACCTGAGAGAACAGTTGCTCCACCAATGAATCCCCAATTGTCATTTGGAATTGTAGGTCCTCTATAAATTAATCTCGGAAGTATCTTGAAGGATTGAAATTGTTGTGTGACAATACCGTCCTTATCTGTTTGTTGTACTTTCGCCATCGACTCCACAGTGAGAAGTGGAGTGTATGCATTGTCGATTGTTATATCGATTGGAGAACCAAATATATAATCAAACTTCGTGGTATTGTCTTTGTAATCTTGACCTAATAAGAACTTGTTGGTTCCAAATACCCTGTTTGCCGCATTATTGAAATCGTTATTCGAGTAGTCTTTATCTAACTTAAAATCAAACTCTAAGGTTCCGTTAACAAGAGCATTAGATGGGAACATGTTTTGTGACTTACCGAAATCTACTTTCTTGGTCCAATCTAAAATTGGTCCTTTTCCTATATAATCTATAATTGGTTCTATTGTTAAATCATTTGGATTTTCAGGATTCGGGACAACAACAAAATTGAAATATTTGTTTATCGACGTAATGAAATCAATTTGTTTATAATCGTTTGTTGGAAACTCTATCGAATAATCTATTGTTGTTCCTGAAATTAAAAATCTTGGTGGATTTACAATCTCGAACTTGAAGTTTTTAATGAACGCATCTTTCGCATACCAAAAAATCTGAAACGTGCTTGTTCCTGTTATATTAAAGAACTGAGAAAAACTTATGTTATATTGACTAATATCACAATAAGATTGATTATACAACACAGTATTTGTTGTACCATCTCTGAACTCTAATTTTACATTAGGTCTAAATATTCCCAAGAAGTCACAGGTTGACGCGGGTTGAACATCGAAGGTAAACTTGATTTCATATTCATAAGCATATTCCGAAGATATGGTCAGTCCCGTTGTGGTCGCTGACCAACCGAGAGTATTACAAGTTTGTCCTGTAGATGGATTTGTAAATCCCGTATATACTCCGATACCCCCCACGAACGGTGTCAGTCCTGAATAGGTAAAACAAGCGGGTACAGCATTACTCGGGTATATAGATTCCGAAGTGAACTTCAACGGCATGTAGTACTTCGAGAAATAATCAGTATCAAAGAACTGTGAGTTTATACTGTAACCCGCTTGATTTACTATTTGACTATATAATTCTTTTACTTGAATCGCTGGCTTGAAATACCAATCTCTCACAGGTGAACCTGAGAAATCGAAGTTTGGTATTGTTGGTACATAACTTACTGTTGATGGACCGTAACTCACGGGTGTAAACTTTATGAGTGGGGTATTCTGATATATCAAAGAATTAGCTTGATTGTATTCATAACCAATATTAAATAATCCCCATAATATTTTACCATTCTGATAAGAATAATTTGTTGAACCAGTTATTGGAAATAATGTCGGGTCTAAATTGGATTGTGGAATTACCTCTTGAGAATATGGGTGTGAAAGACCTGAAAGATTTAAATCGAATAAGAACTTGTCTCCGATGTTCGCCATCAAGTCACCAATCTGATTATAAAAGGTGACATTGTATATTATCTCCCCATCCGCAACCGCTACGGAATTAAGTCTTATATTTCCTGTTAAGATTTCATAACCATCCCACATTAAACTTGTATCATATTTCAAGTTGGGGTTGAAATCAGTAGGTACTGTATTTAGGTCATAGAAATAATTGAATACTCTATTGTTTGTTTTTGAACCTGGTAATGAGAATGACTTTGAGAACGCAGAGTTCTTTTTTGTGATGTCTTGTAGTTCCGCAAAAGAAAGATTTATCAGTACGGGTTCGTTCTGATATGTGTCGAGAAATACTGTTTCACCTGAAACTATGGTCCTAATTCTGAGCATTAGAATGGAAGATAGAATGGTCTATATGGTATCAGTTGAAGTTCTATTGTATATTGGAATATTCTCTTGTATTTCGAAATATATTCTTCAACCTCTTTATTCAGGACTTGAACAGGTAATAAATATGGGTAGATGTAATCTTGATTTTCTGATGGTAACCAATCATCCATTATCATATAAACATTTGGGGACATCAATAATTCCTCGATAACAACTGTATCATTTTGTTCGACGTAATTGGAATCTACGGTTACAATTTCGTTTGCGTCCCCGTAGAAGTTTGTTATCTGTGAATCATACGCTTGTCTGTTCCACCATCTTGTGTTGAGAGATTTCTGTTGATTAAAAGATTTTTTATTAACCTGAAACTTCTTTGTATATTTTTTTGTAAAGGTATACGTATCCCATATCCCTTGTCTGTTCAAGAATAGGAATGATACAGGATTGTTGAGACATTCTTCCCCAACCATTTTATATTGTACAATCTCAGAAGAACCATAAACATCGTAATCGTATCCGAGATAATTGTTTGTTAGATAGATTGCGACATCAGAGTCAGTTCTAACTGTTGGATTGGGTTTGAATATTCCGTATGCGATTCTTTGACTGAGATAAGAATAGGGAGCTACAGTTTGTAGATTTGTTCTTGGGGTAAATAAAACTTGGTTCGATTGAATCGAATCGTAATTGTATTGATTATTAGATTGATTCTTTTGTAGATACATTATCGCTTTCGCTGACGTTGTGTTATTGAACAGAGGATTTCCCCCAAACATGAACCCTACTATGATAGGACATTTATAGTAGTGAGTTCTATATCTTGTTTGATATACATTACCACCGAGAATTGTCATAGGAATCGTATCCTCTCCAAATGTTGACATGAAATCACCTCTTGTGGTTCCTGTACTCATTTGATAAGATAGGACTCTGGTATCGAGATAATTGTATTGTCCGTTTAAGTTATTAGCACTATAGTAATACTTCTCAGACATTTGTTTGTTATCCTGAACACCAGGATAAATCATAACTCCATAGGGTTGTGTCTGAGCGGAATAAGGTGATATGGTCCCTCCTGTATAGGAAGTGTATGCAGAAAAGTTTGTAGGAACAATTGTTGTTGTTGTCGAACCTGACGTGTATTGTACTCCAAACAATATTCTATATTCATTTATGTGATAGATATTTTCAAATCCTTCTACCCCTCCATTAAATCCGTTGGAGAAAGACACAGTAGATGTTCTATCATTCGTGATTGTCGCTTGGTTTGTTTGTAATTCAACTGACGTTGTGTCAGAGTCAGCAACTCTAACCAAATAAGGATTCGTCTGTGCTGATGAACCTGAAACAATCATTCCCAAGTTTCTTGGGTTTGGGGAAACAATATTATAGATGATTGTCTCTACGTTGAAAATGCAGTGTCCGAATTGATTCGGTGGAATTAATAATCTTGATATCTTCCCGTAATCCTGAGTTGAACCAGAATCATTTATATAGGGGTTCTTGTAGATATCTGCTACGAGACGAATATCTGTGTAAGCTGAGAAATCATTGAGAGCAACGTTCCAAGTATGGTCTGCATGACTCGGTGCTATTTCCAATGGCATCTGATATATTTCAAGGTCTAAACTCATGTTGTTGGAATTGTATTTGTTATCATATTTTCTAATAGTAAATTGATGTCCTCTGAGATTGCGTTGTATACAACTTCAAGTTCTCTTTCCAATTGTGGTGGTGGATTATCAATTTGGTCTTCGAAAGAACTAATCCCTACATCATAAATATTAGTAGGTCTAATACCATACTTGAATATGTTTGTTTGAATTGCGAAGGCTAATGCTAAATTGGATTTTTCTTCATCTACTTGTATTCCTTTTTCTTGTATCCATTTTCTTAAGACATCAAGTGGTATTCTGTGTTTGTTGTCATTACTTCTTTTCTTATTTATCGCATACGCTAATGAATTGATTTTGAACTCAGGGGAAGGTCTGATACCTCTTATGTTAATCCATTCCAAGATTGAAGATGTGGGAACTTTCCTCACACCTTTCTTCCTTCCTATGTTTACATAATTGTAGTAATCAAGATATTCAACAACAATTTGTGGAGTACCATCAGGACCTACTTCCACATACGCTATGATTGAGTTATACAAGTTCCCTGTTGCGACCTTATCACCAACTCCACGTGCATCAGGATTACCATAAGGATAAATCTTTTTCAACAACGCCTCTTTCATCATTGTTTGATACATCGTTGCGAAATATTCCATCGCTTGAGTTGTGTACTGCCACATTATATATAATTTATACTATCTAATTGTACTTGTATCATATTTTACCATGAATTATAATTCCATCTTGTTTGTAAATAATCAATCACATTATTGTATTCTGTTTGTGTTAATTTTTTACCATATACAATGATTTCTCCTATGTATCCGTTAAGTTTAGCCGCTCCATCATTATTCGCACCTACAGAAATTGCTGACACAGTATCAGGGACTGTTCCTGAAGAACCTGAGTTGTCATAGATGAGATTGTTTGCTGAACCTGAGAACGAACCTGCTGTGGTTCCTGAAGTAGCAATCAAATAATAACCATTTTTACCTCCGAGAGTACTTGGTGTGGACCATCTCCATTGAATGAAATTATTATCAGAACCACTTGTGGCAGACCTATTGAAAGGTAGAGTACTACCACCTAAATAAACTCTGTATTTACCGACGTTTACAGGAGGTGCTTGGTCAGTCATATTCATTATCAGAGCGTCAGTGTTTGAACTTGTCGCGTATGCTACGACGAAATATGTAAAGGCTGAATCACTGAACGAGGTACCTGTGGTTCGAGCCATAAAATCACTTCCATCAAAATAAACGAGAGTTTTAGCTGACCATGCCCCACCTGGCGTTGATGCTGACCATGTAGGTCTGTTCGCTTGTGTATTCTGATATAAGTAATATGCATTCGTAGATTTATCATCCCATCTAATAACATTACTTGTCCCTGCACTTAATACAATGGTCGTCGCGTCTTGAGAATCATACCACACTTGTAATGATGAAATTGAAGATGGGGAAAAAGCTGGAACTGTCGAACTTGGCGTTGGTGTTTGAGTTTGAGTATTTGTTGGTGTTTGAGTTTGAGTATTTGTTGGTGTTTGAGTTTGAGTAGAAGTATTAGTAGGTGTGTTAGTTGGTGTTTGAGTTTGAGTAGAAGTATTAGTAGGTGTGTTAGTTGGTGTTTGAGTAGAAGTATTAGTAGGTGTGTTAGTTGGTGTTTGAGTAGAAGTATTAGTAGGTGTGTTAGTTGGTGTTTGAGTAGAAGTATTAGTCGGTGTGTTAGTTGGTGTTTGCGTATTCGTAGGAGTTCCTGTATTCGTAGGAGTATTTGTAACCGTTGGGGTATTTGTTTGAGTAGGAGTATTACTTGGAGTATTGGTTGCGGTATTACTTGGAGTATTGGTTGATGTTTGTGTTTGAGTTGCAGTAATAGTTGGAGTAACAGATGATGTATTAGTTGGAGTATTTGTAGGAGTTTGGGTAGGTGTTTGTGTTGGAGTTTGTGTTGAAGTTTTTGTTGGCGTATTTGTTGTGGTATTTGAAGGAGTTTGGGTAGGAGTTTGTGTTGAAGTTTTTGTAGGTGTTTGAGTTGGCGTTGTTGTTGGAGTTTCCGTTTGAGTAGGTGTTTGTGTTGCAGACAAAAATGGAGTTAATGTAGCAGTTGGGGTCTGAGTGTTAGTTGGGGTATTGGTTGGAGTTGGACTTGGAGTTTTTGTAAGAAATGAATCAAATGCTGCATCACATCTA